>Ga0099364_10000878_pt1 | contig 51026 bp, 53 predicted proteins | sample TergutTh196P3_FD_73070 | JGI IMG/M metagenome (GOLD analysis project Ga0099364, IMG submission 73070) | Microcerotermes parvus P3 segment gut microbial communities from Pointe-Noire, Republic of the Congo - Th196 P3 | ecosystem: Host-associated > Arthropoda: Insects > Digestive system > Gut ... | reverse complement strand
CAAAGGTAATCTTTTTCAATGAACTTTTTTTATGGAATTGTTGGGACAGTTATGAGATGACACGGATAACACGGATTAACACGGATTTTTTTTCTTGTTGACCATCAAATTTATCTGTGAAAATCCGTGCCATCTGTGTCATCCGTGTTCTTTTGGGATAGCCTTTCGCACCGTATCATTGTCGGTTTTTCATTGACGAGCGTAGTACAAAACAGAAAAACATCGCCGCCATCACGGAGTTTCAACTTTTTACGAACCTCATCGGGCGTATCGGGAAAATTCCGGACGGAGACATTGGCTTGCGAAAGGTCTTTTACGGGCTTATATGCCAGCGTCTCTTTGATTTTGAAAACTCTTCCGGGAAAGTCGGCAACATAACTGTCGGAAGTGTATAAATGACTGTTTCTGTGGAGTTTGAAAATGTTAAACCGCGCACTTACCAGATTAAACGCTCCCGACTTCATCACCGCCGCATTGGGTTCGTAGAGAAATGCCAACGGCGTGGAAAAAGCAACTTTTGCTTCATGTAACTCATCCTTTGAGAATGAAAATGATTGTGTCGCATCCGGTAAGATGTTGACAGCAAACATTTTCAATGGCGAAAAATTTTGTTTTTCGCCATTGAAAATGGTATGATGTAAAACATACAACACCTCGCGAACCTCGTTTTTCACGGCTACAATATGTATCGCCTCCACCTGTTTCAACTCCGAAATGGCTTTGTCAATGTCGAGCATGGGCGAGGTTTTGAGCATGATGCGGTTGCCGTACCGAAACAATACATCAAGGTTTTCAACGACATTGGGCATGCAGTCGGAAAGGGCTTGCATCTTTCGGTTATGTTGGTCGCGTCGGGAAGGGTCTATGTAAATCCAGTCGAAAGACTGCTGTTGCTGTTTTAAAAAATCTATGCCGTCTCCCTGCTGAATGTCAATGTTTTGCGCTTGGAGAACGGAAAAGTTATGTCGGGCGATGTTGACCAAGTTTTCGTCTTTTTCGCAATAGACAACGTTATCGAACTTTTTTGAAAACATCCACGTATCCACGCCAAAGCCGCCGGTGAGGTCAACAAGTTGATTACCACCGCACAACGACGCCTTATATAAAGATGTTTGTTCCGATGAACATTGCTCCATGGAAACGGACAGAGGGTAAACAATGTCGTCCGTTTGAAAAAAAGAGGGGATTTTCTCTTTCGCTTTACGTTTGCCTTCAATCTGCAACAGCAACTCCCGCATGGGAATATCGGGGAATGGCGATTTTTGCAATGCCAACTTCAAGGTGTCGGAATACAAATGGTTGTTGATAAATTTTCTAACAGGAAGTTGATACCTTTCCATAAATTCTCATTCAAATGGATTTAAAATTTTCAATCCCTGAATGTTTTTGAAGTCGTCCATGTTATGTGTTACAAGGGTGAGATTGTAAACCATTGCAGTTGCGGCGATAATGGTATCGGGCAGTTTGATTTTATTTGATTTTCTAATGAAGATCGTTTGGCTTTCAATTTCTTTTGTTAAGAAAATACGCTCAAACATTTCGCAAAGTTCGGTAACGTCTTTTTCCTCATCTTGGTTCTGAAACGGATATCCTAATGTTTCAATGTAGGATATGGAAGAAATGTACAAATTCCCCGCGTTTTTTGCAAAATCGCTTATTTTCAACCTTCCTTGCGTCAAATAAATGAGGATATTGGTGTCTATTAAAAAATCAATTCCATTCATCTCTAAGACATTTTTGATAAGCCACTGGGTCAATAATGTCTGCAAACAAACGTTTTGACTGAATAATGTCTAACGCTTTCTGTACAGCATCCGCGTTTCCATTTGCAGTTTTGCCAACGTCAATAGTAACCTCCTGCACAAAACGAATATTTTTTAACCATTCCGCCAACATGAACGCGTGGTTGGCTTGCTCAACAGTTATTGAAATCGTACTCATAGTTTTATATAGGTTTAAAATTATTTTACTTTTCAACGATGCAAAGATACAACATTTTTTCTTATCTCTACTTCTCAAACTTCTTCTCCAGCGACTTAAACCCTTGTCCGAGGATTTCGCCGGCTTCGATGACCACCATAAAGGCGAGCGGGTCTATTCCGTGTATGTATTGCTGTAAATCAACGACTTCCTTTCGGTTTACGGTAACGAAAATCACTTTTTTCTCGTCGCCGCTATACATGCCTTGTCCGTTTAATATGGTGCCGCCGCGCTGTATGTCGTCAATGATGACTTTTCGGATTTCTTCGCTCTTGTCGGAGATGATGAAGAGGGTCTTCTCGCTCGAAAATCCTCGAATGACAAAGTCTATTACCCTGCCCGCCACGAAAATTGTTATCAGCGAATAGAGCGGTATTTTCCAATCCTGAAACACCAAAAATCCCACAAAGACGACGCACGAATCAATGATTATCAGTTGCTGTCCCAGCGGCATACGGGTATATTTCGTCAAAATGGTCGCTACAACATCCGACCCGCCGCTCGACGCCCGCGTCTTGAAAATCAACCCGACACCAACGCCCATCACCACGCCGCCAAAAACGCTGGCTAACAACACCTCGTCATGCAAATTCAACGGGTCGCCCCCGTAAAACGTGTCGGCAATATAGGTGAGACCATCGGTGAACACCGCCGTCAAAATGAAACAGACAAAGGTCTTCACGCCAAAGCGCGGTCCCAGAATCTTTAACCCGATAAGCGTTACCGGAAGATTGAACACCAACGCCGTCAACCCCAACGGAAACCCGAAGGTGTTGTGGAGGATGATGGAAATCCCGTAAATCCCGCCCGGAACAATCCGGTACGGCGACGTGAAATAGGCGTATCCCAACGACAAAATAAACGTCCCCAACACCAACATCCCGTAGGACAAAAACCACTGTTTTGAAAATATTTTCTCTTTTGCTAACATTGCTGTGATTGTGTTTTCAAAGTAAATTTCCCCATTATCTCCATCATCGCCCTCCTGTTCTTGTAGAGCGTGCGATATTGATTTATCATCTCTTTTACCACTTCGTTGCCTCCTTGTATCTTAATCATTTTTCCGAATGAACGCACAATATGTTCATAATAGCCGCGTCCGGTATTTTGAGAGGCGTATTTGTCTATGGCTTGCCGAAACAATGCGAGCGTTTTTTCCGGAAAAGAGGACGAAAAACCAGTATAATACTGTTCTACGTTATCTATACTCAAATGCTTTTCGATGTATTTCATCAATCGTTCTTCCTGTTTTTCAGCCTGTAAGACGTCGGCTACCGATTCGCTGAACCATTGGCTTCCGTGACGTTTTTCATAATGTTGAATCAACTTTTCTATTTGTTCCGCCCACTCTTCTTTTGCGAAAGTAGATTTATAAATTTCGTAATATTGCGCTTTAAAACCGAATTCTATAAACAGAAATGAAACTCGTTGAATTTCCGGGATGTCTTTTTCTTTTTGAGCTATTTGCAATTTCAACTCATACCACGATATTAAGTCGTACCACGAATGGGAAGGTCGGCTTTTATCTTCATGTTGGAAAATAAACTCGTTGATTAATTTTTTGGCTTCCTGCAATTTATTCTCCTCTATTAGTTTCGTAGTCAATTCCTTCCTGAAAGATCCTATCTGCAGATTTTCTTTGATGACATCATCTGCTTTATCGGATTGCTTGTTATTTCGGTAAAAGTCGATTTTTCGTTGTAATATTTTTTTCGCTTCATACGAACTCTTGTCGTCTATTTCTTGCAACAGATTGTCTTGCAACATGATAAAATCGTCCGACCCGACCATCACCGACAAGTCCATAAACAACCTGCTGAAATCATCATACATGTATGCCCTTTTATATTTCGGTTTCGACATCTCCGACTTGCAATAGTCTAACAGTTCTTTATGGTTTATTTCCTGCATGGAAAGCGTCTGTTTCAAAATATTGAAAGGTTGTTCCCGATAGTTTACATCCACATATTCAAGAATATCCGAATCTTGTGTTTCACACCATGAGGCATATTCTTCAAGACAGGCTTTGCAGATCAATATGGCTTCGTTGGGATTGTTCTTATCTACATGTTCTTGTGCTTTGTCGAGCCATTTTCCCACTACTTCCAACTCAAGACAGCCATCGAATTCGCCGTAACCATATTCGTAATCGGGCATTATGTCTTCATAGTCAAAAGAAATGCCATCTAAAGCGTCTCGCAGCAGTTGCGTGTAATTGTTGGAATTTTTAGCCTCTTTTTTATCTATCTTATGTGCAAATTCCAATAAAATAGCGTCTTTTAGCAACCGGCTATGCTTGATGACAAAATCATATAACTCCTTGTGCGACAGGTCTTTCAGTAGTTGTTCTATTATGTTCATGTTAATTTATATTGACTTTGCAAAGATAGTATTTTTAGACAATTTCCGGTTTGTTTTTCCAATAGATTTTTCATCACTTTTCAATTTCCGTTCCACTTTCTTTATATCTTCTGCCGGTGGTAATTGTTCCGGGACGATTCCTCGTTCCAACAGCATCTTTCTCACTGCCGCATTATTATCAACATGTTCTGTTTCTATGGGTTTCATGCCATGTAAATCTTTTGTCTGCACGTTGACGGAGGTCATTTCGGCTGCCAAGTCTTTTGCTTTTATGTTGATTGTCGGCAAGAAGTCGGCAACCGGACGACTGTCGGGAACGCCTAATTTTCGTTTCAACATTGCTGTATTCAATCGGAATAAGGCTTGGTCGCCCTTGGATCGAATGATGGCAAAATCTCTCTCATTCACGCCTCTTTCATACAAAATACCGGACAATATTTTTTCCGTTTCCGCCAACTTTGCACGCGCCTTTACACGCTCATAATCCAATATGCGTTGTTCAATGATTTCGGCTCGGCGAGTCTGCACCGCAAAATAATTTTGGGCGAAAGCAATTTGTTCTTTTCTACTGTCGCCATTTTGTGCAATCAGGTAGCAGGCGTAGCGTGTGAGAAGGATGTCACCTATCTCTTTTTCAGCACCTTTCGGCATCAGTATCGTTTTGCTGACGTCAGCAAAATGATAGACCGTGTTTTCTCCTGCATTGTTACATGCTTCTTTGGCTTTGTCAATGGTGTTTTCAAAATTACGCCATTGCGTGTAACCCAATAACTGTTGTAATTCTCTTGCACTCCAGCACTCTATTCCTTCAAATTCGCCGGAGGCTTGCTCAAATTGAGCAAATAATGCTTTAATTTCTTCCGATTTCATATTTTATTCATTTATCAATTTATCGCCGAAGGCATTTATCGTCCTCTCATTCTTTCTCCACAGCAAATAAAAAATCCCCACCATCGCCGCCGCGCTGATGAGACCCCAGAGTTCGGCGTTGCTCATGACTCCAAACTCTTCGGCGGAGGTTTCCATGATGCCTTTCGACGCCAAAAAAGCGACAACGGTTGCCGTTCCGTTATTGACGAAGTGGGCTATGACGGGCGCCCAGATGGACTTCATCGTTACGAAGAGATAGCCCAGCATCAATCCCAGCACAAAGCGCGGCAAAAATCCGAAAAACTGTCCATGTATTGCGCTGAAAATCAACGCTGTTACAATCACCGCCCAATGTACATTGCCAAACCATCGCTTAAAAATATTCTGTAGCACTCCCCGAAACAAAAACTCCTCCGAAATAGCCGGAATGACCGCTATAATAATGATATTCAACAACAATCCCCATCCCGTCTCCGCATAGAGGAAAATTTCCGTCATCCTGGCGGCGTTTTCTTCCATATTCCGCAAATATTGCTCTAACGAAGCCAAAAACTCCGGAAATTTCACGGCGTTATTCCACTCGTTCAGCAAACCCGCTAAGGGCAATACGGCAAACGGAAGCGCTATTGCTATCAAGTAGCGCCAAGAATATTTTACTCTGTTGATTTTCAACATTTTAAACGGACGATTGTCATAAAAACAGGCAAAAATCAACGCCGGAACCAACATCACGCCAATTTGAACAAACCCTTGCATCCATTTTAAAAACAGGCGCCCACTTTCCGGTGAATCATTTGATAATGAGGATATTGCACCCAGTCCGTCGCCTCCCAGAAAAACAAATCCGAACACCATCATCAAAAACGAAAAAACACAAAAACCGGCAATAGCAAGCGCCAGTAAAATAAAAAGTTGCACAAAAGGATGAAAACGCGAAAAATTTAATACTTTCATAACTGATATTTTTGTTATTTTGCAGTTGCAAATATAAGACATTTTTTCGTTGCTATGGTTACAATACGAAATATTAAATTGGGAGATTTTCCCATCCTTTTGGCTCCGATGGAAGATATTACGGGAGCCGCTTTCCGAAAGGTTTGTAAAGCGTTCGGCGCAGACCTTGTTTATACGGAGTTTGTGGCAGCCGACGGCTTGATTCGGGACGTCCAAAAAAGCACACAAAAGATTGATTTTCAGGAAGATGAACGTCCAATCGGAATACAAATTTTCGGCAACGACGAACACGCCATGCGACGCGCCGCCGAAGTGGCAGCCGAGCAAAATCCCGATATCATTGACATCAACTGGGGCTGTCCGGTGAAAAAAGTTGTTAAAAAATGCTCCGGGTCTGGGATGTTGCAGTATCCCGAAAAGTTGGTTAAGATAACGGAAGCGGTTGTAAAGTCTGTCAACATCCCCGTAACCGTAAAAACCCGTTTGGGCTGGGACGAAAACAGCAAGCCCATCGTTACCCTCTCCGAACAGTTGCAAGACGTTGGAATAGAAGCCATTACCATTCACGGACGCACACGGGCGCAACTGTACTCCGGCGTCGCCGACTGGACGTTAATCGGCAAGGTGAAAGAAAATCCGCGCATGAGCATCCCCGTCTTCGGCAACGGCGACGTCAACTCTCCCGAAAAAACGGTGGAAATGAGACAAAGATATGGCGTTGATGGCGTCATGATCGGACGGGCAGCCATAGGAAATCCCTTTATATTCAAAGAGATACAACATTATCTGAAAACCGGCCAACACTTCCCGCCTCCCACGATAAAAGAGCGCATAGAAACATGTCGATCCCATCTTCTGAATGAAATCACCTATAAAAACGAACGTGCCGCACTCTTAGAAATGCGCCGCCAATATTCCGGCTATTTCAAAGGTATTCCGAATATAAAACCGTTCCGTATTCAACTTGTAGGGGCGGAAAGTGTTGTGGGGGTTATGGGGTTGTTGGATGAAATGGTAAGGCGAGAGATGTGAGATGTGGGTAGTGAGTAGTGGGTAGTGAGTAGTGAGACTGTTTTCCGTCATTGCGAGCGTAGCGAAGCAATCCAGTGTTACATATTACAAGTTACGAATTGCTTTTTAACCGCAAAGAACGCAAAGAATAACACCGTCATTAATCCCCTTGCGCCCTTTTGCGAACAAACTTTGCGCCTTTGCGTTAAAAAACCGGTTTTTTCAGCCTCTTTCAAATCCATCATCTCCCTCTTTCTAATGGTTTCCTTCGCAAAAATGCGAAAATGCCTTAAATCGCACGAAAACGGGGTTTTTCGAGGTGGAGGTGAGGCGTCAAGGATGAAATACCCTGTTTACTCCGGTTTCAGCGGTGTAAAAAATTCTATCAGGTTTTCTTCAGGGTCTCGCAGGTGAACAACTCGCATTCCCCAATCAGGCATATCTGTGGGCTGGTTGATAAAAGCGACTCCTTTCGTCAAAAAAGTTTGATATGCTTCATCAACATTTTCTACTTCAAAAGACACCATTGATTTTTCGCGATATCCGGACGGTTGCGCTTTTTCAGCATTTCCAACCGCCGGAGCCATAAAATTAAATTTATTCATTCAACGTCCTATTGTCTGTTTTATTGTCAAATCCAAAAAAAACCGATTTTTTTGCCTCTTTTAAATCCATCATCTCCCTCTTTCTAATGGTTTTCCTTGCAAAAATGCGAAAATGCCTTAAATCGCACGAAAACGGCAAATTTCGGGGGAGAGGAATAATTGAATAACTGAGTAACTGAATAACTGAATGTTTTCTCTGTGAAACTCTGTGAACTTTGTGTCTCTGTGTTGAATAATTTTTTTCCAGCACAGAGACACGGAGAACACGGAGTTTCACAGAGTTTTTTATCGAAGTCTCACATCTCACTGTCTATTCAAATAAACCAGCAGCACCGCAATATCCGCCGGGCTGACACCGCTGATGCGGGAGGCTTCGCCTACGGTCTGCGGTCGGTGTTTGGAGAGTTTTTCACGTGCCTCGTAGGAGAGCGTCAAAAGGGAACGGTAATCCAAATCCGGACTTAAACGGACATGCTCCATCTTCGAGAGGCGGTCGGCAATCTCCTGCTCTCTGGCGATATAACTTTCGTATTTCAACAAGATTTCGGCTTCCGTCGTCGCCTCCTGCAACTCCTCGCCTACTTCCATGTCGCCCATGAAGTCCGAAAAACATTTTGCTCTCTTTATCAGTTCCGTCATTTCCACTTGCGGACGCAATAACAGCGACGCTATCCGCACCTTTTCCATCAATGGTGGCGTCTCTTTTTGTATCAGATAATCTTCAACTTCTTCCGGCGCGATGTTGGTTGTCTTCGCAAACCGAATGATTTTCTCAACCTTTTCATACTTATCACAAACCTTTTTCAAGCGTTCATCCGACGCCAATCCGATGCGATGGCTCAGTTCCGTCAGCCGAAAGTCGGCGTTATCCTGACGCAACAGAATCCGGTATTCGGAACGCGAGGTAAACATTCTGTACGGTTCGTCAACGCCCTTTGTTATCAGGTCGTCTATCAAAACGCCGATGTACGCCTGCGAGCGAAGCAGGGTGAACGGTTCTTTTTCACGTGTCAGAAGATGGGCGTTGATGCCCGCCATCAAGCCCTGTGCGGCGGCTTCTTCGTAGCCGGTTGTTCCGTTGATTTGTCCGGCGAAGAACAAACCTTTGACGGATTTTGTTTCGAGCGTACAGGTCAGTTGTGTCGGGTCAAAATAGTCGTATTCGATGGCGTATCCGGGTTTTAGGATACGGGCGTTTTCGAGTCCGGGAATCAGGTGCAAGGCTTTCAGTTGAATCTCTTCCGGCAAAGAGGAGGAAAAGCCGTTTACGTAATATTCCTGCGTATCCCAACTCTCCGGTTCAATGAAAAGTTGGTGTCGGTCTTTATCGGCAAAGCGGTTGATTTTGTCCTCCACAGAAGGGCAATAACGGGGACCCGTTCCTTGGATACGTCCGGTAAACATGGGACTTTGGTCAAAGCCGGTTCGGAGCATGTCGTGTACCTGCTCGTTCGTCCAGGTGAGCCAGCAACTGCGCTGTTGCCGCAACTTTGCGGTGTGGATGAAAGAGAAGTTGCCGGGGATTTCGTCGCCCGGCTGTTCCATCATTTTGGAAAAGTTGATGCTTCTGCCGTCCACGCGCACCGGCGTTCCGGTTTTCAGTCGTCGTGATTCAAAGCCCATGCGGTTCAGGTTTTCCGTCAGTCCGAAGACAGCGGCGTCGCCCAAGCGTCCGCCCGAAAAGTTTTTCAGTCCGATATGTATTTTGCCGTTTAGAAATGTTCCGGCGGTCAAAATCACTGTTTTCGATTTGATTTCGATTCCCATGGCGGTCTTCACGCCGCAGACGCAGTCGCTGTCGGTCAGGATTTCGGTAACGACGTCCTGCCAAAGGTCAACTTTCGGGATGGCTTCCAACTGTATGCGCCATTGTTGGGAGAAGCGTTTTCTGTCGCTCTGTGCGCGGGGACTCCACATGGCGGGACCTTTGGATTTGTTCAGCATCCGGAATTGGATCATGGTTTTGTCGGTTACGATGCCCGAAAGTCCGCCCATGGCGTCTATCTCGCGGACGATTTGTCCTTTGGCTACTCCGCCCATCGCCGGATTGCACGACATGGCGGCAACGGCATCTAAATTCATGGAAATTAATAAAACGGAACTTCCCATATTGCCGGCGGCAGCGGCAGCTTCACAACCGGCGTGCCCTCCTCCTACTACAATAACATCGTACGCATCAAACATGGTGAGATTTTTTGTGTTTCACGTGAAACATGATGGTTAATTTGCTGATAATGTTACGTTTAACATATACGCATCTTCCTTTGCCCGTATCGTTTTTCGCTCGCTTGCCGTCTTGTCCTTATAGCCGCAAAGGTGCAGAAGACCGTGTATCATCACCCGCTTCAACTCCTGATTCTTAGAGACCTTGAACTTAATCGCATTCTCACAAACTCGCTCTATGCTGATAAAAATATCGCCCGAAATCGTCTTCCCCTCGGAATAATCAAAGGTGATAACATCGGTGAGCGAGGAGTGTTTCAAATAGCGTTGATTATGCTCGGAAAGATAGGCGTCGGAACAGAAAATCACGTTCACCTCCCCTATCTTGCAGCCCTCGTTGAAAGCCGCGTCCATCAACCATCTGCGTATAGCGACCTTGTCCCGCAAAATGTACTTTATATCCTCTGTAAAAAAATTGATTTTTGAAGCCATGTTTTAATATTTTTATTCACCAAGTGTATCAATAATCATTTGTAATTCCATGGTAGAAATAGTTGCCAACTCGGATTTATCGTAAATATCCATCAAATAAACCGTGTTTTTTGATACACGTACATGCAATAGCAAACAAATCATCACGAATGGATGGGTACTTTTTGGCTAACCGTTTCAGTTTGCGTTCAAAAGGCACAGTGGCTATAACATCAAAGTTCATTTAGCAGTTCTTTAACGGATTTAAGTTTTTTCTTTCCTTGTTCATGAAGTCTTACATCTTCGAAAGCTTCCGCCAAATCTGAGATGATCTGGCTCTTGCGCTGTTCTTTTACTTCCTTAACTACGCTAATATAGTCAAGTCTTCTGAGCATATCCATCAAAAAAGGGGCTCTTCTATTATCTTTTATATCAAGTATTACTTTCATGTTTTTACGCATTTGAACCGGTGTGCAAATGTACGAAAAAATTTTTTACCTTTGCACCATATTTTTGTTTGAGAATGAACGCACAAATTTTTGAAAATATCTGCACGTTGAAACGTCAACTGTTGCCCAACGATCGCATGATTCTGAAAACCCCTCTGTACTTTCTCATCTTATTCTTTCTGCCGTTTCACGCTTTCGCAGAAGAAACGTTAGAGCAAAAAGTTCGCAACATCCTGAACGACAAGAGTATCAGTGAATCTTACACTCGGCTTGTTGCGGCGTATGATACTGTTAATAAGCACGTTCCACTTTTATCGTATGAAGAAGTCTTGCCGTTATGCAGTGATATATTGTTGCCTTTTGCCGATAAGGAAGTGAAAAACAGCAATGAGCGTAATACGGTGAAAGCACATATTTACGAGATGATTAGCCTAAGGGCAAGGGAGGCAGGGGATTATACCGCCGAAGAAACATTTTTAAAAAAGGGGGTGGAACACGCCGAAATCTCTGAAAACGATGCCCTGTGTGCTTCTGCCTATTATACATACGCCAACCTGCATATACGAAAAGGGAGCATTCAGGTGGCGAGCGACTATCTATACAAAGCGATTAAGTTATACGAATCCATAGAACGATATGACAGGGTTGCGGACTGTTTATATCGCATTGCGGAAACCTTTTTACAGATACGCGACGTGGCGGGTCTGCGTATCGTGATTGAACAAATGAAACAAAATATTGAGAAACAGCGGTCGGTAGGCGCTCTTTACTCCCTGTATGCCATCCAGGTCGCCTATTACAACGTGTTATCAGAAAAATATCCTGAAAATGAAGCCGTTTTTAATGATTCTGCTCTTTGGGCATCAAGGAATACGATATCTTTGATAGAAAACCACAGAAAGGAACTCCCACACGATGTCGTCATCGCCTGGGATTATTATAATATGTCTATCTGTTACGAAAATTGTTACCCCGAAAACTATGATTCGATTTTTCACTTTTTAGACAAAGCCCTTGAATCATTGAACCGCAATAGAGATAGCGATAAAACTGTTGCTATTGAAATAGAAATCAGCGTCTATATCTCCTACGCGGAACTTCATTTTGACCAAAAGAAATACGACTTGGCAGAGAAGGATATGCTGCATGTATTATCATTATTGGAGCAAATTCAGGATTTTAATTCCGTGATAGCAGAATATGCTGAAGCCTATAAGTTTTTCATTAAATATTATGAAACGACGAATCGCCCCTGGGAGGTTATAAAATACCATGAACTCCTGTTAGAGAACGAGAAAAGGCAATACAACAACGAGAAAATCACCGCCATGAACGACATGCTGGTCAAATATGAAACCGAAAAGAAAGAAGAAGAGATTGACCGCTTAGCGGAACGAAACCGAACCGCACAAAAGATATTGATGCTGACTGTCAGCCTAATAGCGGTCTTGTTCATTGCCCTGTTGCTTTTTATCCGGTTCTACCGATTGCGGAAAAAGAATTTGGAGCAGTCCATCTACGAAACAGCGCTGCTTGCCGAGTTGAGACAGAACGAATTGGAACAAAACCGAAAAGAAAAAGAACAGTTGCAACAACAATATAATGCGTTGGAAGCACAAGCCAGCCAACATGAACAAAAAACCCAACCGTATCTCGAAGAACTGAAACGCATCAAACAACAATTAGAGCAAAAACCCACCAAAACCATGATAGAGAAACTTACAGAATGGATTTCCGATTCTCTCATGGAAAAATCGAAAAGGACATCCTACGTCCAAAAATTATCGGAATTGGATGTTGACATGCTGGAACAAGGCTATCTCACCGCCAACGAGAAAATCTCCAACATGGATATGAGATACATTATCTGCTTCTCCATTGATATGGACGTGAAAGACATCAGCCTCTTGTTCAACGTAGAGCCCACCAGCGTCCGCACCGTCCGTTACCGCATTAAAAAGAAGTTCGGCGGGAAAAATACTTTTAAATTTTTGATATAGACAAAAAAAATCTATTTTTGTCTACGTTTTTCACATTCAAAGTCGGTACTTTTGCCGACAATTATTGGTTACATCTCCTTAACATATAAGACAGAGCCGCAACTGTTCCCAAAAAGCGCGGAGAGGAGCAGAACCCTCTCAAAAAACGGGCGAATTATTTCCTACGAAAAGCCTCACGAGTAGAAGGAAATTTTAAAAAAATATAATTTTATGTATAAAACGTTTAGTTATTTGATTGCGGTAACAGCAATATGTATGATGGCTTCCTGCGGTAGCGGAAGCGGAAGCGCCTCCTCAGGCAAACAACTTGCCTCTCATGAGATTTTTGGCGATTTGCCGAATCTTCTCTATCAAAAATCCTACACCGATTCGATTTTTTACGAAGAAAAAGAAGCAGTAAGGGAAAAATGGAACAGCAGCAGCAGCAGCAGCGCTCAGGAAAAATGGGACAAAGCAAAAGAAAAATTCGACGCACGCGAAGATGAAGAAAAGGCAAAATTCAAAGCCGAAGTCGAAAAAATCAAACCGACGCTTGTCGGAAAGGACATCCCCTTTGAAGTGGAAGATGGAACAGGTTACGAAATCACCTCCTGCAAAATCTCTGACATTGAAAATGACTATGTTTACATCGACTTTGAAGTGAAAATCACCGATATTAAAGCGGCAAAATTTGATTATCAAGGCATGTTTGACAAAAGCAATCCGAAACTCTCGATTTCGACCTATGAGGTTGACAAAAACGGCAACAGAATGGGTAGCGAATGGAACAATGTTTTGAGTGTTGAAGTGCAGGAGAAAGCAGACGGCGCAACTGGCAAAGCAACCGGCAGCACGTTCTACATTGCCATATTAAATCCGGAAAAATATATGAATTTCGCTAAAATCAAATTTGTTAAGGAATGATGAAAAATTTACTATTGGCCGCGATGATGACCGTAGCAAGCGTCAATGCACAGACAATCAAGTATGTAAAGGTCAACGGCAACGGTGATGGTGCTTCGTGGAAAAATGCGGCGGGAGATATTCAAACCATGATTGACGCCGCCGGAGCAGGTAATCAAGTCTGGATTGCAGGCGGGACATATCTGCTTTCGGCGACGTTGGAGATGAAAGAGGGCGTAAACGTGTACGGCGGTTTTGAAGGCAACGAAACCGGCATTACATCCCGTCCCAAAAGCGATTTGGACGACAACGGCATCATAGAACCGTGGGAATTTACAAACCCAACCGTTCTCAACGGAAAAACCGAAAGGCGCGTATTAAACCAACCGGACAACTTTACCGTAGAAACCGTATGGGACGGCGTAACCATTACCGAAGGATTTGTTGAAGACTCCGGCGGCGGCGCTTATACGCGGACAAACGGAATGTTGCTGAATTGTACGATTACCGGTAACAGCGGCGATGTCGATACTTTTGGCGGAGGCGTTTACAACGATGGCGGCGTAATAAGCCATTCGCTTATTTCCGACAACACGGTAGCCGGAGATGCGGCAAAAGGCGCAGGTATCTATAATGAAAACGGCGGTATTGTGGAAGACTGCCTCATCGAAAACAATGAAGCCGACAGGAGACATGCTACCGGAGGCGGTATCTCCGGCGGCGTTGCCGACCGTTGTATCGTTAGAGGTAACTCTGCCGGCAACGGCGGCGGTTTCTCCGACTGCACTGCAAGTAATTGTTTAATAGATGGTAATGTGTCAACTAACCCGGAGAGTTTCGGAGACATTGGCGGCGGCGGCGCATTTGGCGGGCTGTATGTCAACTGCACTTTCGCAAATAATCGGACAGGGATCAAAGGCAGCGCATTGTATGGAGGAACAGCCATCAATTGTATTTTTTGGAACAATACCGGAGCATGGGGACAGGTTACCGAAGGAATAGTTACATATTCCGCCATAAGCAACGGACACGAAGGTGCAGGAAACATAGATATTTCAGGTAATAATGACGTGTTTGCAGATCCGGACGCAGGCAATTATCAACTGAAAGCAGGTTCGCCATGTATTGACGTCGGAAGCAACGATGCCGTCGAAAACCCGACAACAGCGAAAGACTTAGCAGGAAATCCAAGAATCTACAATGCGGTAGCAGACATGGGCGCCTACGAATGGCAAGGCGACGTGGCAATTACCGAAATGACAACGTCTTCCATGATTGTTTACCCGAATCCGACGAATGGTCCATTGCGAATTACGTGTTGCGAATTACGAACATCGGATAATCGGATATCGGATGTCGAAATTTTTGATGTGATGGGACGTGCCGTACACGTAGAGACGTTGCGTGCAACGTCTCTACAATCGCAAATCGCACCACCCCCTACCCCCTCCAAAGGAGGGGAATTTCGGAAATCGCACATCGAAATAGACATTTCGCATTTGCCTGCCGGTGTTTACATTGTGAAAATCGGAGAAGTGCGGGGGAAATTTGTAAAGGAATAAGAAACGAATAGCAATATTTTTTTCAGCGACGTTACCGGTATCGGTGGCGTTGCTTTTTTTATTTTTCAGTTCCCCGAATCCATAAATTTCTCTATCTGTTCCGTCGTATATTCCTTCCCTTTTTGGAAAAAGTATTAAAAATGTTGCATAAATGAAATAATTTTTCTTATCTTTGCCCATGTTGTTATTTTTAATTGGTTGCACAACAAAAATACAACATTCGGGGGAAAATTTGGCAATTTCCCCTTATTTTTTTACTCGGTCAGTAGTGATTGATTTTTTAAAAACACCTTATCACAACCTCACATTTTTTGAAGTTATCTCGTAGATGGTTTTTATCATCGTCTCGTCTTCGGCGGTTAGTTCTTTTGCGCGGCGCATATAGACGAGTCTTGCCGTTTCGATGGCTTTTTTCAGGTTGTAGGCGGTGGATTTTTCTCCGCCCCACGAGAACGACGGGATAAAGTTCTTCTGGTATCCGCTGCCGAAGACGTTGCAAAAGACGCCGACGACCGTACCGGTGTTGAACATGGTGTTGATGCCGGTTTTGGAGTGGTCGCCCATGATAAGTCCCAGAAACTGTTGATTGGTCTGGATAAACCGTTCTTGTATGTAGTTCCACAGGCGGACGGGCATGTAGGTGTTGTTCAGGTTGGAGGTGATGGTTCCGGCGGCAATGTTGCACCATTCGCCAATGACGGAGTGTCCCATAAATCCGTCGTGCGGCTTATTGGAATAGCCGAAGAAGACGCTGCTTTCCACCTCTCCGCCCACTTTGCAGTATGGACCGATGGTCGTCCGTCCGTAGATGGTGGCGCCCATTCGTATCACTGCTTTCTCGCACATAGCGAAAGGTCCGCGTATGGAGGCATTTTCCATCACTTCGGCATTTTTCCCGATGTAAATGGGTCCGTCGGAAGCGTTTAAAATAGCATATTCGACTTTTGCACCCTCTTCGAGGAAGATGTTTTCGGGGTTGATGGCGCGTACCGTTTCGCTCAACGGCGCCGACTTGCGTCCGTGTGTCAGCAGGGCGAAGTCGTCGGCGATGGCATCGCCGTTTTTCTCAAAAATCTCCCACGGATAGTTGATTTTAACGTAATCGGCGTCGGTTTCGATGGCGTTGGTGTATTCGTTCCAGATGTCGTCCGAAGAGAAACGCATGGCGATGATGTCGTCTTCCTTGATGAGGGCGCAGTCGGTTTCTAATTTAAGAATCTCGTCCACCAACTCTTTGTTCGGCAAGACGGAACCGTTAATAAAAACGTTGTCATCGGCTTTCACCAACGACCATTTGTCGCTCAGATAGGGTTCGGTCAGCGAAGAGGTTTTTGCTCCGAGAAACTTTTCCCATTTTTCGCGAATGGTCAGAATACCGACCCTGATATCGGCAACAGGGCGTGTAAAAACCAGCGGAAGCAGGTTTTTCCTGTTATGATCATCAAATAATACGTAGTTCATACAACATCAATTTTATTGTAATATTAAAAAAGAAAAGCCCATGCAAAAATCGTGCAAGGGCTTCCACATTTGAAAAGTTTGTATGAAAAAATTTATTTTTTATTCTTAATGTCCAAATGTTTCTGATAGCGGCTTTTGAACTTGTCAACCCTTCCTGCCGTATCAACTAACTTCATCTTACCGGTGTAAAACGGATGAGATGTGTGTGAAATTTCAAGTTTGATCATGGGATATTCTTTCCCATCTTCCCATGTAGTTGTCTCTTTCGATGTAGCCGTAGAGCGCGTCAGAAACGCATAATCGTTCGACATGTCTTTGAAAACAACCATCTTATAATTATCCGGATGAATACCTTTCTTCATAAAAAAATCCTATTAAATTTTTGAGGTGCAAAGGTACAACTTTTTTTGATATGTACAACGTTTTTTAATTTTTTTACCACAAAGGCTCACAAAGAACTTTCACAAAGAACACAAAATATTGAATTATATTAAAAATAAAATAAATAAAATTTCAATACAATAAATAAAATTCATCAACAAAATTATTTTATTAAAAAAAATTATTACCTTTGCCGAAAAAATTTTTAGAGTATGTTACCATGTCATTGTCCGAGTTGTCAAACTTCTCTTATCGTAAAGGAGATGCTGTGCGAAGGTTGTTCAACCGAGGTTCACGGTCGTTTTAAGTTGCCAATTTTGGCAGAATTGTCTGTGGAGGAACAAAATTTTGTTCTGAGTTTTGTTAAAAACAGTGGAAGTCTGAAAGAAATGGCTAAGCAACTAAGTTTAAGCTATCCTTCCGTACGGAATTTATTGGATGAAATTATTGAAAAAATTAAAAAATTAGAGCATCATGAGTAAAAAATGGAGATGGATTTGGAATCCTTTTGAAAAAATCGCCGGATGGAGAGCTTTCGGCATCGGTATTGTAATTCTTTGTTTAACAACCGTTTTAGGCTATTTCAGCAACACGGTGTTTTATGGAATTTCGATAAAATTAGTTCAAAGCATAACAAGGTATCAACCAATCTAAAAGGTGCAAAATGCGTCTTGTTGTTCATTGCCGTAATACTGATTGCCGAAATAATTCTCAATGTCGTCCTGTCTTTTCTGAAATTTAGTTTTTAACAACACGTTTCTTTTATTTTTGTTAAAAAAAAAAAACAGAATATAATGATTATGTTTGTTGATAAGTGTTGATAACGGTGTAACTTGCTGTACCAAAGGATTGAAATTTCTAAAAAATTGTTGATGGTCTTTTGAAAACAAGGATGAAAAGAAGTTGAAAAGTTTTTTCGATAGATGATGATGGAAAAGTTTTTAACGATGAAGTGAAAGGTTTTAACGGAAAAAAGAGTGGAAAAGTTGAAAACTTTTTGTTTTTTTATATAGTGCAAAGATACGATTTTTATTGTTTCCTTAAATCCGCAAGCAGTTATTAACGGATATGGCAAAGATACGCAAAATTTTTAAAAGCACAACTCCATTCGCAGGAGTTTTTTGGGTGAACGATGAATTTTCCCGTTCTGGATTAGGGAAACTCATTGATAATCAATTAGGAATTCGTTCTTCGAGTTGCGGATATTCTTACAGTAATCTTTTTCGCAACTTTTTCAATCTTTTTTTCAGTGGGGGCGAATGTGCGGAAGACCTTCAGCAGCATTTCCGTCCGACGCTGGAACAGATTCCGAACAATAAAGTTGCCAATGTGATACTTCTTCGGGAAACAAAATCGCTTCGCCACGATAACGCGCATTCAGTCCGTCGGCTATCGCCCACAACTGCTCCGCTTTTATCCCATCCAAACGACCTACGGACAAAATTGTGCGACTGCGCGTGTTACCGAGTATGTCCCGATAACTCTCAACCAAACGGTAATAAATTTGCATCTTTCCTGTCTGCAAATCCGTCTTCATATCTGCCCTGAAAAACATGCTGCAAAAATACTACTTATTCCATTGATAATCAATGACATTTTCGCACTACAAAGCACTTCCAAAAAATAATTATGCTCAATATCAACGCTTTACGAAAATATAGCATAAAAAAAACTTTCCCTTTGGGGCTAAAAATGCCACTTTTATCGGAATTTTCAGTGTATTACGGAGGGAGGGGCTGCAATGTGGGTTATAATAAGAGGGCGCAAGTGTACGACTTTTTTAATATGAAAAGAAAAAAAATAAAATAAATCTTATCCCTGCACCGGCGCCACCTCTGCCAGCCCGTTCACGCGGTACATCCGTTTAGTGTGCTGACATTGGCATTGGTAATGTGTGCGCAGTTTTTCGAGTTTTTTGAAGATGCGTCCGTTGAGGGCGAAAAGGGCATCGACGGGAATTTCCTGTAGCAGGATTGATTTTTTCCGGTCGTAGCGTTGCAGGATGACGGTCAGGTTTTTATCTCCGGTGGAGGCTCTGGGATTTTGCAGGTGGGAGCGTAGCGCCTGTTTCAAGTCCGGCGGGAAGATGTCGTTGTCGAGCATGGGCGTCATCATGGCGGCGAAAGTGGTTTTCCACAAGCGACCGTGCGGCTCGCGGATGGATTTGTTCTTCTTCCATGCTTCCAAGTGAGCCATCTCGTGTACTAATGTGATGAGGAAAGAGTACGGATTCAGCGAGCCGTTGATGCTGATGCGGTGGTTAGGATAGTTGACGGGAGGACGGTAGTCGCCGTGTTTGGTCGCCCGCTGTCCGGTAACTTTCAGATGAACGCGGTTGCTATCCAAAAAAGGAAAGACGAAGTCTATGGCTCCGGCGGGAAGAAATTCGGCGAGTTCGTTTTTCATCTATCTAAGTGGTTTGGAGGATGTAAGTGCGTTCAAGGCATGGCTCCTGATGGGAAAATTTCGGGCAGTTGCAGTTTTTCTTGTGTCTTTTGTGTTTGTACTTTTTCGCACCGTAATGATTTGTTTTACAGGACGATGCGAACAATAAACAGACGCATACAAAAAGAATGGTTTTGAGCAAACGGGGCATAATTTTATTTTTTAATTGGATATAAAAACGGTTCTTTTGAGGGTTTATTTTTAGTATCATAAAAAATTTGTACCTTTACCCCCTTTAAAACAGTATCTATGAAACCTATTTTAATCACTGTTTTTTGTGTTTTTTGCGTGCCTTTCGTGGTGTTGTGCAGCAATCCGTGGCGACCTTCGGGGGCGCGGCAGGCGGGTTTGGGCGGCGCTTCGGTGGGGGTGTCCGACTTGTGGTCGGCGAGTAATAATCAGGCGGGGATGGCTTTCTTTCAGTTGCCGGCGGCGGGCGTTTATTTCACCAATGCCTACTTCCTCGAACAACTGAGTACCAAATCCATAGTGGCGACCATGCCCATCAAAAGCGGCGCTTTTGGCGTTACCGCTAATTACTTCGGACACGCCTATCACAACGAAATCAACGCCGGACTCTCCTACGCCCAGCGTTTCGGGAAATCTTTCGCCGCCGCCGTACAACTTGATTATCTGCACTTCGGACAGGGCGGCTATAACGATTTGAAAAATAAAGACAACGTCTCTTTCGAGTTGTCTATCATGGGACAAGTTACCAAAAACCTCTCGGTGGGGGCGCATGTTTTCAATCCGGTGGGTGTGAAGTACAACGATTATGCCATCATTCCGGCGTGTTATCGCGTAGGGTTGGGATGGTTTCCCGTTAAGGAAGTCCTTATAGCGGCAGAGGTAGAGATGCAAACCAACGAAAAAGAGAACATCAAACTCGGAGTGGAGTACACCCCGTTGAAAATCATCTCTATACGCACCGGATTTTCTTCAGCCCCGCAGTTGTGGGATTTCGGCGTCGGATTGAACCTCAAAGACTTCTCCCTCGATTTAACCCCAACGTGGGACATGACGCTCGGATGGTCCACCCACGTATCAGTCTCTTACCAATTTAATAAATACAAGCAATGAGACGCTGCGTACAATGTGTGTTCTTCCTCTTCATCGCCATGTCGGTTTTTTCGCAAACCATCCCACAAGAAGAACGGGACATGCTGGCAGAGCGCATCGAAGACCTCTTCTCCGACAATGAAGAAGACGCCCAAATTGACCTGAGCGAAATCATTGACGCCATCGAAAATCTGCAACAAAACCCTGTCTATATCAACAGTTCCGACCTTGAAGAGTTGTCGCGACTCTTCTTCCTCGACGAAATGAAAATCCACAAAATCATCGCCTACACCTATACCTACGGCAGTTTCCTTTCGACCAACGAACTGTATGGCATTGAAGGACTTACCGCAGAGGAGGTGGACTTAATCATCCCTTTCATCTCGTTGGAAAAAGCGCCTGTTTTCCGCAAAACGACCGTAAAAGACGTTTTCACCAGAGGAAAACAGCAAATCATCGGGCGTTATCAGCGCGTGTTACAGGAACAGCGCGGCTATATGGACGACTCCATCGCCAAGTCGTTGAAATATGCGGGAGATCCCAATAAGTACTACCTGCGCTATCGTTTTAAGTACAAAGATCAGGTCAGTTTCGGCTTTACCTCCGAAAAAGACGCAGGCGAAGAGTTTTTCAAAGGCAACAATCCCTACGGTTTCGACTTTTATTCCGTCCACTTTTTTATAAACAACAAAAACCACGTCCTCGACAAATTGGCTGTGGGCGACTATCACCTCACCTTCGGACAGGGACTGACGATGTGGTCAACCTACTCCTTCGGACGACCTTCCGACGGCGTCAACATCAAACGCTCTCCAAACGGCATCTCGCCCAGCACCTCTGCCAACGAAAACCTGTTTTTCCGCGGAGCCGCCGCCACCTTAAAATTTAAACGACACTACATCACCGGCTTCGCCTCCTACTCGAAACGGGACGCCAGCATTTCGTTAGACGACGAAGACATGAGTTATTTCACCTCCTTCTCCGACGACGGAATGCACCGAACCGCCAACGAAATAGCCAAGAAAAACGTTATCAATCAAACCGTTGTGGGCGGACGCTACGAATGGCGCGGCTACAACCTGCGCGTCGGCGCCACCGGCTTCAGCGCCCAATGGGACGTCCCCAGAGAACCTGACGACCGACCCTATAACCTCTACGCCTTTTCGGGAAAATCGCTCTCCAACGCAGGCGTGGACTTCGTCTGGATTTACCGTAAGTTTGAGGTTTTTGGCGAAGGGGCATACAGCAGTCAAGGCGGATTTGCCGGCATCGGCGGCGTGAAGGCGCATCTCGCCTCGCGCTTCGAAGCCTCGCTGTCGGTGCGCCATTACGAGAAAGATTATGTCAACTTCTTCTCCAGCGCCTTCGGCGTCAATTCCAACAATGTCAACGAAACCGGCGTCTTTGCGGGATTCAACACCATCATCAGTTCCAAGTTCACCCTTTCCGGCTACGCCGACACCTACCGTTTCCCCTACATGAAATACCAAATCTACGCCCCCACGCGCGGAAACGACTACTCGCTGCAATTGACATACAACCCGAACCGCGTAGTTACCATGTACCTGCGCTACCGCAACACCACCCGCGAATACGGCGAGAGCAGCGACACCATCAAACAGACAGCACCCCGAACCAAAAACAACATCCGCTGGCAAGGTGACTTCACCGTTTCCAAAAATATCGTCCTGAAAACACGTGCGGAATACAATCATAATCAAAGAGAAAGCAAAGAGAACACGAGCGGCTTTATGATGTATCAGGACTTTGTCTATCGCTCCTCCAACAGCCGCTTCACGACCGCCCTCCGCTACGCCTGGTTCAACACCGACAGTTACGACGATCGCTTCTACGCCTACGAAAACGACCTCCTCTACACCTTCTCCGTGCCGGCTTACTACTATAAAGGAAACCGCGTTTACCTGCTCTGTTCCTACAAAATAACCGAAAACATCACCGCCTGGCTACGCATCGCCAACACCTTCTATTCCGACAAAAACACCATCGGCTCCGGCGGAGAAGAGATATATGGGAATAATAAGACGGATGTTAAGGCACAAATCATTATTAAGTTGTGAAATGGAAACAAATAATAAGAGAATGAGAAAGTTTTACTTTGTTTATCCAATTTGTGCGACACTGTTGCACAAATCTACAAAAGCCCAAACACTGTCCGGACAAATTGGTGAGACACTGTCTCACATATTGACATGTTGTAAGCCACCCGTGAGACGACATCGCATAAATTGACAGAATGATAAAGAAATTGATAAAGACAAAGAACGAGTTAAACAAAACAGAAGAAGTTAATGTAAAAAAGATATGATTAATGAAATTAGAAATCAGAAAGCCAATATAATAGCCAATATAATAATTGGTGTATTGACAAGTATACTTGCTGCTATTCTTGTTTATTTCTCTCCTTTGATAGCAGGTTGGATTAGAGAATGTGATATATTTTATATCATTTGGACTATAATTTTTATTTGTAGTCTACTGGGAATACTAATAAAAACCACACGAGAAATTCTTTTAGAAAAGATAAAAAAAATAAAAAAACTCGAAAATAAAAAAAACTTTTTTATTGCAATATCTTTCTATGTTATTTTATTTGTAATATTTCTTGCTTCTGAATATTTCCGCACAAAGAAAGAATATTACGCCGATTATGTTGACAAAAATGGAATACCAACAGGCATTATTGAACTCAAAAAATCGGAAGTAAGTAAACGGTACTCTCATTATCGCTTTGAAAAATCGCGGTTGAAACTCCGTAGAGTTGTATATGCCAATTCGGACGGAATGCCGATGGAACATAATAACCCTGAATATACCGACCGCCCTGCGATACAGAAACTAAAATATGGTGGAATACTAAATAGACGTTTAAATAGTATCGAACTCATAAATGCACAAGGTAAAACTGTTGCTTTCCATTTTTTTGAAGAGAAAGAAGCAGGGAAAGATTATGAACATATTCGCATAAGTAAGGATAAGAAAGGCGAAGACTCTGTCAGCTTGATGATATCCCATACAGTTTTTTCGATTGATACAACGATTAACTATTTTGAACAAAAAGCAAACATAACTGTTTTTGAAATAACGCGAGATGAAATGGGGTATATAACTCACAAGAAATTTAAAAACGAAAACAAAGAATACATTTGCGATGCTAATGGAATTTATGGCTTTGAATACATTTTGGATAATTTAGGACGTATCCGTGAGATATGCTATTTGGGATATGACAACAAAATGTATCAACCAAATAGAATTGGAGTAGCAAAGAAAGAATACGAATACGATAAATATGGAAATATTAGTGAAGTTAAATATCGGGGAGAATATAATAATCTTATTTTAAATGAGAGTTTCTGGGCAAGTTGTGCAAATATTGCAAATGAGGATGGAAATATTATAGAAATTAATTTTTACGGAACAAACGGCAAACCATGTTATAATAAATGTGGCTATGCTAAATGGACGGCTAAGTACGATGAAAAAGGACGCACAATAGAAGAATCTTTTGGGGGAGTAAACGGCGAACCGTCTTTTACGTGTAATGGTTTCGCAAAAAAGAAAATTGAATACAATAAAAAAGAAAATTCAGTTAAAATAGAACATTTTGGAATAAATGGCAAGTTGTGTTTGGTTAATGGCGGTTTTGCAAAAGTTATATCAAAATATGATAAACGAGGAAATGAAATTGAAGCCGCTTTCTTGGGAATATATGATAAACCGTGTACAAATGAATATGGTTTTGCGAAAGAAACAACCAAATACGACAAACGAGGTAATGTAATTGAACAATCTTTTTGGGGAACAGATGGTAAGCCGTGTTTGGTTACTGATAATTATGCAAAAGTTACAGTCAAATATGACAAACAAGGTAATCCAACTGAAGAGGCTTATTTCGGAATAGACAGTTTGCCATGCTTGATTACGGGTAATTTTGCAAAGATTACGTATAAGTACGATGAAAAAAATAATCCTATTGAAATCGCATATTTAGGAACAAACTACGAACTCTGTCAGAATGAATTTGGTTTTGCAAAGCGGACTGTAAAATATAACAAAGGCAATATAAGTGAAGTCGCTTATTTTGGAACAGACAATGAAGCCTGTTTGAATGAATATGGTTTTGCAAAACAAACAGCCGAATATGACATACGAGGTAATATGATTGAAAAATCTTTTTTGGGAACAGATAACAAGCCGTGTTTGGCTGCTGGTAATATTGCAAAGGTCGCATTTAATTACAACGAAAGAGGTAATTTAGATACAATAACCTGTTTTGGAACAAATGACAGTGCATATTTTGTAGTAACATTCGAGTATGACGAAAGAGGCAATAAAACTGAAGAATCTTATTTTCTAACAGGAAATGTGCCATGTTTGAATAGAGGTGAATATGCAAAAAAAACATCTAAATACAACGAACAAGGTAATTTAACGGAAGGGGCTTTTTTCGGAACAGATGGCGAACCATGTCTAATTACTGGTAATTTTGCAAAGGTTATGCTTAAATACAACGAAAGAGGTAATCCAACTGAAATTGCTTATTTCGGAACAGACGGCGAACCATGTTTACACCAAGATGGTCTTGCAAAAAAAACCATTAAATACGATGAAAGAGGTAATCGGATTGAACAAGCTTATTTTGGAATAGATGACACACCATGTTTGCACCAAGATGGTATCGCTAAATGGACTATTAAATACGATGAGCGAGGAAATCAAATTGAATGTGCTTATTTTGGGACGGACGACAATTTGTGTTTGATTAAAAATTATGATTATGCCAAATGGACGGCTAAATACGATGAGCAAGGGAATCAAATTGAATGGGCTTGTTTTGGAACGGACGACAAATTGTGGTTTAATCAAAAAGAGGGTTATGCCAAATGGACGGCTAAATACGATAAACATGGAAATAAAACGGAATTTGCTTATTATGGTGCGGACAATAAATTACATTTTCACGAAGAAGATGGTTATGCAAAATGGAAGGCAAAGTACGATGAACAAGGAAATCAAATAGAATTTGCTTATTTCGGAACAAATAGCGAGCCATGCTTGAATGAAGATGGCTATGCAAAAAGGACGGCTAAGTACAACAAAAAAGAAAATCAAATAGAAGTGTCTTATTTTGGAACAGATGGCAAGCCATGTTTGCTTAATGACGATCATGCAAGATGGATAGATATGTACGATGAAAACGAACAGTAAATCAAATAAAAAGAAAATGGATTTTAAAATAATAATGACAATGAAGAGGTTTATTTTAATTTTAGCAGTAACTATTCTTGCTTATTCGACAGTATATTCTTCCGAGCAAATTCCGGACAGGTTGATAATTGGGAAAGATACTATTTACTTGAAAACCTTCCCATTAGAGTATTTGCGTGTTAAACACAGAGCGTTAAAAGCGCCTTTCGATTATGACGGATACCCTTTCTCTCATACAGCGTGTTATAGAGGATATGTTGCAACTTGGCAAATTATTGACGAAACCTTGACTCTTAAAGAAATTGAAAAAATAGACTCTTTAGGAACCCAATTGAACATAATCGAATATTTTACAAACAGTGTTTATACTCCGAAAACATTAAATGGCTATGTTGTAGCAGATTGGTATTCTGACACATTAAAACTTTATGACTTTTTTTGTTACAATTTTGCATATAAGCGCAATGATTTTTATGTTAGCAGAGATTTTGGGGGAGAAAAAGACAAAAGAATCGAATTGGTATTTGAAAATGGAAAATTAGTCAGAAATGACATAATTCCGATTGAAACCTATCTGCTTGGAGATACTTTAGGATTAGATGTGTATTATTATCAAAATTGGTTTGTAGGATATAAACCTGTTTATGTACAAGGTATTGTCAGAGAAAATAATGGTAAAAAAGTATTACTTGAAATATTTTCTTTGGGAACAGATAAAAAAAGTATAAAAAGAAAACTTCAGAAAGAAATTTACATTGGCTATGTTTGGGTTAATCCAAGATATTGTAAAAAGAATCAACAAAATTGTATAAATTTTCAACAAAAGACACCATGACACAAAAACGCATCGCCGCCATCCACGACATATCGGGCTTTGGAAAATGCTCGTTAACAGTCGCTTTACCTATTCTTTCCGCTGCCGGAGTTGAGACTTCCGTCGTCCCCACCGCCGTGCTTTCCACGCATACGGGAGGACTGCCCGGATTCACCTACCGCGACCTGACGGAAGACATTCGCCCCTTCACGCAACATTGGAAATCGCTCAATCTGACATTCGACGCCATCTATACCGGATTTCTGGGTTCGTTTGAGCAGTTGGAGTTGGTGAAAGAGGTCTTTGACATGTTTCGGTCGAAAGAGACTTTGATTATGGTTGACCCCGTGATGGCGGACAATGGAAAACTCTACTCCATCTTCTCGCCGGAGTTTGCCGTCGGCATGAGGTCGTTATGCGAAAAAGCCGACATCATCGTTCCCAACATCACCGAAGCGGCATTACTCACCGGAGAATCGTATTGCGAAGGTCCTTACAATCAGGATTATATCGAGTCGCTGATGAAAAAGTTAAGCGCGATAGGGACGAAGCAAATCGTTCTCACCGGCATCTATTTCGATGAAGACGAGTTGGGCGCAGCCACCTACGAGCGAGATTCCGGTAAAATCGAATATGCCTTTGCCAAGCGCGTCCCCGGCTTTTTTCACGGGACGGGCGATGTCTTCGGGAGCGCATTGCTGGGCGCGTTACTCAACGGTTTCGACCTGCGTCAAGCCGCCCAGATAGCGGTGAACTTCACCGCCAACAGCATACAACGCACCTTCGAGGCAAAAACAGATGTGCGCTTCGGCGTTAATTTTGAACAGAGTATCCCTGCGTTCCTTAGAGATTTGGGGTTGGTTTAATGAGTTTTACAATATGATCGGATTTTGTGATGGTAAAAAAAGGTTTTATTTTCGTTCTTTTTCTCTGTCTCCTGCTTGCCATGTTATCATGCAAAGAGGGGAAAGAGATACAAGTTTCGCCGGAAACGTTTTCTCTTGAGGGCGAATGGTCGTTTCGGTCTGACGATGGCGCGTTGTGGTTTCCCGCTACCGTTCCGGGATGCGTACATACCGACTTGTTGTACAATCGGATGATTCCGGATCCGTTCTTCTCTTCCAATGAAGACAGCGTACAATGGATTGCGGAGACAACATGGGAGTATCGCAAACTGTTCAACGCTGATGAACTTCGGAAACGTTGTAAAAACATCGAATTGGTGTTTGAAGGCATTGACACCCATGCCTCTATCTTCCTCAATGGGACTCAATTAAGTGCGGAAACGCCTTCGGGGAAGACCAATAATATGTTTCATCCATGGATTTTCGATGTTTCCAAAATGTTGAAAAAGGGAGACAATGAGTTGTTGGTACGCTTTCATCCGGCGACGGATTACAATGCGGCTGAAGCGGAAAAGTTAGATTATACGCTACCCGACGAGCGGGCTTTTTCCCGAAAAGCGCCGTATCACTTCGGATGGGACTGGGGTGCTACATTAATCACTTGCGGTTTGTGGAAGCCTGTGTTTTTGTTGGGTTGGAATGAGTTTAAAATCGAAAACATGCAGATTGTGCAAAAGGCGCTTTCCGACGAATCGGCGCAGATGCGTGTCGCCGTTGAGGTGTTTTCGGACAAAGCGGCGACTGCGGATTTCTATCTCGAAGTAGATCGGGACACGCTGCTTGTTGAACAAAATGTTACTTTGAACAAGGGGAAAAACGTGATTTTCAGAGATTTCGAAATCGAAAATCCGGAACGGTGGAATCCCAACGGATTGGGTTCGCAGAAGTTATACGACGTGGAAGTAACGTTACAAAGCAAAAAGACCCTCGCCCACATTTCCGCTCAAACAGGGCTGCGGACGATAGAATTGGTTCGCGAAAAAGACTCAACAGGGATTTCTTTCACCTTTTACATCAACGGGAAAGCCGTTTTTATGAAGGGCGCCAACTACATCCCGCAGGATAACTTCCCGAACAGAGTTACTTTGCAACAACACCGAACATTGTTGACCGCCGCAAAAGACGCCAATATGAACATGTTGCGTGTGTGGGGCGGCGGCGTTTATGAGGATGACGACTTTTACCGCCTGTGCGACAGTCTCGGCATCTTGATATGGCAGGATTTTATCTTTTCCTGCGCGTTATATCCGGGCGACTCCGGCTTTTTGCGGTCTGTGGCGAAAGAGGCTGAGTATCAGGTAAAACGGTTGCGCAATTATCCTTGCCTCGCTCTTTGGTGCGGCAATAATGAGGTGAAAAACGGATGGGACGACTGGGGTTGGAAAAACCAATATTCCCAAAACGAACAGGACGAAATCTGGTCGCACAACCGGACGATTTTCGAAAATATCCTGCTGGAAGCCATCTCTAACTACGATTCGGGACGGGCATATCACACTTCATCTCCGGAATGGGGATGGGGGCATCCGCAGTGCATCACCGAGGGCGATTCCCACTATTGGGGCGTTTGGTGGGGCGAAGAACCGTTTGAGGTCTGGGACGCCAAAACCGGACGGTTCATGTCGGAATACGGCTTCCAATCGTTTCCCGATTACGCCACCATTGCCTCTTTTACCGAGCCTGACGACAGGTTTTTGTATTCCGCCGCCATGAAAACGCATCAAAAACATCCCCGCGGATACGAAATCATCCGTGATTACATGAAACGCGACTATAACGTTCCAAAAAATTTCTTCAACTATGTCTATGTCAGCCAGTTGCTGCAAGCCCGCGGCATGGAAAACGCCTTTGAAGCCCACCGCCGCAAAAAGCCACACTGCATGGGAACGCTCTACTGGCAACTGAACGACTGTTGGCCCGTGGTCTCGTGGAGCAGCATTGACGCCAAATATCGAAGAAAAGCCTCGTACTATGCCGCACGAAACGCTTTTCAACCGATCATCCTCTCCGTCGCTCCGGAAAATGACGACTTGGTTTTTTTCATCGTCTCCGACTTACAGCACGAAATTACCGGAAATATCACCCTGCGATGGGAAGATTTTACGGGAGAGGTGATAGATGAGAAAGTTTTTGAAACAATGGTCGTGCCGGAAAATTCCTCACAGTCATTTCACCGCCTTCCGAAAACAATCTTTGAGGATTATTTTACCACAACCATGTTGACATTGCACTTCGACACGCTCAGTGTATCACACTTCGACACACTCACTGTATCACATTCCGACACGCTCAATCTATCCGACGACCAACAAGGAACTATCGCAAAAAACATCTATTATTTCGTCCCGCCAAAACTCTTGGAATTACCTGATTATCAGTTAAATATAACTGTTGAAGAAGAAAATGGCCATTACGAAATAACCATCTCCGGAAACGGAACATTAGTGAAAAACCTCTACCTCTACACCGAATCCGACATAGAAGGCGTGTTCTCGGATAACTTTTTCGACCTCCTCCCCAACGAAAGCAGAAGATTGACCTTTAAGCCGGTAAACAGTGTAAATTCGTTTGCAGAATTTAAAGGTAAACTTAAAACGTTGACTTTGAAAGAGGCAAAATAAGGTAGATTATACTCTCATCGTCAGCGAGATACGATCCCGTTCCATATCCACGTCTAACACCTTCACGGTTACTTTCTGGTTTAGGGAGACCACCTCCGAAGGGTTTTTCACAAATCCCGCTCGCAGTTGGCTGACGTGTACCAATCCGGACGTTTTGACGCCGATGTCCACGAAGGCGCCGAAAGCGGTGATGTTGGAGACGATGCCTTGCAGGGTCATTCCGGGTTTCACGTCGGCGATGCTTCGGATGGCGTCGTCAAACTCCATGGCGGCGAAATCTTGGCGCGGGTCGCGTCCGGGACGTTTCAACTCTTCGATGATGTCGTTCAAGGTGGGGGCGCCGACTTCGGCGGTGATGTAGCGTTTGACGTCAATTTGGGCGATGAGTTCTTTGTTGGCAATCAGCGTTTTAGTGTCCACGTTGAGGTCTTTTGCCATTTTTTCCACGATATGATAACTTTCGGGATGTACCGACGAGTTGTCCAAGGGATTTTCGGCGTCGCGGATGCGGAGGAAACCGGCTGCCTGTTCAAAGGTCTTGGCGCCGAAACGCGGTATTTTGAGGAGTTCCTTTCGTGATTTAAAGGCTCCGTTGGCTTCTCGGTAGGCGATGACCTTTTCGGCTAAGGCGCCGCTCATGCCCGACACGTAGGAGAGCAGTTCCCGTCCGGCGGTGTTGAGATGAACGCCGACGACGTTGACGCAACTAACCACAACATCGTCCAAACGTTGTTTGAGCGCTTTTTGGTCAACATCGTGTTGATATTGTCCTACGCCGATGGATTTTGGGTCAATCTTCACCAACTCCGACAGCGGGTCTTGCAGTCGGCGACCGATGGAGACGGCTCCGCGCACCGTAACGTCGTAGTTAGGAAACTCCCGCCGCGCCACGTCGGAGGTGGAGTATATCGATGCGCCGCTTTCATTGACCATGACTGCGATAAGATCTCTGTCGAACCTGACTTTGCGGATGATGTCTTCCGTTTCGCGTCCCGCCGTGCCGTTTCCGATGGCGATGGCTTCGATGTGAAACATATTTGCTAAGGCACGCAGTTTGTGCATGGAGAGTTCTTTTCCATCTTTGTTGAGATGCGGATAGATGGTTTCATTGTGCAGCAGGTCGCCTTGCCGGTTCAGGCACACTAATTTACAGCCGGTACGGAATCCGGGGTCAATGGCGAGGACGTTTTTTTCGCCGACGGGCGCCGCCATAAGCAGTTGTTGCAGGTTTTCGCCGAATATCTGGATGGCTTTTTTGTCGGCAGATTCTTTTATCTCGGCGCGTATTTCATTCTCCACCGAAGGTTCGACAAGCCGTTTATAACTGTCTTCGACGGCACGCGCCACATACTTCGCCGCCTCGCTGTCGTTTCTCACGTAGCCGCGTTGGATGCCGGCGATGGCTTCGTCGGCGTCGGGTTCTATTTTCAGACGCAAAAATCCCTCGTTTTCACCTCTGAAAATCGCTAAGATACGGTGCGAAGGCGCTTTCATCGCCGGTTCGCTCCAATCGTTCCAGTCGGCATATTTCCGGGCGTCCTCTTTTTTGCCTTTTACCTCTTTCACCGCCTTGCTTTGCAGCATCGCCGAGCGACGGAACAGATTGCGGATGCGATTGCGCACCACAGCATCCTCGCTCACCCATTCGGCGATGATGTCGCAAGCGCCGTCTAACGCCTCTTCGACGCTGTTGACGCCTTTTTCCGTTGAGACGAATCGTTGCGCCATGTTTTTCACATCGCCGTAGTGTTGCGCCATCAGCATCTTGGCTAACGGCTCCAAACCTTTCTCTTTGGCGACGGTGGCGCGGGTACGCCGTTTCGGTTTGTAGGGTAGATAGAGGTCTTCCAACTCGGAGAGCGTTTGCACAGCGTCTATCTTCTGTTGTAACTCAGGCGTCATTTTCCCCTGTTCGACGATGCTTTCGATGATGGCGGCGCGTCGTTTTTCCAACGCCGTCAACCGCTCGTTTTCGTCGCGGATTGCCATAATCTGCACCTCGTCCAACGAGCCGGTGCGCTCTTTCCGGTAACGGGAGATGAAAGGGATAGAAGCGTCCTCGCTCAATAACTGTAAAACGCTCTCTACCTGCCATAACGAGAGGTGCAGCGCGGCGGCGATTTGTTTTGAAAAAGATGTTGTCATTATTTATTTTTAAACTTTTTGACATTAAAATTATCTAATCCACAAAAAATCAATGTTTTCCGATGTTTCTATGACATCCAATTCGTGGTGGTCGGACGAAATTACTTTTGCCTTGTGCCATTTTGCCGTTGCCAAGACAAAGGAATCACCGAGTGAGATTTTATATTTAGATTTCATATATCCTGCGCTTTTAATTGTGCTTTCCGTTATTTCGTAGATGATTTTTATTTTGGTTTGTATAATCTGTTCAAAAAATAAATCGGCGCTATCTATTCCAAGTTCTTTAGCCACGTTATAATAAATCTCAAGAAGTGTTACAGAATGTATGAACACTTCAGCATCACTTTCAATAGCGCTTTTTACGATATTCATGCCTTGTTCTCCTTTTATCAATGCAAGAACGGCACAAGCATCTAATACAAACTTATTCATAACCGAATTTCCTTTCCTCTAATTTTTTTTCAATTCCTTTGTTTTTCGCAAAATCATCAGAAGACAACAATCTTGTGTTTTTGAACATTCCACATAATTTGTCCATAGCCGTGTTTTGATTGACATTGTCTTTTTCGGTAGCAGTTAAAACCATTGTGTTATCTGTTGTAATGGCTGTAATTCTTCTGTTACCGAAAATCTGCAAGACCAACGGTTGAATTTCATTTACAGTTATAGTTGTGTAAGACATAAAACCTCCTTTTGTATGAGAATGCAAATGTACATGAATTTTTCGAATTATTAATAGATAAATAAAAAAATTTTACTTTTCCTTGTTGCAATATAAAATAGTTGTATCTTTGCGCACGAATTATAAACAGAATTATAAATAAAAAAATATTGTTGAATTATGGACATCGAACAATGTGCTAACAAGCACAAAACAGGACACATAGAATAGCGTTTTGCTACGCCTTGCTCTTGAAATGTAGGAAGTTTCAAAGGTTGATGCAAGAATAGTCCAATAATGCGGACTTATTTATTTGTATTAACGGGTACTTTCCTACAACCTCAAGAGCGGATTCAAGTCCGCTTTTTTGTTTGTCGGAAATTTGAAAATAATGAATGGCTATCAACATATAAGACAGAACCGCAACTGTTCCCAAAACTCGCGGAGTGAAACTGCAAAAACACTCAAAAATAGTGCGGGGAGAGATGAAACTCCTAAAACGGGCGGGTTATTTCCTACGAAAAGCCACACGAGTAGAAGGAGTAAAAAATTTGTAATTTAAAACCTCACAATGTATAGGTTAATTGTATTTAGAAATGAAAAAAGTAATTTTAATTTTAGTAGCCGTAATTGGCTTTGGAATGAGTGTACACGCAGCAGACCCGCCTACTTGTAAAATAAAAGGTGCTTATGGAACTGTAATTGTAAAAGGGATTACATTGCAAGTAGAACGGCAGCCTACTCTCAATAACGAAACAACAACAGGGACGGTTAAGTTTACATTTAGCAATAGTTCCAAAGAAAAAGCAAATGTAACATATTCGTTGTCTGTCGCAGGAGTACAGGTAGTAGTTAATGAAGATGAATTAATTAACCCAGCTGAAACCAAGATGGAAATACCATTTACCATTAAGACTAGCAAGAAAGGATTAACAAAAGCCGACGTGAAAATCACCCTTTCAGGAGCAGATTGTGAAAAAAATTAATTTCCGCTTACGCTGATTTGTAATCGGTGCGCCCCGCGCTCTAAAAGAGTGTAATCAGTTTTCAATCCCGCCTCGTGCGGGATTTTGTTTTCGGGGGATTGGGAGTATGACAAATTGGACAGTTTTGCAACATGTTTGCGTAATGCATTAGATTCCTCATGTCGCTACGCTCCATTCGGAATGACGATGGAGGGACTGTCTTAAAAGCACGCAGATAATATGGATTTTCGCAGATAATAAACTTCTGCGATTTCCATATATACCTGATTATCAATGACATAAAAATCTGCGTCATCTGCGTGCTAAAGCACTTTTGAGACACCGCCCCTCTCTTAAAGCGCACATTGTCATTTCGACTGCGAGGTACGAAGCAGGAGAAATCTCATCTTTTAAACACCGTCATTAACATTAGTCCAATTTGTCATACACTCCCTGTATATCACGCCCCCGAGTTAGTCAAGAAAAGTGTATCTTTGCAGTCGAATTTGTTGCAAAAAAGTGTTTAATATTCAATAAATGAACTGCAAAAAAATGTATAGGACTGCAATTAAACAACTCATACAGTGGAAGTTAGATAAAAACAAAAAGCCGCTTATGTTTTTAGGCGCACGGCAGGTTGGAAAAACTTGGCTTATTCAGGAATACAGAAAATAAACAAATATCTTTGCAGACAAAAATGATACGTATCAGATTATCCTACAACCAAGGTTACAAGTGGTTTCACGAGAATGACATTTACGTCAAAGGATACATCCTTACGCCTGACAATCAGGTGTTAAGAGATGAAACGCTTGTACATTACTTTGCTTCGGTTGAGACGCCGGAGGAGTTCAAGACGAAGTTGCAACAGGCAAATGGATTGTTTTCGGTGGTCGTCCAGAGGGGCGAGCGTCTTTTCGCGGCGGTGGACAATGTCAGGGCGTTTCCGTTGTTTTATTATCAACGGGATGGTTTTTTTGCTGTTACCGACTCTCCGGACGAATTGACGGCGGACGATGTGCCGTTGTCCATTGATGAAGATCATGCGGTCATATTGGGTTGCGCCGGTTTTGTTACCGGAAATAAGACGTTGCTGAAGAATGTTTTTCAACTTGTAGCCGGCGAATATCTTTATTTTGAAGATAATACGTTAAAAAAAGATTTTCACACGCAATTTTTGACCAACGATTTCTTTTCACTTTCGCGGGAAGAGTTGAAGACGGAATTGAAGAAAGTGATTGATAAAATGGGAAAAAATCTCGTTAAAATATTGGATAACCGTCCGGTGGTGATACCGTTGAGCGGTGGTTTTGATTCCAGACTTTTGGCGTATCTGCTGCGAAAAAACAATTACGACAACGTGTTGTGTTACACTTTCGGCGCCGCCGGCAACAGTGAATTGCACAATGCCCGCGCTACTGCCGAAAGGCTTGGTTATGAATGGATTTTTGTGGAATACAATGAGTTTTACAATGAAAAAATGAATCAAAATCCCGTGTTCAAGGAATACACGCACTTTTCGGGATGTTATTCTTCGCAGTTGGCGGAACAAGATTTTTTTGCATTGCAAAGGCTGTTTTCGTTAAATAAAATAGCGGAAAGTTCGGTGTTTATTCCGGGACATTCGGGGGCGATAGCGGGCTCCTGGGTGAAGAAAGAAATGACCAATCCGGACTTCTCGTATGTTGATTATGTGTTGGAAACGATATTTTCGCAGGTCTTGCTCCGCAAAAAAGAACGCCGGATAATACAAAGCGAAATTGACTTTTTGGATGATTCGGAACAGAGAGAAGCATATCCGCCCTATTTAATCTATGAAAACTGGCGGTTTCAGGAGGCGGCATCCAAATTTTTACATAACTGTGCGAAAATCTGGGACTTTTTCGGTTATGAATATCTGTTGCCTTTATGGGATTCGGCGTTGTTTGATTTTTTTGTAAAAGTCCCATTATCACACAAATACGACAAAAACCTTTACAAAGAGACCGTCAGCGAACTGTTTGCGGAATATGACATTTTTTTCCACGACGAAGAGATGTATCCGTCCGAAAAGTTACTCCGAAAAGTCTTTTTTCGCTCCATGTTGAAGAAAAAATTCCCGATTCTGAAAAAGTTCATCAATATATGGAAAACAGACCGCACCGGCGCCGAATTTTATATGAAAAGTTTTGTCGAAGAGTTGAAAAAAGAGGGCTGTTACAGAAAAATGCTGCATGTCAATGGAATTTTATCCGCATGGTATTTATTGGAGGCGCGAAAACGAATTAATTCGTATCTTTGCAAATCGAAATCATTGTTTACGATATGCAAAAACTAATTGTTAGAGAGGTTGAGCGCGGTTTTTTTGAAGAACTTGTCCGTTGTCCGGTTGTTGCTGTTCTGGGTCCCAAGCAGTCGGGAAAGAGCGCTTTTATCAATATGATAACCGACCGGATAGAGAAAATGCGCTATTTCAATTTGAAAAAATGGGAACATTTGGAGGCGTTATACGACGCCGAGACGATTTTCAAAACAACGGAAGAAGTCGTGTTCTGTATTGATAACATTCATCTGGCGCCGGAGTTGCTGTCGGTAATCGGAGCGCTGGTTGGTGCGGAGGTTACGCGGGCGCACTTTGTCGTTGCGGGCATTATGGCGGAGGAAGAATTACGACAGGCTTTGTCCAATGCTACGCCGGTCAGCATTTTTTTCTTGTCCGGATTGACGTTTGGAGAGTTGTTTCACCCGCTCGACTTCTCCATCACCCGTCATTGGCTGCGCGGCGGATTTCCGGAGAGTTATTTCGCCACCAGCGACACGACCAGCGTCGTCTGGCGGGAAAACTACCTGAAACAACTTATCGAAAACGACAACTCCCGCCTGGGCATATATCTCAGCGGGATGCAGTTGTACCGCTTGTTAAATACCTTCGCGCAAAATCAATCGGAATCGCTGCACGCCTCGAAGATAGCCGAAATATTTGAGGTAACGCACCCCACCATCCGGCGTTATGTGGAGATGTTGGAGAGTTCTTATTTTATGCGACTGCTCCTCCCGTATCCCGAAAAGACGAAAAAAAGAATCGTGAAAACCCCGAAAATATACATCCGCGACACAGGCATGCTCCACAAACTGCTCTCCATACACGACATGGAAACGCTACGGCAACATCCATTGCGGCTCGCCTCGTGGAAAGGTTATGTTATCGAAAGCATCCTGGCTGGTTTTCCGGAATGGAAAGGTTATTTTTATGAATCCGCCTCGGGCGGTTGTTTAGATTTGGTGATGATCAAGGACAAACAGAAAATCGCCATCAAAGCGGTCTTGTCAACAACGGAGATAACCGATCATTATCTAAATGCCGTCAATGACATTCATCCCGATTACACGTACGTCGTCTCCGCATCTTCGGTGGCGCAGTCGAAAGAGAATGGCAATATCGTAATGTGTACATTGTCGGAAACGATGGAGTGGATCAGAAAAAATAATGAATAAAAGTACAATATTTTGTTCACAATGAAAGGCGTTGGTGAAGGTGTGCCCCTCCTACTTCGGCGCCCGTATCATCAAAAAAGCCGCGACGAATATATAGAGAATATTCGGCAGCATCACACTCCAAAACGGCGACAGCCCTCCGATGATGGAGAACATGGAGGCAAATTGCATCAGCATGATATAGATAAAAGTGAGCGCAATGCCGATGACCACGTTGATGCCGGCGCCACCGCGAACCTTACGACTTGACAACGAAACGCCGATTAAAGTGAGTATGACCGAGACCAAAGGCGGCATCATCCGTTGATATTTCTCGATGAGGTAGGGTGCAGCGTTGGAAGGTCCTTTCAGCAGTTCTTTGTCAATGAAGCGATTAAGTTCCCAGTAGTCCATTATCTTTTTATCTTCGGTGTCGATGCTAAACTCGGCGGCATTAAACTCAAATGCCGTGTCCAAGTTGTTTCCTTTGAAGAATGATTCTTGTTCCCCGTCGAAGGTACGTACCAGATATTCAAAGAGATACCATTGTTTTGTCGAGTCGCGCCATTCGATTCGCGGGGAGGTTATTTTGTACACTTCCTGATCGTTTTCAAATTTTTCCATCGCAAACTTATTGCCGGTCTGGTTGGAGACGTTAAAACTTTCCACATAGACAAACGTCCCCGGACTGACCTGCATGTGGATGTTGATGTTGCGGTTTTGATATGGTTTCCGGTAGTAGAGTTTTTCAAACTCCCGCATGGTTCGATTCGTGTTAGGGATGATAAAATTTGCCAGCAACAAAGAGATGACGCCCAGCAGCAATGCCGCAAAGATGTAAGGCATCAAAAAACGCCAAAAACTGACGCCTCCGTTCAGGATGGCGATAATCTCGGTTCGGGAAGCCAAACGCGACGTGAAAAAGATAACCGCAATGAAAATGAACAAATAACTGAAAAGATTGAAAAAGTAGGGGACAAAGTTGAAATAGTAGTCAAAGATAATGGCTTTTGTCGGCGCGCCGCGACTTAAAAAGTCGTCAATCCGTTCGGAAAGGTCGAAAACGATGATGATCACCAGCAACGCCGCAGTGGTGAACAAAAATGTCCCGATGAACTTACGGATAAGATACCTGTCTATAATTGACGGAAAGCGCATATATTTCTTACTTTACAATCGTTGACTTAAAACTTTTACGATACGGTTTTTCCAAGAAGTAAACTTCCCTTCCATTATTTTATTGCGGGCTTCGTCCACCAACCACAAATAAAATGCGAGGTTGTGCTGACTGGCAATCATCGCCCCAAGCATCTCCTGTGCGACGAACAGATGCCTCAAATACGCCTTGGAGTACTGTTCATCCACGATGGAGGCGCCGTTTTCTTCGATGAGGGAGAAGTCGTCTTCCCATTTTTTGTTTTTGATGTTGATGATGCCGTTTTTGGTGAACAACATGCCGTTTCGTCCGTTTCGGGTGGGCATGACGCAGTCGAACATGTCAACGCCTAACGCAATGCTTTCCAAGATGTTGGCAGGCGTTCCCACGCCCATCAGATAGCGCGGTTTGTCGTGAGGCAGGATTCCGCAGACTAACTCGGTCATCTCATACATGGTCTCGTGGGGTTCGCCGACCGAAAGTCCGCCGATGGCGTTTCCGTCCGCTTCGCAGGAGGCGACAAACTCTGCCGACCGTCGTCTCAAATCGGCGTAAACGCTTCCCTGTACAATCGGAAACAGCGCCTGCCGGTAGTCGTAGCACGGCTCCGTCTCCCGAAACCGGACGATGCAACGCTGCAACCAGCGATGGGTCATCTCCATGGACTTTTTGGCGTAGTCGTATTCGCACGGGAAAGGCGTACATTCGTCGAAAGCCATGATGATGTCGCCGCCGATGACACGCTGAATGTCCATCACATTCTCCGGCGTAAAGATATGACGGGAACCGTCAATATGCGACTGAAACACAACGCCGTCCTCCTTCACCTTCCGTGTTCCCGACAGCGAATAGACCTGATAACCGCCGCTGTCCGTCAAAATCGGACGCTCCCAGCCGTTGAAACGGTGTAGCCCTCCGGCAGATTTCAATATCTCCAAACCCGGACGCAAATAGAGATGATAGGTGTTTCCCAAAATGATTTTTGCCTTCACGTCATCTCTAACATCGTGAAGATGAACGGCTTTTACCGTTCCGACCGTCCCCACAGGCATGAAAATGGGAGTGGGGATAACGCCGTGGTCGGTCGTTATTTCGCCGGCGCGGGCGCGGCTTTCGGGGTCTGTTTTTTGTAGCAGCATTCAATATTTATTTAAAATATTTTTTCGATTTTGTTGAAAAAAATGTTGTAATTGAAAAAATGTTGTATCTTTGCAAAAAATTTAACGACTGATAATTTTATGAGGGTTCGCTCTAACTTTATCAGTCGTTTTCTATTGCAGTTATACAATATTGTACCTTTTCTTTTGTGTTTCTTTTAACGCCAACTGTCAGTTTTATTTTTCCAAATTCCGATTTGTTATACTCCATTATAATTATTTTTTCGAATCTTTTTTGATTGTCTTTTGTCGGGTCTGAATTTTTGGGAATACCTTTTTGTACTGCATTTGCCAGTATTTCAGTCAAAAACATGACAGCAAGTGTTGACTTATAGCGGATTGAAGCCTGTCCAGCGGTTTCTTCTACTGAAATGTGCTTTACATTTACAAAGTCATTCAGTGATTTGTTAAAAACTTGTTTTTGAGGATGTAACGTTCCCCAAATTTTGTAAAAATCCATTATAAACCGTTTACGCTGTCTTCTTTCTTCTTTGCTATCGCCTACTGGGATGCTCTCTTGATTCAATTCCATATTTTTATTGTTAGTCGTTTCTATAAGTTTTCTCCCGCCAAATACGACTGAAAAAGATATTCGGGGCTTTCGTAGTACACACTACTGTTAAAATCTTCTATTTTTCGCGACAGCCACGAGTTGTAAACCTCTGAAAGCGCGTCCATTAATGATTTATTTCCTCTTTTGTTAATAGCCATAATCAAACGTTTATACACTTTTCCAATATCCCAGTGGGTTGGAATTGCGTACTTTGCATCTGCGACATTATCAAATATTCCGGTTTCTATGTTATGTTTTTTTGTCAATTCAAATGATAATTTGTCCATATTTTCGCAATGATAAACATCTGCCAAATCAAAAATATGCTGTAAAGCATCTCTACCGATGGCATTTACAACCACATTACGGTGATTTTTTGTCTTCCTGCTTATATATTCAATCAAAGAACAAAGGAAAAACAGATTATTTGCGTTTTTATCTTCTCTGCCTGTCATCATCATTTAATTTTATTAGAATCAACAAATTGCAACGTTTTTAATGCTTTTTTATTGCAAAAGCAAATCTGGTGTGTCGGGTATTTGAACTTTGCCAAAACCCAAAACTGCTCGCGGGTAAGTATGCCATCAATAAAATCGGATATGTAATTGTAAATCTGGTCATTAGCCATGGCACCAATGACAATATCAAAATTGTGCTTGCCACCCGAACGGCAATCCACCACAAAATCAAGCCATTCTTCAGTCATTTCACTGAAAACGAGCATTTTAAGGCTTTCGTCAGGCGTATATTCATAAAAGGAAACAACAGCCGTATCGTAACGACTCGCCCAACGAACAGCCTGTATCTCTAATTCGGTACAATAAAAACCTGCCCCAAAATCCTTTGGAAACTTGCTTTTTAAAATTTTAGGCAGTTCAACTGCCGTATAACCACCGTGATAGACTTTCATAAAATCTTTCATTATTCCACTGCAAAAATACGCAAAAAATAATCATATCTTTGCAAAAATTTTTATTGGATCATTATGATTGATTGGTGGACACAGCAAGACGTTGTCATTCAAGGCATTATTATACCGGGCATTGTCATACAAAGTACGCTTGTCGCATTTGCGGTGGTAGCGCTTTTTCAGATTTTGTACTATTGGATTGTTCTCGGACGGATGGCTTTTTTCAATCCGAAGAAACACGCCGCCGCTGCTGCTACGGAATTGCCATCGGTGTCTGTCATCATCATTGCCGAGAATGATTACCATAATCTCAGAAAAAACTTGACCTCCATCCTCGAACAGGACTATCCTGATTTTGAAGTCGTTGTGGTGAACAGTTCCCCTCAGGAAACGTCGTCGTTTTTTCTTTTGAAGAGTTTGAACAGCCAGTATCCGCATCTTAAAGCGGTGGAGTTGCCCGATGTGCGCACTTTTTATTCCAGAAAAAAGTTTCTCATCGCCTTAGGGGTGAAGGAATCGAACAAAGACGTTCTTTTGTTTACAAATACTGACTGTCAGCCCGATAGCCCCTATTGGATTCGCTCAATGGTTTCGCAGATAAACGACAAAAAACAAATGGTACTCGGTTATGCCGGCGTCGCCGCCACCGCCAATCGGTTTTATCGCTTGGACATGGTCAATACGTCGTTAACTTACTTGTCCTTAGCCCGTTGTGGAATGCCATACACCGGAACCGGCAACAATTTGGCATGTTCGCGGGAACTTTTCAACGAGGCAAACGGATTGGTGAGCCATTACGCCATCTCTTACGGAGAAGATACGCTGTTCATCAACAAAAACGCCACGAAAAAGAACACAACAGTATCTTTAAATATCGACGCTCTGGTACACATCCAATCGAAAATGACTTTCAGACGCTGGATCCGCCTGAAAAAAACTGCGCGACTCTCCCAAAAACACTACAAAAAGAGTCATCGCTTTGTGCTTTCGTTATTTCCCTTCACCCGTTTCATCTGCTATCTTTCCTTTATCGGACTGCTTTGCCTGTTGCCCTTGAGCCAACTCTATTACACCGTCATCGGCGTCTTTGCGTTGAGAACGATTTCACAACTCGTGATAACCAAAAAAGCCATGCAGCGTTTCAACGAAAAAGGAGTTTTACTCCTGCAACCGCTCTTAGAACCGGTTTACATGATGCTGTCGTGGCGGGTTTTCTTGAGGACGCTGTTTCGGAGGAAATAACATGCGCCATTTACAAATCTTCCGCATCCATATGCGGCTGAGAGAATCTTTTTCCTCGTTGACTCTTAAGGTCTCGTTAAGAAATGTAATCATTTTATAATCACCACTTTGATAAGCATAGTACCAGATAATTCTATTCTGGAAAATGAAATACTGCATCTCTTTTTTGAAATTTGCACGTTGCAGGGGCGAATAATCAATCAGCGCGTTTTTTCGTTGCAACGGAATGATATACAGGAGTTTTTCTTCTTCTATCATGGCAACATTTTTGGCGCTGAAAAATCCCTTATCCGAAATAAAGACCACCTTATCCCAAACATCCATCTCTTTTATACACAGCACCATGGACTTTACATCCGTGATGTTTCCGTTGATAAGACGATAATAAACAGGCTGTTTCATCTGTGCCGAAAAAAGATACATCAGACGGATTTGTTTCTCAAAATCAAAATTCGGGTTATATCCTTTGGCGTTGATAGCCAAATTCTCAGATACACTCAACGCATGCGTGGAATCCATTAAAACAAAATGTTGTTCATTCTCCGGAACATCAACCAAGAGCGTTTTCATCCATTCAACAACTTTTTCGCGATTCTCGCCAAAATATTTGAGATTTGCCGAAATAATCTTGTCGGACATTGCTTCGGTTGCCCAGTATTCAGAACAAAAATCGTGAGCATGATAGCCCGTTGCCCGTTTTATCGGCGTCTGATAAGCCCAGCGCATCATGGAGAAGCTGAGTAGGCGCTCCGCAGCTTCCACCCCAAAATGCTCTTTCAATGACAATACTTCCTCTTTCATCAATTCTGAAAAAAGATTGAAAACACCAAAAGTTTTAATATCAACCTTCGGCAACTCTTCGCTTTTACGCCGCAGTTCATCTTTTGAAGAAGGCACAAACCCCTCCGTCTCTGTGATTTTACCCAACAAGCGAATGGTCTTCTTTTCGGTTTTTTTCTTCTCCTTATTATAAACAAAGGCAACCTCATACTTGTAAAACCCATCTTTTATCCGCTTGATTTCCGTGCGCGACTCTTTGTACTCTTGAATCAAATCCGGTAAATATATGATAACTAATACTTTAAATGAAACAAATTTATAAATAAATCACCTAATTAGGTGATTGCAAAAGTAAAACAAAAAAACAACATTACCAAATATAATGTCGCTTTTTTTATCTTTTTGCGCTCGACGGGGTAACGTTTTGCGGAGTTAGGGGGGTAATACGCTCATCAGGGTTTAGTTATTCTGGCTTGGAAGATGGATTATAGCCCGCCCATCAATGACGGTTTCCCGATTTTGATTTGGCAACCGCAGGCGACAGGGATTGGAGATTTGGTAACGGAAAGTAATATCATCCTGTATCACAACCCGACGAGTGGGGAGTTGTGGATATCCGATGTGCGATGTGCGACATGAGACATAGCAAAAGTCTAAAAGTCTTGTGTCTCCCAGTCTAAAACAAGAATGTACTCACTCGTAACTTTCACTGCACCTCTCCGTTCAGCACGACGCTTTCTACCTTATTATGTCCGTAGGCGTAGGGCATGAATTGGTATGTTGGGATGGGTTCGGTGATGAAGAAGTTGGCGCGTTTGCCTTTGGCGATGCTTCCTAGCTCGTCTTGAACGCCCATGGCGTAGGCGGTGTTGATGGTGGTGGCGTTGATGACCTCTTCGGGGAGCATTTTGTATCGGATACATCCCAAAGAGGCGACAAACTGCATATTGCCCGACGGGGAACTTCCGGGATTGTAGTCGCTGGAGAGCGCTACGGGCAAGCCGGCGTCCATCATCTTACGGGCAGGCGAGAGCGGCATTCCCAAGAAGAAGGCGGCGCCGGGCAGGATGGTGGGCATGGTCTCGCTGTCGAGCAGGCAGGCGATTTCGTCGTCGCCGATGTATTCGAGATGGTCAACCGAGAGTGCGTTATATTTTACGCCCGCCTGCACGCCGCCGCTGAAATCCAATTCGTTGGCATGGATTTTCGGTCGCAGTCCGTACTTCATCCCTGCCATCAGCAGGCGTTCGGTGTCTTCCACCGTAAAGAAACCTTTGTCGCAAAAGACGTCTATATAGTCGGCTAACTCTTCGGCGGCGACCATCGGGAGTGTTTCGTTGATCATCATATCCACATATTCGGCTTGTCGTCCGCGATATTCCAAGGGGATGGCATGTGCGGCGAGGAAAGTAGCGCGTATGGTCAACGGACTTATTTCCTGTAACTTACGTATCACGCGCAGCATTTTCAGTTCCTGTTCCGGATAGAGTCCGTAGCCGCTTTTTATCTCTACGGCGCCCGTTCCCATCCATTTTATCTCTTCCAAGCGGTTCCACGCTGCCTCTACTAACTCTTCTTCGGAGGCTTCGTGTAGTCGTTTTGCCGAGTTGAGGATGCCGCCGCCGCGCTTGGCGATCTCTTCGTAGGAGAGTCCGCGTATCTTGTCAATATATTCTATCTCCCGACTGCCGGCATAGACGAGATGGGTGTGCGAGTCGCAATATGAGGGGGAAACCATCCGTCCCATGAGGTCGTACTCTCTTATTTCTTCTTCATTTTCATACTGTTGCATTGTTTTTTGATAATCTTTCATTTTGCCGAAACCGGCAATCAGTTTGTCTTTAACTATCAAAAAAGCCTCTTCGATGGTGTTGATTTTCGCCATGTCGGCGCCGCAAACACGCTCCACAGGATGGGTTTCTACCTGAATGAGCGATTTTATGTTGTAAAATGCTTGTATCATGATGAAATTAATTTACTTTTTAAACGATTTTCCCGTCTTTCATATCCAAAATACGGTCGGACATCTGCGCCAACTGTGTGTTGTGGGTTACGATGACGAAGGTTTTTTTCAGATTTTCCCGCAAAGCGAGAAAGAGTTGATGCAGTTCGTGGGCGCTTTTGCTGTCTAAGTTTCCCGATGGCTCGTCTGCCAAAATGATGGCGGGATTGTTAATCAATGCCCGTGCGATGGCTACGCGCTGTTGTTCGCCTCCGCTGAGTTGTGATGGTTTGTGAGTTGCCCGCTCTTCGATTTTGAGCAAGCAAAGCAATTCCATGGCTTTTTCTATCGCCTCTTTTTTCTTTTGCCCTGCAATGAATGCCGGAATACAGATATTTTCCAAAGCGGTAAATTCGGGAAGCAGGTGGTGAAACTGAAAGACGAATCCGATATTTTTATTTCTGAACGCCGACAACTTTTTGTCCGACAGGCGCAACACCTCTGTCTTTTCGATGGTGAGCGTTCCCGAATCGGCTTTATCCAACGTTCCCAAGATATGCAGCAATGTTGATTTTCCGGCGCCCGACGCGCCTGTGATAGCCACGATTTCTTCTTTGTGAATGTCAACGGAAACATCGTTGAGAACGTGAAGGTTCCCGTATGATTTATGAATGTGTTGTGCGGTAATCAGCGACATTCGGGTTCGGTGTTATTCGCCAAGATAATGTTTCAGTAAGCGGCTGCGGTAGTTGCTTTTGAGTTTCCGTAACGCGCCCTCTTTAATCTGGCGGACGCGCTCGCGGCTCAAATTGGTGTGCAGCGAAATCTCGTCAACGGTAAAACTGTAGGGCGTTCCCAAGCCGAAAAACATTTTCAGTATCATGCTCTCTTTATCGGAAAGTGTTGCTAATGAGCGTTCTATCTCGATGGTGAGGGATTCGTTCAGCAGTTTATCATCAGTTTCGGGAGCGTCTTCCGACATAAACACGTCTATCAGTTTTGTCTCTTCGTCCTGCACCAACGGAGCGTCCATAGAGACGTAGGTAGAGTTAACTTTCATCACCGACGTGATTTTGTCGGTGGGCATATCCATCCTTTCGGCAATTTCGTTGATGGAGGCGGCGCGTTCAAATTCCTGTTCCAAACGGTCTTGGACTTTGCGTATTCGTGTGAGCAAGCCCACCTGATTGAGCGGCAGACGCACCATACGCGACTGTTCCGCAATGGCTTGCAAGATGGATTGGCGAATCCACCATACGGCATAAGAGATAAACTTAAATCCGCGGGTCTCGTCAAAACGTTTCGCCGCTTTTATTAGTCCCACATTTCCTTCATTGACAAGGTCTTGCAGGCTCAATCCCTGATTCTGATATTGCTTTGCCACCGAAACAACAAAACGGAGGTTGGCAGTACAAAGTTTCTCCAAAGCGCGCTGGTCGCCTTCACGGATGCGCTTTGCCAATACCACTTCCTCTTCGGGCGAAATCATCTGCTCGCGGCTGATGTCCTGCAAATACTTGTCGAAACAGGCCTCCCCTCTGTTGGTGATGGATTTTGTGATTTTTAATTGCCTCATATCTATCCTACATACAAATTATATTATTCAACGCAAAAATGGGCAATTTGTTTTATGAATGTGTAAAAAAAATATCAAGTTTTTTTTGCGACCCGATATTTCGCTGAAAAGTAGTATCCTTGCAGCAAAAATAAAAATTATGAGAAGTATAACTGTAAAGTTGCCGAAAATGTCGGATTTAGGCGTATCGCTTTTTAACCCAAATTACGCATTAGAGAAAAAAGGCAAGTTTACGGGGTAATTCCACAAGTCTGCGAACCATCGTCGTCGCTTTTTTGTGAGAGCTATCATTAGGATTGTATTTCCGTTTATTTTTTGGAAATAAGCGTCCTCTGTTTTGGCGTAATAGACTTTGAGCGTCCCGCTGTGCGATTCGACGGTTCTTACGGCGAGGCGGTCGGGCTGTTTTTCGATAAAGTTCACATTCGCTCTTCCCGTGATGCGCGGGCCGCAACTGCGTTGTTTGCCGAGTAATAAGACGTCTAACTCATCGATACGTTGGTCGGTAATCCGATAGATAATCAGGTGAGTGTTGAGGATGATGTTTCGGTACATACGGCTTTTGGAGGCAAGGTGGCGGCATTCGGGATATGCATAATAGAAATCGGGAAACGAGTCTAAAGCATGTCTTATTGTTTGCTTGTAGCGCTCTGCCTGAAAGTAACCGAAAGGGTGAAGATATTGGGGAATGGTAACAGGCTCTTATTCGATGTTCATGCCCACCTGACTGTTACAGAAAGCAATCAGATTGGGCAACGACGTGGGATTGGCGTACCAATCGCCCCCGCCGGAGTACTTCATCAGTCCGACCTTCAGCGACGACTGCGCACCGGAAGTCCCACTAAAACAAAACAATACAGCGAAAACTGTCAGCGAAATAAAACTGCTCATGGTTTTTTAAAATTTGGGTGCAAAGGTACGATTTTTAGATGGATATTAATCGCTTGCGAAACCACGGATTGCACGTCATCATTAATAATATGGTAATCCGCTTTTGCGATTTTCACCTTTTCGTCTATTTGGGCGTTCATGCGTTGGCGGATGGCAGTTTGGGGGATGCCGTCTCGGGTTTCGATGCGTTCTATTCGTAGCGCTTCGGGGGCGGAGACGGTGATGATTTTGTCGAACAACGTTTCGAAACCGGCTTCAAAAAGGACGGCGGCTTCGCAGAGGACGTATGGCGTTTTAGGTTCCTGCTGTTCAAACCATTGCAATATCTCGTTTTTGATGACGGGGTGGACGATTTGGTTCAACTGTTGCAGTTTATCCGGATTGGCAAAGACGGTTTCTCCGATTTTTTGTCGGTTCGGCGTTCCGTTTTCGTCGAAGACGGCGTTGCCGAAAGCGGAATGCAGGGCGGTCATCACGTCGGGATGGAGCAGAGCCTGATGTCCTGCTGCATCGGCGGAGAAGATCGGGACGCCCAGCGTTTTGAAAAAGCGCACAACGGTGGATTTCCCGCTTCCGATATTTCCGGTAATGGCGATTTTCAACATATTATTGAAAGAATCTACTGAGCCGCCTGGTTCTTCGCAATTGCCGCTTTTTCGATTCTCAGTTTCCCTTGTCCTTCGGTTTCTATCACGGCGGTTGTCTCGTCGAGTTCGAGGATTTTCCCGTGAATACCCGCAATGGTAACCACCTTATCGCCTTTTTTCAGCGCTTCGCGGAATTTGCGTTCTTCTTTGGCACGTTTCGACTGTGGGCGAATCATGAAAAAGTAAAAAACAACGATTATCAATCCGATGAACAGGTAACTGCTCCAATTTGTACCTTTTTGCTCTCCATTCTGAATAGGATTATTCTCATCAGGCTGGGTGGTGGTGGTCCCTTGGTCGGAAAATTCACCTTGCTGAATAACAACTTGTTCGGGGGCTTCACTTTGTCCTTCTGCCGGCGCTGACTGTATGAGCAGAAGCGTATTAAAAGTTTTCATATAAAAATATTTTAAAAAATTATTGATTTGCTGATACGACATTGGCGCTGATGGTCAGTGTCTGACTACGGGGCTGTCCGTTAGAAATTACGGTAACTGTTTTTGCTCGGTATCCGCTTTCTGTTTGACTGTTGAACGTTACCATCACGTAACCTTCTTCGCCGGGCGAGACGGGGAGTTTGGAAAATTCGGGAACGGTGCAGCCGCATGACGACGGTACGTCGCTGATGATAAGCGGCAATTTCCCGATGTTTTTGAATTTAAAGCGGTAAGAGACTCTTTCGCCCCGAATGATTTGCCCGAAGTCGTGCGACGTCTTCTCAAACTCCATGACGGGATATTTGTCGGTGGATTTGCCCGACGCCGTCGCCGGAACGACAATCAAGTCGGTTGTGATGGCGTTCTTGCCGTCGCCACATCCCGAAAAAAACAATACTGTCGCAAAAAACAGAATACTAAACACAGCTTTCATAAAACATGTACCTTATTAATTTTAGCCGTGCAAAGATACGCTTTTTTTGGAAACAACGCTTTTTCAGGTAAACAACACCGCTGAGCGCTCCATATTCTCTTTTCTCAACTCGCCGGGCGTCTGTCCGAAGAAGAGTTTGCAGAAAACGTTGAAATGGGCGGGGGAGGAGAATTCATACTCGAACGCCATCTCCGTAAAGGTTTTTTTACTGCAATGGATTTCGTGGTAAATCTTTTTGGCTTTCTGCTCCTGCATCCATTGATAAGGGGAGACGTTGAAAACGCGTTTAAACTTCTTCTCAAACCCCGACAGGCTGTAGTTGAGCGCGCTTGCCAACTCTTTCACTGTTTTTACATCGTCCAAATTCTTGTAAATGTTGTTGGAAAAGACAAAATCGGTGCTGTAAATAGGTTTGAAAAAGTTGAAAACGACGGTTTTGTCGTAATACACACGTATCAAATAGAGAAACTCGCGTATCTTGATGTCAAAGAAGAATGAGCATTTGAGCCCGTCGTCCATATACTCTTTGATCATGTTCACCAAGTTGGTCAACCGCATGTTGGGCGCTAACAGTCCGATGGTATCAGGCTCTTTTTTGATTTTCCCGTGCAGTTCCAACAGTAATTCCAACGGCAAACGGTCGCAAAAGGTGATGTTGAAATTTAATTTCATCACCATAAAACTCCCTGCCTCCATCGCTGTAATGACGTAAGGACTGTGTAGGGGGATTAAAATGGATTCTTCCTTTTGAATTTTCTTGTCCCGTACCTTTTTGCCGCTGATGTCAAACAAGCCGTGCATGACAAAAAGAATTTGGTTCGCATCTGATTGAATTTGAAAATTTTCATTTTTCTTCAATTCAATAATCTCTATAGCAGCATCGTGAGTACTGTACTGAAAGCAAGAGGTGTGTTCTTCAACATGACATAATTCCATGGTATTTCGGTTTTTTAATTAATAATTTCCGTTTTTTAACTAAATATTTAGTACTTTTTTAATGATATTTTCGCACTTTTGTGTAGATTTTGCAAAGTACATAAATAAAACCGAAAGCCGTTTCATATAAAGCCGCTATTATGTTTCACTTTCTTATCATTATTTGAAAAAAATGGATTTGCCGGGGGGACCGCCCCACCATATAAGACAGAACCGCAACTGTTCCACAAAAAATGCGGAGTGGAATTGAAAAAATGTCTGAACTGTGATTTTAGTGTGATTTTAATGATGGACATGAGCCGACGCTTCTGTGATTACCAACTAAGTAGTATTTTTGCAGCATGTTTTTCATGACAGTATGATTTTTTTGTCTAACAAACCACCGCCAAATCTATTTTCACAAGGCAATGGCGAAAAAGATTTTCAACAACTTTTGATAGAATTTTAGAAAAATTATTACTGAGTATCAATAAGTTATAAAAATTAAAAGCCTGCTTTAACTAAAAGAGTGGACAGGTATGACAAAAAACAGTCTCCACGTCATTTTGGCACGATTATTGCATAAGGTAAGAATATGGAAAAAGTCTTGCGAGAAGACTGCATCTACACCTGATATGGTTGGCAGTTTTGCTTTTTCCTAATCGTAAAATTTTTCATAGTGTTGGGAGAAGCTGCCTTTAGGGCGGCTTCTTTTTTTTGCCATTGTCATGCGTAAATCTTGACTAATCGGAACATAAAAAATGACCGAAGAGGGTGTATGACAAATTGCACTAAGCTGCTTTTTTGATTTGTTGGATTAAGGTATTCCATGGCTCACCCGCAAAAGTTGTGGGGAGGGGGGGGAGGTTAGGCGTAAATCTTGACTAAGCGGAACATAAAGAAGTCCACATCCGTGATACCCCTAAGCGTAGCTCTGAAG
>Ga0099364_10000877_pt1 | contig 51061 bp, 42 predicted proteins | sample TergutTh196P3_FD_73070 | JGI IMG/M metagenome (GOLD analysis project Ga0099364, IMG submission 73070) | Microcerotermes parvus P3 segment gut microbial communities from Pointe-Noire, Republic of the Congo - Th196 P3 | ecosystem: Host-associated > Arthropoda: Insects > Digestive system > Gut ... | reverse complement strand
AGGAAAAAAAAGAAAAATTTTTTTTTGAAAAAAAATTGGCAAAAAAAAAAAAACCCCCCCAAAAATAAAAAACCCCCCTTCCCCCCCCCCCCCCCCCCCCGCATATGGTGCGGTTTATTAGCGTATAGCCGCGTATTTCGCATTGCTAACCTTTTTTTGCTCTTTTCTTCTAATTTACTCTTAAAACTTCCATATAAAGTCATATTTATACCCATTTCACAAAACAAGTACAAAGGAGAGGAATAACAATGAAAAATGTATGGAAGAAACTATGTTTTGGTATTTTGGTATGCTTAATAGCAGTGGGGCTTGCAGCCCAGCAGGTGGAGATTTATCCGCAGATGGGGCCGCACGGCAATTCTAGAACCTCATTCAGCCCTGACGGCAGATGGATACTATCAGGTACAATATGGGATGCCTCAACAGGCCGTGAATTACAGCGTCCTTTTAACGGCAGTATAATCGGATGGAGCCCTGACATGAAACGGTATTTGGAAGGTACCGGTAATACAGTACGAGTTCGGGATTGGGAAACTGACGCAATTATAATAACACTGCGAAATATACATGGATCAACAGGGAGCAGAACAGTAAATATTGCTTTTAGTCCTGACGGCAGGCAAATTGCTGCAATTACCAGTGATTCAAGAAACATCAAAGTTTGGGATGCATCTAATGGTCAGGAATTAATTACGATAACAACAGATCCAGAAAGTTTTTTCTATAATTTTTGCTATAGTCCTGACGGGCGAACCATTGTTTTTAGAGATTCAAGAACCGTAAAAGTATTCGACCTTGTGAATAGGCGGCAGCTTAGGTCATTTCCTGTAGCAGATAGTAGTAATAGTAGTAATACTTTTTCTAATGATGGAAGAAGATATATGGTTACGACTTCTACCGAAACGCCGGGAAATTATCGTGAAACAATAACAATTTACGATACAGAAACCGGCAGGGTATTACGTACCTTGACAGGATATAATAGTTTTGTAATAGCCATGGCATACCGCCCTGACGGTAGACAGATTGTTTCAGTGGCTCGAGACAATGTGATGAAAGTATGGGATGCAGAGACAGGCAGGGAATTAAGATCAATTAATCTGACGGGTGATTATATTGCTTCATTGGCTTTTAGTCCTGACGGCAGGCGTTTGGTGCTTAATCCCAGCAGCAGATTAATAGTGCTGGATACCAACAACTACCGGGAAGTGCTGGCAATTAAGTATTTGGAGAATATTTTATATAGCCCAAGTACTATCAATGTAAATTTCTTAAACGAAAACCAAGCGTTGTTTCAAACTCGTGAAAATATCCATCTATTGAATATGCAAACTGGCCGAAGAGCATGGACAATGTCTACAATTACACCTACTGACACCAGTTTCAGAAATGTTTATTTCAGCCCTGACAGAAGGTTTTTTGCAAAGACTGATCCGCCAACAAGAGCTACACGTGGAGCATTTACTATCAACATTTATGATACTGATACAGGAAGGCTGATAAGGACATGGCAAAATAACCTTGGAGCAGATGGTTCGGCCGATGAACTACTTAATTCATGGGGTCTAGTTTGGAGCCAAAATGGCAGAGAACTAATAAGTTATTCTATGAATGTGATTATAGATGCAAGAAATGGGACTGCTAGTGCAATTATTTATCTTGGTATATGGAATGTAACAGATGGTCGGCTCATTTCATCACATCGTCATGAACCGAGAGCGACATCCGGTCAAATTCATAGAGCGAGAAATTTTTCAGAGAGTTATTTTAACCATGATATTAATCGAGTTATTTATTTAACTGACGATTCATTGCAGGTATATGAAACAAGAGGAACAAGAAGGTTGATTACTATTAATGGTAATTTTAATAGGGCACGGTGGAGCCCTGATGGCAGCCGAATCATAACAACTACCGAAAATAGCATTATTCGGATATGGGATGCACAAAACGGACGTGAGATAACGGGCGCTCCAAGGCATGAAAGACTGCGCCAAATAGAATATAGCCCCAACGGCAGACAGATAATTACTTTCGGTGAAGATGGATTTATCCGAGCGTGGAACACAGCCAATAATACCCAGCTCTGGGAATACAATGTACGAGACAATAGGCTTGAAAGACTCTACTACAACGCCGATGGAACAAGAATAATAGCAGTTACATATCTTTCCAATGCGGTACGCATTTTAGATTCCGCAAACGGCCGGTTATTGTTTTCTCAGACCGAAAGAATCGCTTCGATTTCTCCAGACGGCAAGTGGATTATTACTGTTTCCCGAGACGGCAGGGTACGCATTTGGAACGCCGAAACTAATGTCGAAAAAGCACAGTTCATTGCTTTTGACAACGGGGGGTGGCTTTCCATGACTCCGGATGGTTACTATGTTGCAAGCGCCAGAGGTGACCAACAGCTCAACGCACGGGTAGGCAACACTGTTACCGGTATAGACCGTTACCGTTCAACCTTCAACAAACCGGATATAGTAGCAGCGCGGCTTTCCAATACAGGCAGTATGACGCATAATGAAGCAATTGTCTCAGTATCTGTAAATCCTACTGGTACACGGATAGCCTCTGTTTCCCAGAATACTATCAAAATCTGGGAGCTTGAAAGTGGAAGGGAGCTTCACAGGATAACCAACATCGGAGGAAATGTAAACGCAATATCCTGGAGCCCGGACGGCAGGCGGCTTATACACGGCGCGGAAGACAATACCATCAGAATATGGAACGCGGAAACTGGCGCTGCTATCAGTACTATCAGCGGACATACAGCCTATGTGAACGAAGCCCGATACAGTCCTGACGGCAGACGTATCGCCTCCTGTGCGGACGATAAACTTATCAAAATATGGGATGCAGGAACAGGCCGGGAAATCCGTACCCTTAGCGGACATACGGATTCTGTCGGCCCTGGTGTAATTGCATGGAGTCCCAACGGCAGACGCCTTGCTTCCGGCTCGATTGAGGAAGAAAGGACAATACGGATTTGGGATGCGCAAAGCGGGCGTGTTCTCCGGACCATACCGGATCAGGGAGGGCGAATCATGGGTCTTGCATTCAGTCCTGATGGAAGAAGACTTGCATCATGTACTCCCGGAGAACAGGAAGTAAAAATATGGGATGCTGAAAGCGGCAGATTAATAAGAAGCATACCTCTTGAGGAAACCGATCCATATTCTCTAGCATGGAGTCCTGACGGTAATCTTCTCGCAATTGGTTCTATTGATGAAAGTGGAGGCTACATAGATATATTTGATACAAATACGGCAATCAATATTCGTCGCATTTGGGCAAGAGGTATTACTCAATCATTAACCTGGACACCTGACAGTCGCCGCATTGTTTCTACGATTAACTTCAGCGATATACAGATGATCAAAGTCTTTAATGCTCTAAGTGGAAGGGAGTTGTATTAACAATCGCATGGACAGAGGAAAGATGTCAAGTATTATGGAGAAAGAACAATAATCAGTGAATAGTGAGTAATTAATAAAGAGCAGAGAGCAAAAAAAGAATTTTTAACTGTCTTTTACTTTTTGCTCTTTTTTCTATTTAAGCCAGCGAATTTATAAGTATTAATTCGCGTAATCAGCGGACATATTTTTATCGGCGGAACGCGGGGGTGTCTGTCACCACCTGAAAAGTTCGAAAATACCCTGTTTCTTTGTGGTAAAATATTGTATAATATGGAAAGAGGAATACTATGAAAAAGACAATTTTGTTAACGGGTTTGTTGTTCATACTGCTAATCGCGCCATTATTGGACGCGCAGGAATTTGACCGTGTGTTTCCTTCATTTCTGTTTATACTTGTAGAAAAAAATGGGGAAATGGGAAATCTTGCCATGCCCGATGTGGAAATACTTACTATTCCAGGCGAGGAAAATGAAGCGCTGTATCTGCTTAGCTTTAATAGCCCGGAAGACGAACGGCTCTTTTACACTATACTTGAAAAAGAAAATATACCTCACGGTACTTTACAGGAAGCCAAACCAAGGCTTATGTTGTTTCACAGTGATTTACTGGTCTTTATCATGCAGGCAGTTATTGGACTGTAATATGATCAATTTTATTCTTTGATTATTTACAATTTAAGATATACTATAATTCGAGTACATTCGTATAATTCGTTGACTGTTCTTGGTAGATCAACGAATGGCACGAATTAATACGAAGGAAGAAAGAACAGGTAGGAAAGAAAAATTCGCAGTGAGGAAGTAGGAATTTTTACCTTACCTTATTTTTCCTCTGCGCCCTCTGCGGCTCAGCGCCCCCGCGCGAGGTCTTCTAAAGTAAATGCTTGGATTTGTGGTTAAAAGAGGGAATTAGCACACTCTTCCTCATTTAAAACTTAACAAATGTATTGTATATAAATAGTAATAATTCTATAGAAATTTCCCAAATGATACAAGCAACACGCATATCTATGCCCTATATAGAGCAGGGGTGGATTACGAAAAATAAATATATGCTTTCATACGAAGAGAACTACTTGTTAGGGTACATGGAAGGATGCCGTATTGGCGCTATAAATGTATCAAGAGAGATACTCATCCGTAGTCTGTACATAAAGGGTAAAGAACAAGGTATTGTTCCAGTAAAAAATCTCGTGCAAAAAATTAACCGTGAAACGGATACTCAATTCCTTCTTGAACTTATTTTAAATGTAGGTAATGGCAAGCTTCCTGTAAGAGAATTGGAAATTTACTATGATATGTTTTTTTTAATACCGGATAAAGAAAAAAACGCAAAAAGCCTTTGGCTAAATCCATTAAAAACAGGAGATGAGCTTATATGAAAACTATACCACTTAACATTATGCTTTCTTATCCGGTCAAATGGACAAAGCAGCAGGTATTGCGCGATATAGTACAAAATTTCTATGACGATATGGGAGCTGATAATTTTCACAGTTTTTTTAAAATAATATATAAACCGGATGAAAAAGAAATTATTCTTTCCATAGCCAGTAAAGGATTTAGTTATGAGTGGTTATTGCACATGGGAGCTTCCTCAAAACAGGACAGACCCGGAAAATTTGCCGGTCTTTTTGGTGAAGGATTCAAAATAGCCTCTTTATGTGCTCTGCGGGATTATAACTGGAAAATAATGATGCGTTCACGCGATTGGTCTCTTGAAGTTTGTTCCCTAAGCACCATAGTAGATGACAAACCGTTAAAACAACTTGCGTACAATGTGACAGAAGGGTGCACCCATTCTACAGAAACGGTTTTAACAATTCAGTCTTTCTCAAAAGAAGATGCCGACTTATTGGAAGAAGTGGTTTTAGGGTTTTATTTTCCGGAAAATCAGTTATTCGGCAGATGTATTTTTGAAAATGAATATGCAGCCATTTACGAGCGTTCGAGTCAGAAAAAACCAGCAAGCATGCCATCAGGTTTAAAACTTCACGGCGAAGGTATTGTATATATTGGTTTTCAGGCACGGGGATCATTTTATCTGCCTCTTGTAATATGCAACCACCGCTTTGAAACAAAAAGCAGGGATCGCCATGAAATTTATTTTGGGACAATACTGGATATGCTTATTGATACCGTTGATTACATTGATGCAAAGACCTCATGTTATCTGCTAGAAAAACTTGAAAAACACTGGTACGATTATCCGGATACAAAAAGAGATGTTGATTCTTGGTACTCTTTAATTAGAAAATTAATACGAAAAATAGTATTTTTTGATTCAAGACTTGCAGCTGATTTTGTAAAGCGACACCCTCATCTTATAGTTTGCGAACGTCCGGTGAACCTGCATATGCGTAACCAAAAAACACAGGCTTTGGCATGGAAGAGACTTTATTTACCAAATGCACGCTTGGTACAGGACAGCTTTTCTTTGTTAGGGTATAAAAGCATAGTACAATTATGTGAGGAGGATGGTGGTTTTAACATTTTACGAAAACCAGATATCAATGAACGAAGCCTTATTAAAATACTCGAAGATGCAGGAAAAAAATTATTTGCAGACTTCTTTTTTTCTTATCCCGAATGTTTGATTATAGAAAATGATTCTTCTGTATATAGCGGAACCGCAAACCTTCTTAAAAATAAAAATAATACCTATAATAGCTATGGTTATCTCTATAGGTATACCCTGATAAACATTGCTATTAAGAAATCTTCCTTGGTCAGAGATGGTTTTACAAAGTCTTTTTCCACATATTGCCATGAATTGTCTCATTGCTTCGGAGGAGATAATTCATCTGTATTTAGCCATGCGTTAACTGATCTTATAACTATGATTACTGAAAAATGCGAAAGTCTGGCTTTTTTTAATAGGTTATGGATGGAACATTTTGATAATCGGCGGTAAGTATTATTAAGCCGCCACTGCATAGAATAACATATTTTAATATTGACGCTAAGTAACCTTTCCGGTATATTAGCATATAAAGAAAAAGGAAGAGGATATGCCCCTTCGGATCGCAAGGATGCTGCTTTCGCAGCAATCAAAAAGAGAGGAAGGATTTATCGCCGCCAAGTCGCAAATCGCCGAATGCCGGCTCTATATATTCCAATTGGCTTGAGACCCAAAGGGTCTTCTAGGCAGCTAGCGTCTTCAACGAATGGCACGAATTAATTCGAAGGAGAGAGTAATAGGCAGGAAGTTTTTTCGGTCTCCGCAGAATAACAACAGCAGTCACCACCTTATAGGTATTAGTGAGTAGTAGGTAGAAAAAATCTAACAACTAACCACTACCGTGCTAAACATATGTATAGCAATAAATAATATAAATTCTCTGGAAATTTCCCAAATGATACAATCAACACGTATATTTATGCCCTATATAGAGCAGGGGTTTTACATGGAAAACGATTTATTACATATCCAAAATTTGATCTATGAAATACGTGGTAATAAAGTCATGCTTGATAAAGATTTAGCACAGTTGTATGGTGTTCCTACACACCGGTTGAATGAAGCCGTAAAGCGAAATTCTAAAAGATTTCCTGTTGATTTTATGTTTCAATTGGATGAAAATGAATGGAAAAGTTTGAGATCGCAAATTGCGATATCAAATATTAATCGTGGAGGTCGGCGTTTTGCTCCGTATGTTTTTACTGAACAGGGTGTTTCAATGCTTTCTACCGTTTTAAATTCTAACCTTGCAATTGAAATTAATATTAACATAATGCGGGCTTTTGTAAAATTAAGACATTATGCGTTTTCACAACCGGAAACTAATGAACAAATTGCCGAACTGCGTAAACTCCTCATGCTTTATATTGAAAAGAACGATAAACGGGTAAATGAGATAATTATAGCTCTAAACAACTTGATTGAACATCCAAAAGAATCAAAAAGAATAGGTTTTACTACAGAGTAAGTGAATAGTTAGTTCATCCAATTATGAATTTTACCTCACCTTAATTTTCCTCTGCGACTCGGCGCCTCAGCGCGAGGTCTTCAAAAGTAAATGCCTGGTTTTGTGGTGAAAAGAGGGTATTAAAAAGCCGTCGCTGCATAGAATAACATAATAGAACTTACTATCAGCTTAATTCCCGTACTTACAAAGAATGCAAGAAATGCGCCGCATGCAGCCTTAAATGCTCTGGCGCCATTGGCGCGGTTATTGATTAATTCGCCTATAAGAGCACCAAAAAACGGGCCGACAATTATTCCCCAGGGCGGAAAAAAGAATAAACCTGCCAGGAGTCCCAAAAATGAGCCAATGGAAGCAGCACGAGAACCGCCGAATTTCTTTGTCATGAGTGAGGGGAGGACATAGTCCATTATTGTTACAGCTATGGTTATTCCTGCAAAAACCGCCAAAAAAGCAAAGGAAAAGCTGCCGAATCCGCTCCATTGTATTAAAAGCAAACCTATAAAGCTTAACGGGGGGCCTGGTAATATCGGAATAAAAGCGCCCAGTATCCCGGCTATAAGCAGTATAAAGGCAAAAATGACCAGTACAATTTCCATTAATTACATTATTGTTTAGAGCCAGAACTCTGTAAAGTGGCTAATCCTGCTTGCTGTTAAGCCCATTTATATTTATTATTAGCTATGAAATCACTTTCTAATGAAAAAACAGTAAAGCGCTGTGATTGGTGTATGGGAAATGAATTGTATATTGAATACCATGACAAAGAATGGGGAACTCCGGTTTTTGATGACCGTAAACATTTTGAATTTATGGTACTTGAATCGGCTCAGGCTGGCTTAAGCTGGATCACAATATTAAAAAAACGGGAAAATTACCGGATGGCTTATGATGGCTTTGATCCCCAAAAAGTTGCCCGTTACGGTGAAAAGAAAAAAGCTGCCTTGCTTGCCAATCAGGGGATTATTCGTAACCGTTTAAAAATAGAAGCTTCTATTAATAATGCTGTTCAATTTCTGGAAATTCAAAAGGAATGCGGCAGTTTTTCTGACTATATATGGTCTTTCTCAAAGGGTAAGCAAGTAAAGGGAAAATGGAAAACAATAGAGGAAATTCCTGCAAAGACAGAATTGTCCGATCGTCTTGCGGCCGATTTAAAAAAACGAGGCTTCAAATTTTTAGGATCTATTATTATGTATTCCCATTTGCAGGCAACTGGTATTGTAAACGATCATATTACAAGCTGTTTTAGGTTTATGAGCTGAAGCTTGCTTGCCGTTTTCGGACAAAAAATGTATTATTAGATTATGCAATCGCTTGGCATCAATATTGGTTCAACCAGCTTAAAAATGGTTCTGGCAGAACGTACTATAACAGAACATACAAACAATTTTCGCTGTATCTGGAGCGCTGTTTTACCTCATGATGGAGATATTACAGCAGCGGTGGAAAAACTTTTAAACGAAGGAAAGATACAAGCGGGCATTCCAGCGCTGGTAACGGGCAACGAAGGGCGTTATTTATTTAATACTGCGGGAACTCTGGAGCCGCTTTGTGTAGAGGCCGCTTTGCGGGCATTAAAAATAAAAGCAGATGCTGTAGTTTCCATGGGAGGCGAGGATTTAATTGTCTACAGCCTGGATCAAACTGGAAAAATAATTAACAATTTTTCCGGCAGCAAGTGCGCCAGCGGAACAGGAGAATTCCTTAAACAGCAGCTTGCTCGTATGGACATGACTCTGGCGGATATAGAGCAGGTTCCCGAAACAGCAGCAGTACATTCCCTTTCTACCCGTTGTTCGGTGTTCATGAAAAGCGACTGTACCCACAAGCTTAACAAGCGTGAAGCTTCCAAAGACGACATTGTTCTTTCCCTTTCCAATGTAATGGCTGTTAAAGTAGTTGATTTTCTTAAACGGGCAAAGATAAAAAAAGGCAGGGTGGTGTTAAGCGGCGGCATTACCCTTAACCGTCATATACTTAGGTTTATTCAAGACCTGGCTCCGGACATTGAATTTATAGTCCCCGAACCGGCTGCAGTGTTCGAGGCTCTGGGAGCAGCTGTTCTGGCAATAGAATCGGGAAGTCCGCTGCCGCCGCTTGATTTGCTTTTAAAACACAGGGACATCCGTTTTGGAACCCTTCCTTCACTAAGCGGCTGGAAAAAAAAGGTAACCTTTTTTGAAAAACCCGCGGTCAAAGTGCAAAAAGGAAGATCTTATATACTGGGAGTAGATGGAGGTTCTACAACTACCAAGGCATGTCTTGTGGATATGGAAACTAGCGAAATTACGGCAAGTCATTATGGCAGAACCCACGGCGATCCGGTAAAGGCGCTTAAAGAATGTTTAAAAAACATTCAGGAAAAGATCATTGCCGATACAGGAGATAATAAGGCTGATATACGGCTTGTGGCTACTACAGGTTCCAGCCGCGAAATTCTTGGAGTGTTTTTGCGGACACCCGGAGTGTATAACGAAATTATTGCCCACTCGGTTGGAACAGCTTTTTTTGATCAAGATGTACAAACGATCTTTGAAATTGGCGGGCAGGATGCCAAATATGTACTTTTAAAAAACGGTGTTCCCATTGATTATGCAATGAACGAAGCCTGTTCTGCCGGTACAGGATCGTTCCTGGAAGAAAGCGCTTCGGGGGATTTGGCCATTCACACTGCGCCGGAGATTGGTCCCCTGGCTTTAAAGGCGGATGCCCCTTTAAAATTCGGGGAACATTGTTCGGCTTTTATTAACAGTGATATACGCAAGGCTGTTCAACAGGGAGCCAGTAAGGAAAATATTACTGCCGGCATTGTCTGTTCTATCGTGGCCAATTACCTTAACCGGGTTGTAGGAAATCGTACTATAGGAGAAAAGATTTTTTTACAGGGCGGGGTTGCAAAAAATCCTGCCGTTCCTCTGGCTTTTGCCATGATGCTTGATAAGGAAATTTTAGTTCCTCCTTCACCGGAACTAACAGGCTGCTTTGGTGTGGCGCTGCTTGCAAAACGTAAAAAGGCAGAAGGCCTTTTGGAAGAAACAACTGTAGATCTTTCAGAACTGCAAGAGCGGGAAATTATTTATGAACGTGTTTTTAGCTGTAAAAGCTGTGATAATTTCTGTCCAATACAGGTATTAGTTGTTGCCGGACACAAATATATGTTCGGCGGCCGCTGCAACAAGTATACTAATTTACGAAAAGCCATAAAGGAAGAATTAGTTTTTGATTATGTAGAAAAACGTCAAAAGTTGCTGTTTGAGGTATTTGCTGCACCTGAGACAGGATACAGGAATTTCACTGTTGGTATACCGCGGGCTTTATCGGTTCATACATTGTATCCGCTTTACAGCTGGTTTTTCCATGAATTGGGAATTAAGACAATTTTATCCACCGAAGTAGTACAGGAAGGAGTTGCCAGAACAGAATCCGAATATTGTTTTCCTGCAGAAATTGCCCACGGAGCAATACAGGATTGTCTGGATAAGGGAGCAGACTATATATTACTGCCGCATTTTCGGGATATGCCCAGTTATGAAACCAAGATACATGCTAACTTTTGCCCCATTACCCAGGCTCTTCCCTACTACATGGAAAAGGCATTTCCCGATGTGGATAAAAAACGCTGGCTTCCCCTGGTAGTTAGTTTTAAGTTCGGCGAAGAAAAAACGCTGGAGTTGTTTTGCCAAATGACTTCTCTGCTTGGAATTGATCAAAAAGAAACCGAAACAGCTTTTAAAGCAGCTATTGCAAAACAGGATGAATATTTTTTGGCTGCCGAAAAACTTGGTGAAGAAGCCCTAGAGGAAGCCCGCAATGCAGGACGGCCTGTTATTGCACTCTTGGGACGGCCGTACAATGCATTTACTGCCGAAGCCAATATGGGTATACCCAGGAAATTTTCTACACGGGGATATTCCGTTATTCCTTTTGATATACTTCCCTTTAAGGATCAAATTATCTTTCCTAATATGTACTGGTATTATGGGCAGCAGGATGTTAAAGCTGCAGAATTTCTAAAGAAAGAAGATAATATTTATATAAGCTTTATTTCCAATTTTTCCTGCGCTCCCGATTCATTCATACTTCACTATATTAAATGGATCATGGGGCAAAAACCTTTCCTTATATTGGAACTGGATTCTCATTCTGCCGATGCCGGAATAGATACCAGAGTAGAAGCCTTTTTAGATATAATCGACGGATATAAAACAAAAAAGAGCGAGCTGGAAGAAGAGCGTTACCATAATGGATGGAAGTTTGTCTGCGATCCTAAAGGAGCTCCGGATAATGATCTGCTTATTAATAATGAAATTAGCGGAGAACAAGTTCCAATACGAAACAATGATCGGGTACGGCTTTTGCTTGCCAATATGGGGGCTATTTCTACCGAATATATTGCTGCAGTAATCCGCGGTATGGGGATCAACACCGAAGCATTACCTGTTGCAACAGTTAAAACTGTCCAGATTGCCCGCGCTCATGCATCGGGAAAAGAATGCGTTCCAAGCCATTTGGTGCTTGGAAGTGTTCTGGAATTCTTTTTCAGCGATCAATACCGAAAAGATCAACTGTACCTGATCTTTGTACCCATTACTACCGGACCCTGCCGGACAGGCCAGTACTATGTGTATTACGAAAATCTGTTCCGTGATTTGCGCCTGGAAAATGTTGTAATCTTTACCCTTTCGGCGGACAATTCCTACACCGAACTAGGACCGGGTTTTGCCAAGGAAATGTGGAAGGGTATTGTACTTTCCGATTATCTAAAAGATGTTCAGACAGCGCTTAAAGCAACAGCGGTAGATCCTCAATCAGCTCTTGCAGGGTTTGAAAAATCCTGGCGTGCTCTAATGCACACTGTGGAGCATAAACCCAAGGAAACATGGAACCATTTAAAAACTGTAGCAGCGGATCTTAATAAAATTCCTCTTAAACGAAAATTAATCGATTGTCCCAGGGTCCTTATTGTTGGAGAGATATATGTACGCCGGGATGATTTTGCCGTTGGAGAGTTAATTGATTTAATGAGCGAGCGGGGCATTGTTGTCAAAGTAGCAAGTGTTGGAGAATGGATACATTATCTGGATTTTGTACGGGAACGTGAATTAAACAAACTTCTTGCCCTTAAAAAACCGGTATTAAGGCTGTTTTCCAAACCCTGGCGGGGCTTAAGAAAACTGTATCTTGAAGTATGGTGGAAACATTCAGTAGAAAAAAAGATACTTTCTATCCTGGAACCTACAGGGCTGGTTCCTCCCTCACCTTTGGATATGCACGAAATAATGGCTAATACACAGAAGTATTTTGTTAATCTGGAATTACAGTCGGAAATTTCTGTGTCCAGCGGAGTTGCCGCAACCGCTATGGAACAGGGTTATTCGGGCATTGTTAATATTGCTCCCTTTGCCTGTCTTATAGGCCGGGTAATCGAAGGACTTTTTACTCCCTGGGCAAGGGAAAGAAACTATCCGATTTTATCGGTAGAGGTAGACGGCAACCTCCTTCCTCCAAATATTGTTAACAAATTGAATATTTTTATGGTTAATGTGCTTCGTTTTAGGGATGGAGGAGATATGTCTGCTTTGGTGGATAGCCCGCCAGACATAGAAAAAAAAGGAGCTTGATAAAAAAAAGGAGTATACCATGGAAATGAGTTTTTATTCGCTGGGAGCGGCGGAAGAAGTTACCGGATCAAAGCATATTCTGGAAGTAGATGGTAAAAGTTATCTGGTAGACTGCGGGGCATTTCAGGGTTCACGGGCAGAGGCAGACAGAAAAAACCGGGAATTCGGCATAAAGCCGGCGCGCCTGGACGGCGTTATTTTAACTCATGGTCATTATGATCATTGCGGTATGCTGCCCATGCTTTCAAAGAATGGTTATAAAGGAAATATATATGCTACTCCGGCTACAAGGGATATTGCCAATCTTGTAATGATGGACTCCGCTAATATCCAGGCACGGGATGCAGAATATCTGCGCAAGCAGGCTGGTAAAAAAGGAGAAAAGTTTGACTGGAATCCCTTGTATAACGAAAAAGATGTTATTGAAACTACAAGCCAGTTTATGACTATTTCCTATCGCCGGCCTTTTAATATTGGAGACGGTATGCAGTGTGAGTTTTATGATGCAGGGCATATCCTTGGTTCGGCCATGCCGTTTGTGACGATAAAAAAAGACGGCAAAGAACGGACTGTGTTATTTTCCGGAGATTTAGGCCGGAAGAATAGACCCATTATCCGCGACCCGGAGCTGCCCCCTGTTCCGGATTATCTGGTGGTAGAAAGTACCTACGGCGATCGTCAGCATGACAATAGCGAAGATGCCATGAAACGGCTTGCAGAGATAGCCAGAGAGGCAGAAGACAAGCGCGGAAAAATTCTCATTCCTGCTTTTGCCATAGAACGAACCCAGGAGCTTGTTTATTACTTTCATCTATTAGTTGACAACGGAGAAATATCGGAAATCCCCATATATGTTGATTCACCCATGGCAACCAATGCCACTACGATTTTTCAGGTTCATCCTGAATGTTATGATAAGGAAACCCACGAAGCATTTATTAAACACCATAAAAATCCCTTTGGTTTTAACAGCCTGCACTTTACCACCAGCGTAAATGAATCCAAGGCGCTTAACAACCATAAGGGGCCGCTTATTATTATCAGTTCCAACGGTATGTGCGAAGCAGGCCGGATTCAGCATCATCTAATGAATAATATCGACGACCCCAATACAACCATACTGCTGGTAGGTTTTATGGCAAGGGATACCCTGGGACGCCGTCTTCAGAACCGGGAAGAAGAAGTAAGGATCCAGGGCAATTTGTTTAAGCGAAAAGCCAAGGTAGAAAATATTAATGCATTCAGCGCTCATGCCGACTATGCAGAAACTATTGAATGGCTTGCTTCGATGGGCTGTCCGGAAAAACCGGGCAATCCGGAAAAACCGGACTTATCCCGGCTTAAAAAGATATTGCTTGTTCATGGTGAACCAAAAGCTCAAAAGGCGTTCAAAAAATACCTTGAAGGCCTGGAATACCTAAAAAATACAGAAGTGATAATTGTTAAATACGGAGAAAGCTACGATCTGGATTAGTGTTCTATTCCGGCATACTGTCGATTTATTTCATTTTTTCTGTTAAACTGAACGCCAATATTAAGGCTTGGACGCAAGACCGCACTGGTTAGCCTGTTGTCACTTTCCATAAAATGATTAAATATGAATACCGTGTTAAGCTGGAATCCGACGAAATAGTTTTTATGGAAAAAGTATTGAATCGACATATCGGTATTCATGGCAAAAACTGCACCATCTACATCACCTAAATAGTCATAAGGATGTGAAATTCCCATTCCAAAATTTATTCCCATCTGCCATGATTCGCCAAACTCGCGTTGATAATAAACTCCAAACAATAAATGGCTCAAGATACTGAGTTTTATTAAAAAGTCATCTTCACCATCATAATAATAATCAACTTTAGTCCGATCTTTATGTTCCAGTATGGCAAAATCTATTCCAAAGCCTATTTTATTGTTTTTCCAAACAAATGGAAATACTGCTAAAGATATATTTGCTCCAAGCGGATTAAAAACGCCTATAGTTTCATATAACATATATTCAATAGAAGAACCCGTATCAAACCAGCCGTCGTCATGTCTTTCTATTCCAAAGAGGGGAATCATGGGAGACCAGCCTATGGAAAGAAGGAATTCTGTCTTTATTACATTTGCAACCTGGACAGGGCCAAGAGTTGTCCATAGTCCGCCGGGATTACGGATAAAAACATCATAAGTTCCCCTTCTAAGCGTTCTGCGTTCAAATGTCAGTTCTGCCTGATTTTCATAGATTATTACTTGATCGGGAATAATAACATCTCTGCGTTCTTCGAGAATTACTCCTGTCCAGTCAAAATTTGGGTTATGCATTACCAGAGCAAATTCAGATTCCGGAAAAAAATCCCGTCCTGTAACTGTAATACTGCCGGTAGGATTTGTACGCACAGACAACAGACCGTAAGCTGGTTCATAAGCTTCTGCAATTGGCTGAATTGCCGGATATATTGTAAAATCCTGCCATCCGGACCGGCCTTCCAGGAGGCCCATTCTGTTATAAGCAGTAATTCTATAACGGTATGATCCTGCCCTAAGAGAAAGTTCTATTCTGTTTATTTCACTTGTTATTGTTTCTATTGGAACTATACCTGTTCTGGTTAGCTCCTCGATTTCCACTTCGTAACGCAAGGCATTGGGAACAGCAGGAAAAGAAATGATCTGAAATACGGTAAATCCTTGATCTGTATTGATAACAAAGGATCCGCTTCCTGCCTCGCTTTGTGCATGAAGAAAAGACCCTGTTAAAAACACCAGGAGTAATAAATATTTTTGCAGCTTAATGCATTTAACGGTTCCCATACAAAGCTCCTGGTTCTTGGGCTGGCAGGGGTCTTATTATCATTGGTCCTTCTATTATGGTTAAGCGGCTTGCTGTACTTGGTAATCCCCAGTTTCCCTGCCTGTCTCTTTCAAAAACCTGCCAAACATACTCGCCTTCTGCCAGGACACTGGGATTTGTCAGTGTATAAGAAGATGACGAGACAGCAGACGGGGGAATGATTTGTTCTCCGTTGGCATTGTACAGGGCAAAGCGGTATTCTGCGGCTCTTCCTTCCCAGACAAAGAACATCGAGGAAACATTTTCTAACTGTCCGGTGGTAAGGACATGATGGTCCGGCGGGAATGCCCCGGAAACCGTACCGGTCCCTGAGACCTGGGTTAAATTCCTAAACGTATCATCTGTTGGCGGCGGTGTTTCAGGAATAAATACCGTCGGCTGCGGTTCCGGTGGTGCCGGTTCAGGTGTTACCATCTCGGGCGTTACCGGAACAACAATACTGGGCGGAACAGTCTCTACAGGCGGCACAACAATTATTGAAGCTGGCGCAGGAGCTTCCGGAAGAACCGATACCGGAATTGGCTGCGGATCAACAGGTTCCGGTTCCGAAGGCGCTGTTTGCACCGGCGGCGGCACAGCTTCGCTGGGCGGTACTGCTGCAAGTACAGGTCTTGATGAGGGCGGACTTCCTGCTGTAACCATAAAATTTCTTGCCGTAGAAATAGCAGGGTTTGCACCGCCAAGAGCACTGATCCGCCAATACCAGGTTCTTCCATCCTGCAGCAGATCCGGCGGCAGGGAATAAAAATTAAAAGTTGTTTCCTGCCTTACAATAGGATTGTTCATGCCGGAATTATCAGAGAGTTCTACAAGCCAGGAAACAGGCTGGGGATCGTGGGCCCATAATAAACGATGGCTGGAAGAATCAATATACATAGTTCCGTTTTGATCGGGAAAAGTCAGAACCGGTTCAGCTAGATCCGGATTTCCCCTATTTATCAAAAAGCTGCTTATTGCAGAAGGAGAAGCAGATCCGGCGATCCAGGCCGGAAAAACCGGTGTAATTCGCCAGTGCCATTGACCGGTTTCCAGGCCTGTTTGAACTATGGAATTTGCTTCCACCTGGCGGGAAATAACAGGATTGCTTAAGTTTGCATTGGAAGAAATTTCTATCTGGTAAGCCAGAGCACCTTCTACTGTAGACCAGGAAAACGGTATCCTGGACGATCCAGGAAAGATAAACTCTGTCCCGGGAGCAGGAGAAAGAAGGCTTACTTCGGTAATAGGAATTATTTCCATAGTTCCGAAAGGATAAAATGTATCTATTGGCTGCCTGCTGCCGCCATGTGCCGGATATGCCCGCCACCAATAATTTCCATTTCTTAAGGGAATGGAAACCGACGCAGCACCGCTTATATCTCTGGTTTCCACTATACGATTAAAGCCCTGATCCAAAGCGACTTCTATTATTACATAGGTATCGGAGTTAAAATTGGAATATATCCAGGAAAAAACAACAGGGGTTGGCGCTGTTGTCCCTACTGCCCCAGGCATTCCCAGAAACCGGGCGGATGAACCAAAACTCGTCATAGCAATCATGGGATTTGTATTAATTTCACCGTTATTGTTAACGGCAAATATACTTCCCTGAGGTAATTCTCTTCCGTCAATTATGGCTTGTCCATTAATAACAGAAAGGCTGAGTCCTTCTTCGTTTCTGCTTGCCCTGGCAAGACCTTCTACTATAATGGTTGAATCTCCTGTCGATATTACAACCCGCCCCGAAGCAGATAATACATCAAGATTTCCGCCGACAAGATCAATTCTGGCACCGAGTAATTCATCATAAAAAATTTGTATTAGTGTTCTTTCGGCAAGGGTTAAATGGGTTTCTGCATCCCGGAATGTAATTATTGCTTCGGACTGTTCAATGGTGCGAATTAAATCGCCATTGTAAACCGGCGATGCTTGTCTAAGTCTATCCCATGCAAGCCGGTCTATAAACCTTCTTTGCGCTGTTCGTTTTCGAAAAACAATTGTTCCCACCGGTTCTTCGTTTAATTTAAAAAGAGTACGTTCATGTTCCAGCCAGAACATTACTCCCGAACTTATGGTTCCGGCAAGACAGAGAATTATTATTAAAAGATCAGTTTTTCTGAATCTTGTATTTTTTTTCTTTTCCATCTGTTGTTGCCTTCTTCATGTCAGGGGCGGGAATTTTTAGCAGTTTTCTTAGTTCTGCCAGCGTAACAGGGCCGGCGGCGCCCTTTAAGTTAATTACTGCAAACATGCGTATTGGTTTTTCCTTGCCTTTTACTGTAACCGGAGGCATCTCTTCGCATATAAGATGTTCCCCCACAAGTTCCCAGGTATTTTCGGTAATCAGAATATCCGTTCCCAGGGGTTTGTTCAGCGATTCTGTCCGGCTGGCGAGGTTTACCGGATCTCCAATAACTGTATATTCCATACGCTGTTCAGATCCGATTTGTCCGGCTGTAACCATTCCTGTATTTAAACCGCATCCTATATTAATTTCCGGATTCCCTGGATCGTCTTTTGTACGCTTGGAATTTAAATCCATCAAAGCTTTACGCATCATAAGAGAGGCTTTAACAGCGTTAAAAGCATCTGCCGCAGGGTTTCCTGCTGTAGTTGCTGTACCCCAATGTGCCATTACCGCATCGCCGATAAATTTATCTACAATACCGCCGGTTTTTTCCACACAGTCAATCATGCTGGTTAAGTATTCATTAAGCCACATAACAATGCGGTTGGAAGCATCTTCACCAAAAGCATTGGTAAAGTGCTCCGACTTTGCTGTAAATCCGCGGATGTCAGAAAAGAAAATGGTCGCATGTTTGGTAAGGCCGCCGGGTTTAATATCGCCCCGCATGGCCTGGATGGCTATATCTTTATTGGTAAAGCGTCCGAATATATTCAGGGCGCTGGACATTTTACCAAAACTTTCTGTTAAAAGACCTATTTCGTCTCTGTGTCTTGGTTTTAAGTTTATGCCAAAGTCGCCTTTTTCTATTTGTAAAGCTGCATCGGCTAAAATCCGTACCGGAATGCTGATCGTCTTGGAAAAGAACCAGGTAAAAAGAACGGCAATAAATAAGACGGCTGCAGTTAGAAAAATGTTTTGCATTGTAATACTTTGTATTGCTTCGAAAACAATTTCATGAGGTATTATGGTTATTGCTACCGCATCAATTCCCGGAATGCGGTAGTATGCTCCAAAATAATCTTTTCCGGAGGATTCGTCGGTAAAGGATATTTGCCGGCGGGTACTGTCTCCCTCCTGCTGCATGGTAATTACAAGGGGCATGGAAGAAAAATTGGCACCGCCCAGGATTAAATCATTGTCCGGGTGAAGCAGTATGTCTGCATTACTGTTAATTAAAAAGCTGGTATTGGCTCCTGTGCCAAAAGATTCGGTAAGTTCATCGGGTGTAAAAAGCACCATTACCGTTTCCAATTCTGTACCGCTCTGGCGGACAAAGACAGCATTTAATAGTGACAGTTGAAAGTAAGGCGAAGCATTAAAAAGCAGCATTCTTTCTGTTATTGCAGAAACATTCAAATTAAAATATGTTTCCAATGTACTGGGCTGTATATTATTGGAGAGCAAAAACTGATCGTTTGTGACTAATAGGGTTTGTTCAGATTGATTGATTCTAATAGCGGCAATGTTCCGGTTATTGTTAAAAAAATGACTTTCCATTTCCGGATCCCGTTCCAAACTGGAACCCCTGTCCAGCATTTCCAGGTAAAAAAGAACAGAAGTCTGGATAGATTTAAAAGAAGCCTCTGCCTGCGAACCAGCCCTGTAGTTTACGGCAAAATTATTGTCTTCTGCCGTTAGCTGGACATTTTCGCTGCCAAGATACGATACCAGGAAAGTTACCGCTCCCAGCGAAATGATCAGCAGTATGGAAATGATTATTACCAGTTTTGCCCCAATGGGAAACAGGACCCTGACCTTGCGATTATTCTTACTCAAAACATACCCCTGTAGTAACAGTGTATAACGAAATAGATAAAATTAGCAATGTCTTATTGTTTATTTAAAAGGCCTGTTTTAAAAGGTCGTAGGTATCATCGGCAGAAATGGTCCAGGGGGAAAATGCTACAAATTCCAGATTACGGGCAGCTTCTGCAGTAGATACCAGGCGATCCAAAGAAAGGTTGTAGTCTTTAAGGCGGGCAGGGACTTTAAGTATTCCCATGCGGCGGCGTATGGATTCTACTGCCATATTGGCCGATTCTCCTACCGGTGCTCCCATGATAGGTTCTCCCATTAAAGCGGCAATTTTTGCAAGCTTTTCCGGTCTGGCTGTTACCAGTTTTTCCATTATATAGGGGAGTAATATCGTGGAACACCATGATTTTGCTACTGGAAAACGGCCGTTTAGGGCAAAGGCCAGAGCAGTCCCAATGCCAGGAGAAGAAACAGCACAGCCCAGAGCTGTAAGAAACCCTGCATTGGTTGATCCTCCTACCATATCGAAGGAGCTGTTATCTACATAGGAGTCCATCATCTGGGTGTATAAAACAATAGCCTGTTCCAAAAGAGCATCGGATAAAAACGATGCCTTTGTAGAACAATACGCTTCTACTGCAACGCAAAAACCGTCAAATGCCGTGGTTGAAGCAAATTTTCCTGACATAGACTCCGAAAGGCTTCCATCTATTATTGCTGCTATGCAGAGGCCTTGCGGGGATTTTACCAGCTTAACCGAGCGGTCCCGGGGATCTATAGCTATAAAGTACCGGGAAAAGAGGAATGGGTCACGGCCAGTGGTGGGAATGGCAATGTAGGGAATAAAGTCTGATTTTGGGTGAATTCCGTCCATTAAATCAAAAACAGCAGTCCTGTTTTTTGCAATCATGGCAGTTATACGGGCTATAGATTGAATTTTTAGGCCGCCAAAACCAATAATTGCCGAACAACGGGCGCCCTGGACAAGCATTGCTGCAGCTTCTGCAACATCCGCTGTTGCCTGGGCAGGAATTTCGTCAAAAATTATGGATTGAATACCTGCATCTTCCAGGATCGAAGTAAGCCGTTCAATGCTTCGGTTTTCGTATAGAACCTGTTCGGTAATTATTAGTATACGGTTATATTCACCGCAAATTATCCCGGCGCGGGTAACAGAATCTATCCCGATTATTATATTCGGGTCAAGCTGTAACGAAATGTCCATTTATGTTGGGTGATCTTACAGGCCAAAAGAGTCCATAATCCTGTCCGCTGTAGCCCTTATGATGGTATCATTGATGTAGGAAGGATCATTTATCTTTGCCCTGAGTTCGGCAACTCTATCTACCCGTACGTCGGGGGCTTCTGCAACCAGCTTTATTGACTGGTACAATTCAGCCTTTTCCACCGCTTCGGAAGAGAGGGAAATTGAATCTTGTTCTTTGCCCCTTTCTACTTGCCCGCCCCGTCCGGATTTTTTTCCGGGCTGAACTGGCTCCAGGGGGTTAATCCTGTCAATCGTCATACTCATATCCTACCTGCCTATATTATCGGCATTTTTCACTATAAGATTACTACTTATTTGCGATTCTGGCTAGATACATATACCGAAAATTCGCCTTTTTGGCGCTCTTTTTGGGCAAAAAAGGCATAAATTTCCGCTGCCGTGCCTCTTTTGTACTCTTCATGATATTTAGTCATCTCTCTGCCTACGCAAATATATCGTTCACTGTCAAGATCGGCTATATCTTCCAAAAGTTTACATATTCTAAAGGGTGATTCATAGAGAACAAATGCCCAGCCTGTAGCCAGCAGTTCCTTTAATTTGCTCTTACGCCGGCCTGGTTTAGGCGATAAAAACCCCTCAAAAATCACTGTTTTATCCGCTGCTCCTGCTACAGAAAGCAGAGTAGTAAAGGCAGAAACTCCCGGTATGGGGATTACTTCATGGCCCGCTTCCGCTGCTTTTGCCGTTAAAACCTGCCCCGGGTCGCTTAATCCCGGCGTACCGGCATCGCTGGTATATGCAACTACCTTGCCCTGATCTAGGGCAGCAATTACTTTGGCAGCGGCCTTTTCTTCATTTTGAGATCTGCAGGAAAAAAGGGGGACACGAATCCCCAAGTGACTAAGGATTTTTAGGGTAATTCTGGTATCTTCGCAGGCAACCAGGTCGGCAGATTTAAGTACTTTTACAGCCCTAAAAGTCAGATCTTCCAAATTTCCTATAGGTGTGCCGATAATATATAGTACAGCCACTGTCTATAGTATAATACAGAGAAGGTATATGGGAAATCTGCTTCAAATATTAATTTTTATTTTAATTGGCGTTGCCCTGCTTTGGTTTGGTTTTACCCTGTTTTTTGCCATTCCAGGGGGAGTTCCCATGCCCGCTTATAAGCGGAGAAGCCGCGGGGGCAAGCCTGATCAGGGTATACCCGGTATGCCCCGTACCTGCCCGGTTTGCAGTGCTATACTGGAACGGGGAGAGAGGGTTAAATCCGCTGCTTTTCCTTCCATGGGCGGGTATGACAGGTTAATGCATATTTCCGGCTGTAAGTACTGCCTGGAAGGAGATTCCCCCCGTGTTTGCCCGGTATGCAAAACAGTCCTTAGGTCAGGTGAATTTCTTGTTGCACGCTTGTTTGATAAGCCCGTCCGCTCCCATGTCCATGTTTTAGGCTGCAGCTGCTGCAAAGTTAAGCGGGTTTTGTAAAAGCAGGCACTATTTAACTAATATAGGCCATAGACTTCGTTTACATCCAGCACATATAGTATACCATTGCCTGGTTGATCTATTTTCATATGTTTTATTATGGAATCAATAATATTTTTTTTATTCTCGGTCTTGGTTATAATAAAAACTTCTTCCTTTTCCGGTTCTATTTCGACAGAAAAAAACTTCTGGACTTCATGAATTCCGGCTCCCCTTGCATTTATAATTGTCCCGCTTGTTGATCCGGCTTTGACGGCGGCATCTATCACCTCTTCCGCTTTGCCTTTATCAACAACCACAAATATTACTTTGTACATACCCTTACCCTCCTCGGCTGTCTTCTGAGCAGCGCTGATTACATTCTTGCTGCCAATAAATTCTGATACGGAATATGAAAAAGCAATCCCATGATGGGGTTTTTCGAAGTGCATGTCTTCGCTTATGCCTTTTATTGCCTCCGAAGCCAGTTCGTTTTCCACTACCATGGTTACGATTTCTTTTCGATCTTCGTTTATTGCCAAAAAATTAATAAAGCGGTTGTTTACAACACCCCTGCCTATTGAAATGGTTCCGCCTTTTATTCCGTATTTTTTGGCATTTTTTAAAGTCCTGGAAGCATCGCCCATATTTACAACACAGCATATTACGCTAAATCCTGCCATTGTTTACCTACACTCCAACCTTCTTGGATTTCATTTTATAGATAAATCCTAATAGTTGCAAGGAGATGACAGGCATCATGGTCACCATAACAATAACGCCGAATGAGTCTCTTAAAACATCGGCATGGGGTATTGCCTCTGCTACTCCCTGTGAATACGCTAATATAAAAGTTACGGTCATGGGACCGGATGACACCGCACCGGAATCAAAGGATATGCCGGTAAACATTTTTGGCGTAAAAAACATCATTATTAATGCAAAGCAGTATCCAGGCAGGAGGTAGTGCCAAAGCGTTATCATGCCGGCAGGAAGAATAATCCTTAATACATGCAGGCCGACAGCAAAAGCCATGCCAATGGCTAAGAATGTCAGGACCGTTTTCCTTTTAAGATATCCGCTGGTTACATCTTCTATTTGATGGGTCAATACATAGACGGCAGGTTCTGTTAGAATAATAAGCATGCCCAATATGGCGCCCAATCCTATGGGAACCGCTTTATTTCCCAGCAGTGCCAGTTGATACCCGATTTCCTTGCCCATATTCATAAATCCGGCATGTACGCCGACAAAAAATATTACCAGCCCTATATAGGTATATATAAAACCCATAAACATTTTATGGAAAGCTTTTTTGGGCAAGTGAAGTTTAAACTTCTGGAATAAGAGAAAGATAAGAAAAATGGGCAGTAAGGATTCCAGTGTTACTCTGGGCTCCTTTCTTAGATAGTACAGAAAGGGTGCCATTAATTTTGTGTCGTCATAGAGTTTAGTTATTTCCTGAGTTCCGCTCATGCCATCCGGTTTAACAAAGAAGTTTAGTATTAAAAGGCCAAAAATTGCGCCGCATGCCATTATGCCGACCATTCCAAAACTATTTTCTTCTCCGGCTATACTGTCCTTCTCCATGGAGGCCATCCCCAGGGCCAGGGCAAGGACAAGGGGAACAGTAATTGCCCCGGTAGCAGCTCCTGAAGCATCAAATGCAATTGACATAAAGTCCGGAGATAAAAATGCCAGAGAAAAAGCAGCTATATATGCTATTACCAGTACCAGGCGCAGAGAATAATTCTTTACAATTCTTACTGCTCCTAAAGTCAGCATCATGCCCGCACCCACTGCTACAAGCACCCGAATGGTATTGGCTGCAATTAGGTTATTTGTGATAGCAGCAAATTGTTCGGCCAGGACTTTTACATCCGGTTCGGCAAAATTAACAAAAAAGCCCAGGATAAAAACGGTAATAATGATAAACCATAGCTTATTAGACTTAAAAAAAACTGTCCCCATATGGTCGCCAAGCGGTAAAATGGCCAATTCTATGCCAAATAGTAAAACGATTAAGCCTATCTTTACAGCAAGTGCACCTATAAGAAATTGGAACAGCATTAATGTAGAGACAGGAGCTATGGTAAAGCGGAGAACAACAACAAAAATAACTACGGGTAATACGGCAATTAAAACTTCTTTAACTTTGTGTAATAATACATTCATGGTATTTATTATGGACTATCTAAGTAAAACACGTAGGGCAGAGGATAGTCAAGCTTTTTTTAATAGGGAATAGAAAAATGACTAATTATCCTTCGGCGCTGCTGGTTTTTGCAGCAGGTATTCTTTCATTTCTTTCTCCTTGTGTACTCCCCCTTATACCTTCCTATCTGGGCATTCTGGGAGGAGCTCGTTTACAGGAAGAGGATACGGGCGGAAAAGCAAAAAATAACACAATTCTGTTAATGACCACTGTTTGTTTTATCCTGGGCTTTACTACAGTCTTTGTTATTATGAGTATAATTATATCGACAACATTTTTACTCATGGGCGGAATATCTTTTTATATACAACTTGCTGCGGGGATTATTGTAATTGTCCTGGGTTTAAATATTCTTTTTGATTTTATTTCTGTTTTTAATTATGAAAAACGGCTGCCTATTAGCGGGAAACTCCGCGGAAAAGCCGGAGCTTTTCTGGCGGGAGCGGCTTTTGGTTCGGGCTGGACCCCCTGTATAGGCCCCATCCTGGCTGGCGTACTGTTTCTGGCCGGACAAAGCGGCCAGGCCGGCGTTGCTGCCCTGTACCTGGGACTGTATTCCCTTGGGCTTGGAATTCCCTTTTTATTGGCAGCAGCATTTTTTGATCGTTTTCTTGTCGGCGCAAAATGGTTTCGTACCCGGCTGCCATTAATTCGAAAAGTCAGCGGCATCCTTGTTATTATCATTGGCATTTTGATTCTGACCGGACATTTTGCCACCCTGAATAGGGTATTATCGGTTCTTCAACCATTTAATAAATTCTAGCACGAATCTGCGATTTTCGGCAGTGAGTTGATCAGCAAAACGGGCAATAATACGAGCTTCTGCACTAAGCGGTATATTGCCTATTTGATTACCTTCTTTTCCTGTTACTAAATATTCTACCGATACCCCTAATACTTGTGCAATTTTTACAGCAGCTTCGACTGAAGGCATCTGACCTCGTTTGTTTAAATAGTTGTCCAGACTAGCTTTATTTACCCCAGATTGGGCCGATAATTCTTTGACAAGCATCCCAGAATAGATCAATTCTGACTTTAAATTTTCTTTAAACCCCATATTTTTTAAATAATAAGCCAAAAAACATATTTTTCTCTTGACAATATGCTTATAGTATGCATAATGGTTTTTAATAAGACTATAGTACTATTTTGTGAAGGAGATTTTTGTATCTTGGAAAAAGACCTACATTTTGGAAAGGTAGAATGGAAGCAACTATTGTCACGGCCTGATATTGGTACATTCTGGATTGTTTTAATTCTTATCATTGTATTTACTGTTTTTACTGATACGTTTTTTACCAGGTTTAATATCTTTAATATCCTAAGAGTAGCATCATTATATAGCTTTATAGCGTTGGCTCAATCATCTGTTACTATTACACGAGGTGTTAGTCTTGCTATCGGTGCAATAGGAGGATTTTGTGGCCTTGTAGCAGGTCTGTTAATGGAAGTGGCTGGATGGCCGATAGTGCCAAGCCTGACTATTGCAATTATTGCTGGTGTTATAATTGGATATCTTCATGGACTTATTATAACCAAGTTACGTTTAAATGCTTTCGTTACTACTCTAGCAACCCAATTCGTCCTTATGGGGATTGTATTGGGTATTACTAAAGGGTATCCATTTGTACATCTTCCAAGTAATATTACTGTCCTTGGTCGTGCCGGATTCGGTCCTATTCCGTATTTTGCAATTTTTACAATTCTAGTTTTGGTTCTAACCGGATATTTCTTTCGTTACACTGCAACAGGCCGTAAAATTCTTGCAACTGGTGGAAATATAGAAGCTGCACATCTTTCAGGGGTTAATGTAAATGCAATGGTTATTTACTGCCATATGCTAAGCGGCATGTTTGCAGGAATAGCTGCATGTTTATTTACAATGCGCCTTGGTTCCATACAGGCTAATCTGGGCAGTGATTGGGTAATGATGTCTTTTGCTGTCACTGTTATTGCCGGTAATAATGATGGCAAATTTTCTGCTTTCGGAGTTGGAATGGCTGCTTTGATGATGGTTTTGATTCAGAATGGTCTAGTAATGCTCCATGTTGATGTTTATTTTGAGCAGGCATTTATTGGTGGGTTAATTCTTTTTGCCATATCATTGGATAGCATACGCATGATGTCTAATGAAAAAACTATGCTAAGACAGGTTATGGCAGAAGGTAAAATAAATATCAGGAGGAAGAAATGAAGCGTATAATTTTATTGATGCTTATTTCGATCGGGTTGTTGGGATTTATTGGTTGTGGCCGTTCGGCTTCAACCACCAGCGACAGTATTGTTATTGGATGGCATGGAGTTGAGCCCCATCCATATATTGAAAGGGTACAGCGAGGTGCACAGACTTTTGCATCGGAACACCCTGAAATTATACTACTTGAAAGAATGAGTCCGGCTTCTTCAACAAGTAATCAGGCTGCTGATATTGAAGCAATGATTGCTCAAGGTGCCAGGTTTATTACTGCCTATCCTGCCGATGCATCAGCTATAAATGGATTGGCAGAGGAGTGGCTTACTCATGGAGTTCAGGTTGTTTTATATGGAGCTCAGCCACTTCATCCGACTCCAACAATTTTTACGGTTGGGACAGATATTTATGCTGCAGCTGTATTGGCAACGGAAACCCTAATAAGAGCAATGGGTGGTAGCGGAAATATATTGAACATTTTGGAAAATCTGTATGATCCAAATACAGTTATCCGAAAAGAAGCAATCGAAGCTACGGTTGCAAGACATGCAGGTGTTGAAATTGTAATGGAAATCGCAGGAATGGGTTCTGCCGAAGAAGCAACTGAAAGAATTTCTGCAGCAATTGGAGCCTTGGGAAATAACGTAAATGGAGCTCTTTGCACTGGAGTTACTACAAGTATTGGGCTTGCCAATGTATTAACTGAATTAACTGAAACCGGCAGAGGACAACGAATTCATGGCGTTACCCTTGACACACATCCGACAATTATGCTGGCAGTTGAAGCAGGTATAATTGATGCCACACTTGCAGAAAATCCTAATGGTCATGGTTATCTTGCCATGCTTTTATTAAAAGCCCTGGCAGATGGATATGTAAAAAGAAATCCAGATGACTATTACATTGACGCCGGAATGGCAATTGTGACAAGAGAAAACGCTGCTGATTTTAGCAGAGATCTTGATGCAGTTACTGCAGAATTGGCTAGAACCATTCACGAAAGATATCTGGTAAGAAGATAATACCAGTGTGCCGGTATATGCTATAAGTAGTGTATGCCGGCTTATTATAGTTCATTTGAGGTTTTTATGCTGGAGGTAAAGAACATAAATAAATACTTCCCTGGGGTTCAAGCACTTAATAATGTTACATGTTCCTTTAAAAAGGGTGATATACATGCATTATTAGGTGAAAATGGCGCCGGTAAAAGTACTCTTATGAAAATTGTATGCGGTATATATAAGCAAAATGAAGGCAGTATCTTTCTAGACGGTAAAGAGATGCATTTTAACGATTATCATGATGCTTTAGCGTCCGGAATTAGTATTGTAAACCAGGAAATTCAGCTTGTTCCTACAGCAAGTATAGCAGAATGTATAATGCTGGATAAAATTGAAAAATATAAAAACTTTGGGATGATTAATTGGAAAAAAATATATGATGATTCGCAAAAGCAGTTAGATATTGTTGGTTTAAACTATTCATCAAAGACAGAATCGGGCTTATTAGGTGCAGGGCAAAAGCAATTGGTGCAAATTGCTAAAGCATTAAGCGCAAATGCGAAATATTTAATTATGGATGAACCGACTTCTTCACTTTCACAGTTTGAGGCAGAAAAATTATTTGGTATTTTAAAACGACTAAAAGAAGAATCCGTCTGTATAATATTTATATCTCATAAGTTAGACGAAGTATTATCATTGTGTAATATGGTAACAGTATTACGGGATGGCTTTCATATTGATACAGCAAGATGTGAAAATTTAACAAAAGAATCTATTGTAGAAATGATGATAAACAGAAAGACAAACGAAGTTTACCTTGGAAAGCTAAATATAGATAAAACAATTCCGGCCTTGGAGGTGAAAAATCTAAATCAAGATGGTAGATTTGAAGATATAAATTTCAAATTATATAAAGGAGAAATTCTGGGATTTTATGGTTTGGTTGGATCTGGCAGAACTGAGTTAGCAAAAACGATTCTTGGAGTTGATCCTATGAATAGCGGTGAAATATTTATTAATGGGAAGAAAGTAAGAATAAAAAATATTAATAATGCTGTTCATAAGCACAAGATTGGTTATGTTAGTGAAAATAGAAAAGAAGAGGGATTAATACTTAGTTTTGATATTTCTCAAAATATTGGAATAACAATTTGGAATACTATAAAGCGAATTTGCAAATTTGGCCCAATTAATATTTCAAAAGAACATGGTATGGCACAAGAAATGATAAATAAACTGGATATTAAAACACATGGATATAAACAGATAACAAATACATTATCAGGTGGTAACCAGCAAAAGGTAAGTATTGCCAAGTGGCTTGTCTGTGATAGTGATATCCTGATAGTAGATGAGCCTACAGTAGGTGTAGATGTTGGCGCAAAACAAGCAATTCACAATATAATATGGAATCTTGCAAAAGAACAGAATAAAGCTATTATTTTAATTTCTTCGGATATGACGGAAATAATTAAGCTTGCAAGAAGAATTTTAGTGTTTAGAATAAATAAAATTGTAGCTGAATTGGATAAATTAAATAATCTTGAAAATTATTCGTATGAAGAAACAAGTAAAGAGATTGGCAAACATTTGCTTTAAACATAGGAGCAGGTATTTATGAGGCAAGTACAGTATAAAAACCATGATATTGTTTTATCGGAAATACAAGAAAGAATTATAGAAAGGCCTGGAGATGTGAAAATCAGAATAGCATATTCCGGAATATGTGGATCCGACTTGCATCTGGCTAAAGGAGATTTAGATGAAGACTTAAGGGTAAAAGAATCTCAGGATAATGGTTTGGATATAGGACATGAAGCTTCAGGTTATGTTGTGGAAATGGGAAAGGTAATACATTCAGAGAAAATAAAAGAAGGTGACAAGGTTGCTCTCTATTTTAATTGTTATTGTGGAAAATGTTTTAATTGCAGGAGCGGGATGGAGCATTATTGTTCAAATATTAGGATGATAGATAATTTTATGAGTGATTATACGATAGTTGATGAACAGATGATATATCCGCTGCCTAAGGACTTTGATATGCGACGTGCTGCATTAATTGAACCTATCTCAGTATGTTTACATGGAATAGATATGTGCAATATAAAGCCAGGGAAAACCCTTGCTATATCAGGAGCAGGAGGAATAGGTCATATTATTATGCAGCTTGGAATAAATAGTGGAGCAGTTAATATAACGGTATTTGAGCCTGTAGAAAAAAAGAGAACATACGCCCTGGAAGCAGGGGCTCAATATGCAATTAACCCGATGGATAAGAATTTCTATGAAAGTGTAATGTCCATAACTAAAGGCAGGGGTTTTGATTATATTATAGAATGTTCAGGAGCGGAATCGGCAATTGGAGGATGTTTTAAGGTATTATCAAGGGGCGGGACCCTGGAATTGATGGCAATTTATAAATCCGAATGCACATTAAAGAGTATTTCAACCAAAGAAGGTTTTTTAAAAGAAGCAAAAATAATTGCGGGAGTGTATCAATCCCCTTATACAATATACCGGGCAATCGAAATAGCTAATACAATGAATGTAGATTGCCTTATAAACTCAATTTTTGAACCGGAACAGGTTGCAAAAGCTTTTGAAGCTCAGATCAAAGGCGAAACAATAAAATCAATGATTCATTTTTCAGATTAAACATACTGAAGGATTGAAGGAGAATTATTATGTACAAGTTTAAGTATTCTTTTCAAATTGGCGGGTTCGAAGATGTTTTTAACGGAATTAAAACAGCTGCATCTTTCGGATATGACGGTGTTGAAGTGTGTGGAGCAGATAAATACTTTAAAATGGGTAAAGAAATTAAAAGATCTGCACAAAACTCCGGACTTGCCATATCAAGTTTATGTACCTGGTTTTTTGATTGTGATCTAGCTCATCCGGATGTTAAAGTCAGAGAAGAAGGGATTGAATGGATGAAAACTGTTTTGGATTTTGCTGCAGACATGGAAACACCTACGGCAATTATTAATCCTACAAAGCTGGGAAAGCATCGGCCTCTCGCGGCTGAGGAAGATGAATATAAATGGGGAGCGGAAAGCATACAAAAAGTTTCTGAGATTGCATCCAAAGTAAATGTACGTCTTGCACTTGAAGCATGGAACAGGTACGATACTTATTTTATTAATAATTTTGAAAAAGCAAAAAAAATTGTTGCTATGATTGACAGAGACAATGTTGGCTATATGCTGGACACCTTTCATTTGAATATTGAAGAAGTTGATATGGGAGCTACGGTACGAAATGCCGGGAAAAGGCTTTATAATATTCATGTTGGTGACAGCAATAGATTAGCTCCTGGAATGGGGCATACCGATTTTATACCCATCCTTCAGGCTTTAAAAGACAATGAATATGATGGAAATGTTACTATGGAAGTTCTTCCGCCTGCTGCTGATGGTTTTTATTATGCAAAGCATCATGATATGAATTTTATCTGTGTTGATTGCTGTAAAAAAGCTATTGAAACACTTAAATCTCTTGAATTAAAGCTTAAATGACGGAGGAATACATGAAGATTACCATTGATTCCGGTCAAAAAGGAGAAAAATATACACGTTATTGGAATGTTTGTGTTGGAGCAGGCAGGGCAAATGAAGGATTAAGGACTTCATGGCAATGTCAATTGAAAAAAGCAGTACAGGAATGCGGATTTTCTTATGTTCGTTTTCATGGAATGCTAATGGATGATATGTTTGTGTTCAGGATCTTGAATGGAAAAGAAGTGTATAATTGGCAATATTTAGACGATCTGATTGATGCGTTACTTGATATAGGCATTAGGCCTTTTGTGGAATTTTCTTTTACTCCAGCGGATATGGCTTCAGGGGATAGTTTAATGTTTTGGTGGAAAGGACATGCATCTCCGCCAAAAGACTTTGGAAAATGGGGTGAGTTAATAGAAAAAACAGTGACTCATTGGGTAAATCGCTATGGTATAGAAGAAGTTCGAAAATGGTATTTTGAATGCTGGAATGAAGCAAATCTATATGGTTTGTTTTGGACAGGAACAAAAACGCAATATTTTGAATTATATAAAATAACTGCAGAAGCTGTAAAAGGAATTGATAAGACCTTGCGTATTGGAGGTCCAGCCACAAGTAATTTTGTCCCCGATGAACGCTTCGATGATGAGATCGAAGATACAACAAAGCATGCACAATACGATAATGACACAATAAATAACTTTAAATGGAAAGGTGTCTGGATAGAAGATTTCCTTAACTATTGTGCATTAAATAATGTTCCTGTCGACTTTGTTTCAACTCATCCCTACCCGACAGATTTTGCAATTGATGGAGCAAAAGTCAAAAAAGGGCGAACCAGATATTTAGAGTCTCTTTATGATGATTTGTCATGGTTAAGGGATGTAATAAAAAAAAGCGAATTTCCAAATGCCGAAATACACTTAACAGAATGGAATTCGAGTCCGGTATCAAGGGATTATTCACATGATTATTTGCCTGCTGCAACATATATTGTAAAGGTACTTCTGGACTGCGTTGGATTTGTTGATTCTATAGCATATTGGGCTTTTTCTGATATTTTTGAAGAAGAGGGCGGGGGACCAGAAGCTTTCCATGGCGGTTTTGGTTTGATTAATATGCAAGGAGTATCAAAGCCGACATATAACGCGTATCGTTTATTGAATACATTAGGCGATATGTTCATAGGAAAAGGATCGGGTTATTTTGCAACAAAAGATTCTGAAGATAAGTTTGCATTGGTACTATATAACTACCCTGAAGAAATTAAAACTGCTCCACAGATGTCTATTTATCCGGATAATAACGTTGCTGAGAACACGCAAAAGACCGGAAAAATGCAAAAGATTGAATTACACATTAATGGTCTAAGGAAAAACACTGTATTGATAGTAGAGACTCTTGATTCAAACAATGGATGCGTAACTACTCTATGGAAAGAGATGGGATACCCCAAGATGCTTTCAAAGGATCAAGCAAAACTATTAAAACGATATGCAGAACAGACAAAACTGTCTTCGTTAAATGCAGATTCAAATGGCAACATTAATGTTGTCCTAGAATTGGAGCCATGGGCTGTTGTTTCGATTCGGGAAATAATGTAGGGGTTGTACTTATGAATACATGCAAATGGGCAATTCTTGGAACAGGTTACATCGCCAACAGTTTTGCTGCTGCCATTAAATTAGTTCCTGAAGCAGAACTTTCTGCCGTCTGTGCTATAAATATGGAAGAAGCAGAAAATTTTGCAGCAAAGTACGGTATTTCCCTTTTCTTTAATGATTTTAAGAAATTACTTGATACCAAGCCGGATATTCTTTATGTGGCTGTCCCTAATCTTCTTCATTATGAGCATGTAATGGATGCACTTGAAAAAGGAATCCATGTCCTTTGCGAAAAACCCATAGTTGATAATACACTTCAGTTAGAAAGAGTAATTGCTAAAGCAGAAGAAAAGAAACTTTTCCTAATGGAAGGGATGTGGACGCGGTGTTTTCCAGCAGTAATAAAAACCAGAGAATGGCTTGAGTTAGGTGCAATTGGAACAGTCAAAGCGGTTAGGGCAGATTTTGGCCTTAAGGCAGTGGAAGGCTGGCAGGGCTGGAAGGCAAGTGCAGAGCACGGTGGCGGTGCCCTACGTGATGTGGGAATATATACCCTTGCATGGGCTTTCTTTGCTTATCCAGGTGAAAAACCACAAAAAATTGATTCGGTATACCGGCTTAATAAAGGAGCTGACTTACATTCAGAGCTTTTTTTAAGCTATTCCGGAGGCAGGACTGCTTTTCTGACGGGTTCTTTCGATATGATTACCGACTATGAAGTAAAAATATACGGCGATAAAGGGCTTATTACGGTTGGACCAAAAATGTGGTGCCCGAAACGTGCAATATTATATCGGTATTCTCCTTCCAATGAATTTGAAAGGGAAGAAGTTGAAATTTTTAATGATGATTACCCTGAATCCGGCATGCAATACGAAATTTCCCATGTAACCAAGTGTGTTCTTTCTGGAAAAACAGAAAGCCCGTTGTATCCTCTTTCTGAAAGCCTGGCTTTAACTACACTTATAGATTCCCTTCGTAAAGAATGGGGGGTCCGCTATATAACAGACAGCTGAATTAGAGTCTAAAAGTCACAAATCCGGAGTCGATATTTCTAAAAAGCCGCTAATCTCTTCAAGTTTTTGTATCCTGGGGCCGGGGAATTCCGGATAACGCTTATCTTCGTCAAAAAGCACCCCTGTTCCGCCTATAGCCAGGTATCCTTCTACATAGCGGGGTACATCATCTATCAGCAGGCAGGAAGGGGCTGTAACATCCAGTTCTTTAAGTACCCGGCGATATACATCGGCTTTGGGTTTGCCTTTATATCCATTTCTTCGGATGTCAAATATTGTATGAAAAAGATCTTCAACTCCAAGTTTGGTTAATATCCTTTTGGCATGTTCCAAAGGAGAATTGGTAAGTATCCCCATTGGAATATTGCCGGAAGAAAATGATATTAAAAAAGCGCGAAGGGCAGGATCCGGAAGTAGAGTATCGGCTTCGTTTTCCGGGTGTATATAGGCAAAATAGCGCTCTAGTTCTGTACCCCCAAGGCCATGTTCTGCACAAAGCCATTCCAATGTAGTACCGTATCCGCCTTTTATAACCCGTTCTTTCCGAAGGGCTATAGCTTCTTCCAGCGGTATATCAAGATATTCGGCAACATAATGGTTTGCCCGTCTGCTTACTTCCTGTTCCAGCCCCCAGCGGGAAGAATAGAGGGTATTATCTAAATCAAAAAGCAGATATTCTATTGATGAGGACATATGAAAATTGTAATTACCGATGACCGTTTTGGTCAATCTACCGAAGAAAAAGAAATTTTTCCCAATGCCGATCTAATAATTGCAGACTGCAAAAGCGAAGAAGATGTGATAACTGCCTGCGCCGATGCAGACGGGATACTTTTAAACCAGGCGCCCATGACAAGGCGCATTATTGGCACCTTAAAAAAATGCCGGGTTATTTCCCGGTATGGAATAGGTTATGACAATGTAGATATTAAAGCTGCCGAAGAAGCAGGAATTTGGGTTACCAATGTCCCGGGTTATTGTACAGAAGAAGTAGCCGAACATGTATTGGGGCTTCTTCTTTCCTGCGTCAGGGCAATTCCGGAAAAAGACAGGGCAGTCCGTTCCGGCTTATGGAATATTAACAGGCCTATACGGCGCATGTCCGGCCGTGTTTTGGGTATTGTCGGGTTTGGCGCTACCGGCAAGGCATTTTGGAAAAAAGTCCGGGGCTTTGGATTTAGCCGTATTCTAATTGCCGATCCCCGCGGAGAAGCAAAACTTGAAGGAGAAAAAACTAAAGAAGAAGCAAGCGAAGATCTTTCCGGACTTTTTAACATAAGCAGTGCAGTTTCTTTTGATCAACTCCTTGGTTCCAGCGATTATATTTCTTTTCATGTTCCCCTAAACGAAAGTACCCGGCATTTTGTTAACAGGGAAAGCATAGCCAAAATGAAAGATGGAGTGATACTGATTAATATTTCCCGCGGAGCGATTGTCGACGAAACCGCCTTAACCAACGCGCTTAAAAGCGGAAAGATTGCCGCAGCAGGATTGGATGTATTTGAAAAAGAACCGCTGGGAGCTGATCATCCATTTACAACTTTGTCCAATGTTGTATTGAGTGATCACTGTGCCTACTATAGTGCAGAATCTGTTTCTGAACTAAAAACCCGGACAGCACTTAATGCACGGGAGGTACTGGAAGGCTCTGTCCCCCGGACAGCAGTTAACCAGCCTGTTTTAAAAAACAACAAAATAGTTTGATAACGCTGACTAATTCGCCGGCAGATATAAAGCGGGCTGCAAAAATTCTAAAAGACGGAGGGCTTGCCGCTTTTCCCACCGAAACAGTCTATGGTCTTGGGGCTGATGCGTATAATACACAGGCTTTGGCAAAAGTATTCGAAGTTAAAGGCCGTCCTCTTTTTGATCCATTAATTGTTCATATTGCCAGTCTTAATACACTGGATCGTATTGCCTGTCCGGATGCTCTGGATACACAGCGTCGTGAGCTGCTGGAAAAGCTTGTCAATGTTTTTTGGCCAGGTCCGCTTACTCTGATCCTTCCAAAAAAACCGGAACTTCCCGGATTACTTAGCGCTGGATTACCCACTGTGGCAATCCGTTTTCCTTCCCATTCCCTTGCTCAGTCCCTAATAAGCCTTTCTACAGGAGCTGTAGCTGCGCCCAGTGCAAATCTTTTCGGAAAGCTAAGCCCTACCAGAGCAGAACATGTAGTTGAATCGCTGGGAGAAAACATTGACTGCATTATAGACGGTGGCCCCTGTACAGTGGGGGTGGAATCCACTGTTATGGAACTTATCCCAACTCCAAGGATTTTAAGACCCGGAGGCATTAGCCGGGAACAATTGGAAGAAGTGATCGGCCCTGTGGCTTATGCTGTGAATAACGATACTGCTGCAAAGCCTTCACCGGGAATGTTACAAAATCATTATGCGCCGGAAATTCCCCTATTCCTGCATACTCCGGAAGAAATGGCTCTACTTGCTTATCATGGAACCGAAGGATACCTCTTTTTTTCCGGGAAAAGCAGGGATGCCTGGCTATTTAATTCAGCTACGCAGGCTGATAATTGCACTAAGCCAAAAACCATTTTTGTTCTTTCTGAATCGGGAAACACAAGAGAAGCTGCAGCGAATTTATTTGAATACCTTCATATTTTAAATAAATCCGGCGTATTTTGTATTCATGCCGAAACCCTGCCCGAAGAAGGTCTTGGCCGGGCAGTAAACGACAGGTTGCGGAAGGCCGCCGAATGATATTTTACAGTACCAATTCCGGGGTACGGCGGCGCAGAGGCCGCTTAATAAGTTCGTAGGTGGTTCCAAGAGTTTCTTCGGTATCAAGGTAGGCATAAAACCCGTCTCCATCCAGGCCGTGACCGCCGCCTTCCATAATAACCTCGAATCCTGCGGCTTTTGCTTCGTTTAAGGCTGCCTGATAATCATCTACATAAATACCCAGATGGTGCTGTCCATAGCCGTGTCTTTCGATAAACTCGGTGAAAATGGTCTGTCCTTCCAGGGGCTGAATTAATTCTATACGGGTACCGCTGATATAGTTTAGTCCTATGCGGCTTGAATATGTAGTATTTTTGCCCCGGTAGACCATGTGATTTAGAATTTCCGGGCCATAGGTATAAATCTGCCAGCCGCTAACGCCAAATTGTTTGATATAAGAGTGTATGCATGCTTCCAGGTCCGGTACCAAAAAACCAACCTGGAAGGGCTTATCACCGGATAAAAAACTTAGCATTCATAAACTTTATCCATTCTCGTACTGTTTGTAAAGGAAGCGGCGAATCTTTCTTTGAGCGTTCTTTTCAAATTCTTCGTAGCGCAGGGTAAAATCGGCAATCTTTTTATATCCCGGCAGGCTGCGATTAATTTGTTCAATTTCTTTCTTTACCAGAGAATGGATTAAACCTTTGGCATCTTCGCTTAAGCTGCCTTCTGTATTTATCTTATCCGGATAATCCTGGGACAAGGCTTCCCGATTTGGTACAACCACGGCAAAAATCTGCTCTCCGCCGCTCTTATCCTTACGTCCAAGAACAAGAATTTCTCCCGTTATCCGGGAACCGCTAAAGTGTCCTTCTATTTCTTCGGGATAAATATTTTTACCGCCGGAGCTTACAATAAGGTTTTTCTTTCTTCCATTGATGTAGATATACCCTTTGTTGTCTATATAACCCAGGTCTCCGGTCATAAGCCAGCCGTCATCGGTAAGGGTTTCTTTGGTTGCTTCGGGATTGTTATAATAGCCCTTCATAAGAGATGGTGACTTTACCCAGATTTCTCCGTTGCCGGCTTCGTCGGGATCATCAATTTTTACTTCTGTATATTTTACCGGCAGCCCGACAGAAACATTGTTCTTGAAACCCGGAGTACCTACAGCAATCAGGGGGGCATTTTCACTCATCCCATAACCATGGAAAATGTTAAATCCAAGTGATTCAAAAAAATCCGCTGTTTTGGGGCTTAAGGGGCCGCCTCCTGCAACCATGACACGAATACTGTCCAGTCCTGCTTTTTTCCGTACAAACCTAAGCATTACCTGGCCAAAACGTATCTTGTTTTTCTTTGCCTTTGCAAGGGATATTTTTCGCAATGTATTTACCAAGCCTCGTGCCACAGGAGAGAGCTTGTTAAATCCTGCCTCCAGAGCATCCTTTACTTTGTCGTAGAGCAGCGGTACGGCAATAAGCAGGGTGCCTTTGGCATCTCTAATATCGGCGATTACCACTTTGCCGACAATTTTTTCAACTATGATGGTGCCGCATCCGTGTATAAGCGGCGCCAAAAAAGAACAGGTAGTAGGGTAGGTATGATGCAGGGGAAGAACATTAATAAACAGATCACTTGGATAGGGCTGAACAGATTGTATGGCAGCGCTTACATTGGCAATAACTGCCTTATGGGACAGCTCCACTCCCTTGGCAAAACCGGTTGTACCGGAGGTAAAAACAATGGATGCAATATGCCGCTGATCTATACTGTCTGCTGCAGGAAGATCCACCGCTGCATCTTTGCCAAAGTGTCGGAAAATAGCGGATTCTTCATCATCTATACAGATTTTTAAGTCGTTATGTATATCCTGAGCTCGTACAAACTCTTCTTTTCGTTTTGAAAAGAAGAAGGCGCCGGGTTTAGTTATGTCTATTATATTTTGGCATTCCTTTTCGTTTACTAGATAGTCTATGGGAATAATGGAACAGCCGGCAATTACTGTACCAAGCCAGACAGCCATCCAATCCGGACGGTTTTCTGCCCATAGAGCAACCCGGTCGCCTTTTTGCAGACCAGCCTTAAGTAAGCCCCTGGCGACACGGCGGCACTCGGCTGCAAATTCAATATACGATATTCGGGTAAAGTCGGTCTGTTTGGTGGTACGGAAATAAATGGCAGTTTTTTCACCCCATTTTTCCTCCATGCCTTTAAGAAAGGCAATGAAATTCGGATACTCTAAATCCGGCCAATTGGCTATATATTCATCCCAGTGTAACATAATAACTTAGTTTAGACACTATATGATATTTTGTCAAGTAAAAAAACGTGATTTTCTGTGATTTATTAATCATATTGACAAAATAATTGCTACAGCACAAACTGCATATAATGAAGAAAATATGTATACTGCTCTTTTTTGTATTCTTTATAAATAGTTATACCGATGCATTTACGCCCATATCCCGCCTTCCTGGTTATGAACATACAGGATTTGAATGTGATTATGTTATAGACTATGGAAGGACATTTGATAATGAATTTTCAATAATTAATTTTAAAATTACCGCTTCTGTTGGAAGCAGCGATTATTATAGTTCAAATTTTGCATTGTCAACAACGTTTTCATTGGATACAAATATATTTGATCTTTACTTTCTGTTTGGAGGAACAATTTATCCTTTTAAAAAATATTTTAGTATTAGCTTTGATATTGGAATGGGCGGCTCTTATATAATTTTTTTAAATCATTTTCCTTATACAATAAGTATAAGAACGAATTTTGATATTCCGATATATAAAGAACATCATCTTACTATAGGCGCAGGCCTGCAGCATAGAAATTCCATAAAAATAATTAATTATTTAAACCTTAAGGATACTTATTATGGTATTTATAATTCTTATTTTTTTGAAATAGGGTATAGAATATTTATAAATTGATACATTACTATTAAAAATATGTATAAACCTTATATAAAGCCGGTTTCTAATATTTTCCCGGATATTAAAATTAAAGAGCCCCGTATTTCCAAACTTGTTATATTTACTGTTCGAGTTTTAGGCAGAGTTTATCTTTTTTTTATTTTAGGCATTACCAGAATAGTATTACAAAACGGTAAAACTCTTTTTGAAGCATATAAGCGGTCTTTGGAAAATAAGAGCCGTTGTATTTTAGCCTTTCGCCACCCATATGGCGGAGAACCCCAAATTCTTGGCTGGTATATACTTTTTAAACTCCGCAGTAAGGCAAGAAAGGCAGGAATTAAATTTTGCCGCAGACCGTATATTTCTTTTGTATATGGTTTTGAAGTATCCCGATGGGGGGGAAAGCTGGTCAGGTGGATAATGCAGGGAATAGGGGCAATGCCGGTCTACCATAGCAAGCTTGATTCGGCCAGCATGAACAGGATTTATAAAACAATAACTGATGGGCCATATCCTTTGGCTATTGCTCCGGAAGGTCAGGTTAGCTACAGTGCCCAAACTATTCCCCGTTTGGAACAAGGAACAATCCGTATTGGATTTAGGGCGGCGGAATTACTGGAAAAAAATGGAAAGGACTGCCCGGTAGAGATAATTCCCATTTCTTTCCATTTTCGTTATGGCTGGATGGGCCTAAGGTCTCTTAACAAACTATTAAGGAAAATCGAAAAGTATACCGGTTTTACAAATGATGGCACAGATTTTGCCGGACGGCTTGGACGGACAAGAGACTATATTCTGGAACAAAACGAAAAACGTTATGGAATTATTCCGGACAGCGGACAAAGCTTTAACGAACGGGTTGATGTTATAATGGATGCTGCCCTTAATAAGGCAGAAAGTTTACTTGCTATAACCAGAACAAGCGGCAATCTGGTAGACCGGCTTTACCATATCAGGCAAATTTATTGGGACCGAATTGTAATACCAGGCTTTAAAAATCTTGATCATCTAAGTCTACTGGAACGGGCGATAATGGATCTTAGCGCCGGGGAGGCCTGGCATGCCAGCCGGCACATGGAACTGGTCGATTTTGTCTGGTACTTCCGTGTTCCCATACCTAATGAAACTGATCCGCTCCATATTAAAATTGAATATGTTCAAAATCTTTGGGATTTTGCCAGCCGGACCATGGGCGGCGCTTTTTCTAACCGTATAGTAAATGCCCGTCCTAAAATGGTGCATATTCAAATAGGGTCCATTATTAATTTAAGCGAGCGCCTTAAGGAATACAAAGAAAATAAAAAAACTGCCATTGCCAATTCAATGGAAGATTTGGAAAAAGCTTATCTTGATTGTATAGATAGGGCAGCAGAATACTAATATTATGGAAACTCTTAAGGAATTGCTGGAACGGGGAAAACTGCTTCTTGGTTCAGAACAGAATTCATCTTGCCCGGAATCTTCGGCAATAGATGCTGCATTGCTTCTGGCAAAAGCATCGGGTCTGTCAAGGGAACAAGTGTATAGCCGTCCGGACTATCAACTGGATCATGAACAATGCAAAAGTTATTTTCAACTTTTGGAAAGGCGGCAAAAAGGAGAATGTATTGCCTATATTCTGGGAACAAAGGAATTTTGGGGGCTGGAATTTTATGTAGGGCCGGCAGTACTGGTTCCCAGACCGGATACAGAAACACTGGTTGAGGTTGTCATTGAAATACTGCGTTCTAAACCTCATTCTAAACTACCGCTTTTGGATCTCTGTACCGGCAGCGGGGCTGTTGCTATAGCGCTTAAGCATGAATTTCCCAATAGGGAAGTATATGCATCTGATATATCGGAAAAGGCCCTGCAATTTGCCCGTCAGAATGCCGGTAATCTAAACTGTACTGTAAATTTATTTCAAAGTGATTTATTTGAAGTGTTTTATGAGCATAATCGTTTTTCGCTTATCTGTGCCAATGCACCATATATACCAACAAAAGATATTGCCGGACTTCCTTTGGAAGTACAAAATGAACCGCGAATTGCCCTGGATGGCGGCAGCGACGGCCTGGAAATTATTCGAAGGATAATAAACGATGCACCATTGTTTTTGGAAGAAGGAGGAAGTCTTGTACTGGAAGCAGATCCTTGCCAAATGGAAACAATTACCGAATTATTGAAGAAGAGGGGTTTTAAGGAATCTCAGTTATTCTGTGATTTGGCCGGAAAGAACCGTATTATTACCGCAACTTTTTTTTCTATATTGTGTCAAAAATGATGCAAAATATGGATTAAAGGAGGGTTTATAGGTAATAATTAATATACAATCATTGTTCAGGAGGAATTGGTTTTATGATCAGATCCAGCGCTGCCCAGGTAATTATTGCTGTTATTCCTATTGTGGGCATTTTTATGGGTTCTGTAGTAGTGTTTTTTTATCTGTTGTGGAATCATCGGCGTAAGGTTCTTTTAATAAAGGCTGGGCAGTACTTAAAGCCCAATTTTGACCTTCTGTCTTTTAGCCTGCTTACCGGGCTCTTGCTTACAAGTATTGGAATAAGCCTTACAGTATTTTTGGCAATTATGAGGAATGCCGGTTATGGTCTTTTGGGGGGTATTATTCCTCTGGCAATGGGAATTGGATTCCTTATGTACTATATCATTAAACGCGGCGACCGCCGTTTATGATTGGGAAGAAGCATGGCGCTTCTGCTGGATCTTTAGAAGAAGAAAACCTGCTGGTAGAACAGATTCTTTCCGGGAACAAGGAATTATTCCGACTGTTGATAAAACGGTACCAGCAAAAGGTACATGCCATGGGTTTAAATTTCTTCCATAACAGGGAAGATGCAGCAGATTTTACCCAAGATGTATTTTTGCGTTCTTACAGAGGGCTTGCATCGTTTAAAGGGCGTTCGCGGTTCTCTACCTGGCTGTACCGTATAGCTTATAATACGGCTGTAAATAGTATTAAGCGCCGTAAAGAATACAGCAGCCTTTCGGAAGAACCAATAACAGAAGACGGTCCGGAACAACAGCTGCTACAGCATGCTTCTGCACATATTATTCGTTTGGCAGTAGAGGCACTGCCGGAAAAATACCGGATATGTATAGATCTGTATTTTTTTTATGATTGTTCCATTAAGGAGATTGAAGTGATCACCGGCATACCGGAAAACACCATAAAATCTCATGTATTTAGAGCTAAAAAAATGCTTAGAGAAAAGCTGGAAAAGGAGCAAGAATATGAAATGTAATAATGCACTCGATATAATATATCAGTCAGAGGATTTTCTTTCTTTGAGAAAGCGTTTTTCTTTGGCAATTCACATTCTTTTTTGCGGAAAATGTTCAGCTGCTTATAAAAATCTTGAAGAGACTCAAATGCTTTTACGCACTGGTTTTTTTCCTCCTTCTCCTGACTTTAGCAATTCGATAATGGACATTATATATAAAGAAGCTCTAACAGAAGAAGTTGAACAAACCGTTTTTGAATCCGGCGGTTTTTCTACAAGGGGCTGGGTAATTGCCGGAATTATTATGCTTGTTTCGTTTGCCACGGTGTTCCTGGGACAGGACTTTAATCGTGTTGCAACGGATCAGGGCCTTTCATTTCTGCTTCCATTGGGTATCATTACCGGCTTGGCAATTTCTGCATACGGTGCTTTGTTTATTGGCAGCCATTTAAAGGAACTGTCCCAGTGGTTTAAACTATAAGGCTTATCCGGCAAGCTGTAGTTTTTCCAGCCTAATTACAATTTCCCTAAAGTTCATCATATCTACACTTTCGCGGAGCCAAACTGCAAGTTCTTCGTCGGAGCTGTAGCTGTACATTTCTATTTCCACCATCGCAGCATCTACATCGTCCATATTATACATTTTACAGGCAGAAAGCAGTTTTAAAAGAATTTTATCTTCCAGTTTGTCTTTCTTTGGTTTGGGGTTTTCCTTATCAATATCTTTCAGCATTTCATCAATATCGTTAATAAGTTTCCAGGCAGCATCCAGAAAGCTGGGATTGTGTGCAGCTATATATTCCAAATTTCCTGTATTTGCTGCATTTTCCAGTTCTGCTGCTGCATCGCCAACCATATTTGCAAAGATACCCCAGCTTGATCCTTTTATACCATGAACCGTTATTGCATAATTCCGTAACGATTCTTCACTGACATTCTCCAGCAATTTAAGTTGGGGGCGTGTATTGGTCACATAAGAACGCAGTACATCAAAAAATAATTTTTCGTTTCCCTTAAATTTTTCTATACCCTGGTTTATATCCATTCCGGCAAATTTCTTTTTTATTATTCTTCGATCAACCTTGCCGCGTCTGTCTAAAATAGTCCGCCTGTCTTGCTCTTCCTGCAGATTTGGCAGAAGCTGGCCGTCTACCAATAAGCCCTGGTCTGTTAATTTCTTTTCCTGTTCTATATTGCGGACCCAGTTTTGGATTATCTCATCAAGACGGGAAATATTAATGGGTTTTGATAAAAAGGCCTGAAAACCTTTACTCATAAACATTTCTTCATTACCGGCAAGAGCATTGGCTGTTAAAGCAATAATCGGAACTGTTTTTGCATAATCTGTTGCTATTTCCCTAATAAGAGCGGTTGCTTCTATTCCATCCATGCCGGGCATCATATGATCCATAAAAACAGTATTGTATTTTACTGTTTCGTTGCGAATTGCATCTATGGCTTTTTGCCCGCTGTCTACACAATCTATTACCATTCCATAAGGCTTCATCAGGCCTTTGGCAATATCGAGGTTTGTTTGGTTGTCATCTACAACAAGTACACGGGCATAAGGAATGCTGACGCGTTTAAAGCCTGTGTTTTTTTCGAATTTTCCGTCGGAAAACTGGAAGTTGCTTAGGTTTTTTAAAAGTTCTGCTCCAAAGCGTATATCCTTTACAAACTTTTGCTGGACTTTTACAGTAAAAACACTGCCTTTGCCGTATTCACTCTTTACGGTAATTGTACCATTCATCATTTCGCAAAGATTTTTGGTTAAGGACAGCCCCAGCCCGGTTCCTTCTGTTTTTCTGTTTGCTTCCAAATCAAGCTGAGTATAACCGGAAAATAGTTTATCTATATCCTCTGGTCTAATGCCCATACCGGTGTCGGTGATTGTTATTGTAAGCCAGACAGTATCTCCCGGCTGTTTGGCGGCTTCTGTATTGTCAAATGAACAATTCATAGAGAATTTTACAGTTCCCTCTTTAGTATATTTTATTGCATTAGACAATAAATTATTTACTATTTGTTTTATCCGCAGTTCATCTCCATAGAGGTTTGTGAACATATCTTCGCTTATATCCAGAATAAGCTTAATTGGTTTTTTCCCTATTCGCATGGTGTTCTGTGTAACAGTATCGTTTACAAGACTTGGAAGATCATATTCTACAGGCACCAGTTCCAGCTTGCCTGCTTCGATTTTGGAAATATCCAGAATGTCATTTACCGTAGAAAGAAGGGTCTCGCCGGCATTGTATATTGCTTCGATGTTTTTATGATCTTCGGGGCTTAACCTTCCTGCTTCCAGGCTCATGCCGGACATGCCAATAATTGCATTAAGTGGGGTGCGCATTTCATGGCTCATTTTTGCCAGAAAATCGCTTTTAGCATTGTTGGCTCTCTGTGCGTTTAAAAGGGCTTCCTCCAGCAGCTTATCGTGATTTTCTTTTTCTGTCATTATGCAGCTCCGGATATGGTTATACCGTCAAAACAGCACCAGGGCAGCACAGTAATGCCGTTAATGCAGCGTTCACGGGATATTGCTGTAATATTTCCCAGTATATCCACAATATTAAATGATACCATAGTTTCCTTTAATGCTTCGCTTATTACTCCATCTTTAATCAGAAAACTATTTTTTGCAACACCCGAAATATCACCGCTTGGTCCCGGAGCTGCGCCGGAAAACCGGTTTAGCAATAAACCCCTGTCTATACCTTTGATCATTTCTTCCAGCGGTGTATCACCAGCGGCAACTTCAATATTGGAGAAAGCGGAATTAAGCGCCCGGGGCCTGCCTGTCTTACGGGAACCGTATAGGGAAAGGGCGAAGGATGACAGCACTCCATTTTTAATTAAATTATAATCCTGGCTTTCAAAGCCGTCTATGGTAAAACGTTCGCCGGCGACAATATCCGGATGAAGCGGTGCCATTGCCATAGTAAGCTTTGTATCGGTAACTTTTGTACCCAGCTCATCCTTCCAGCGGCTCGTACCTTCTATCATGGACCAATCAGAAAGAAAATTTCCGTATAGGGTTCCCCATATCATATCATCACAGGCGGGCGTTACAATGATCTTGCCGGTAAACTTTTCGTCTATCATATTTGTATCAATTGATCTTTCGGATTCGGCAAGCAGGGTACGGTGCATATCCAGTTCCATAAATGGTTTTTCCAGTGAGCAAAGCATGGCGCCAAAACCATTAAAGGACGAGGATTTTTCCCCATCCTTGGCAGAAAACATCGTTCCAAGCTGATAGTATTCAGTGTCCGCTGTATAATCCACGCCGTTTGAATTTACATATCTTGTCTTTGCACTGTTAAAATCTGTGGTCATGCTCTCAAGTACAATTTTGGGGTATTGATCCTTAAGCTGTTCCAGAAAATCCTTTGTCTGCGCAAACAGCTTATCCATGCTTGCCCCGCCCAGACTTTGATTAAAGTTTTTGTTTTCTCCCTTTTCTGCAATGTCCACCGCATCGTCGGCCTGTGCAGAAGAAGCCAGCGACATACATTCTTCCACTGCCTTATCTACACTATCCTTGTCCAGCTTGTTTATAACTATAACACCCTTGCGGCCTTGATTTATTGCCTTTAAACTCAGTTCGTCGTTAAACAGGGTGCGCATAAGAGTAAACTTGTTGGTCTCTATATTGAATTCATCCTTGCGGCCGCAGCTTGTTCTGCAGGAGGCTTTTTCTGCACCCGCTTTTAGAAGAGAATCCAGTGCATAAACGGCAATATCTTCCCGCTTCATGTTATCTGCCTCCTATATTTAATTCGCAGCTAATGGCGGGACCGCCCATGCTTACGGTCATGGGCTGCTTTTTTCCGCAAAAACCGCTGCAGTCCCAATGCATATCATTGGAAACCATATCAACGGTTTTAAGCATTTCAAATGCAATGCCGGAAATCGTAGTCTCGCGGATTGCCCGGCCCAATTTGCCGTTTTTTATCTCGTATCCCAATTCAATGGAAAACATAAATTCACCGGTGGTGTCTGCCTGACCATTGCCTGTCTTAACCAGATAATAGCCGTCATTGATGTTTGCAATCATATCTTCTAGTTTGCTTGTACCGGGCAGTATTGCAGTATTACGCATACGGATAAGCGGTTCATCGGAAAAAGTAAAAGCCCGTGCATTGCCCTGGGGCTTTACATTAAAATGTCTGGCGCTCTCTTTGGAATGCATAAAGTTTTTAAGAATTCCGTTTTCGATAAGCATAACATCTTCGGCAATGGTACCTTCATCATCTACATACACCGGCAGGGGGCAGGGTTTTCCCAGAGCTGTATGGGCAAAGTCTACCATGGTAATTAGTTCGCTGGCGACTTTTTTGCCCACATTATGAGCGGCAACTGAACCGCCAAGGACAAGATCTGCCTCCACCGTATGCCCCACAGCTTCGTGGGCAAGTATACCGGCAAGCTCCGGATGCAATATACATTTACACAGTCCTGCGTTTGAATACACTCCCTGACGTTTTTGCATAAGAGATTCATATTGCTTATCAAGTTCTGTGCAAAGCAGCGCTGGATCGGAAAACAAAGCGGTAAAATTTCCAAAACCGCCGAATCGCTGTAAAAGATCCACCGGAATGCCGTCGCTGGTTTCGGCAGTCATCCAAACATAAATCATGCTGCGCGGCTGGAAAAAATGACTGTCTGCGCCATCGCTGACCACAAGGAGTTTTTCCATGTCCAGACTATTTGCAACTATTGTACGGCTGGACAGGTTTTTATATGTATCTGCAATAATGCTATCGAGGGCCTTTGCATAATCTATCAAAATACTTTGAGGGACTTCTGCAGCGGGCTCTGTTTGCAGTTCAAATTTGCCGGGTTTTGAATTGGGCAGGGGAGGCAGCTCTTTTTTTGCATGGGTATCCATAAATACTGCATTATCCCTTGCTGCGGTAAGTACATTTTTAATGCTTTCGCTGCTATACTCTGCCCCGGAAGCAAATCCCCAGGTTCCGCCCTTATACACACGTGCTGATACGCCGCCTTCGGAGCTTTGTGTATTGGTAGTCATATTCCCTGCCAAAAAAGCCACCTGACTGGATTTATTTACCTGTGCACGCAGTTCTGTATAATCCTTAAACGCTTCCTTGTGGCCGCTGAGCAAATCGTTAAGCATAAGGGATCCTCCGATGGTAGTATAGCATACAAAAGTAGCTGGGTACATGATATATGACTATATTTTTACTAAAAATGTTAAGAAATGCTTGACATTATTTCAAATTATGTCATACTGAATACCATGGAAATAACAACTTTACCCAGAATATTGCAAAAAAATATCAAAGAATACCCGGAATTTGTTGCTCAATACAGCAGAAATGGAGGAGGGGACTTCAAACCCACCACCTATGTCGAAATGTACCGTGAAGTGCTGGCTTTTGCCGCCGGATTGCGGGAAATCGGGATAAAACGGGGCGATCATGTCGGTTTTATTTCGGATAACCGGAAAGAATGGCATATTAGCTCATTTGCCCTGCACTGTCTGGGGGCTGTAGATGTACCGCGGGGCTGTGATTCAATGGCTGGAGAGCTTGGATATATACTCTCTTTTGGGGACTGCTGTGCCGCTATATTGGAAAACGAGGCCCAAATGGCAAAAATATTGTCACAAAAAAGCCAGATAGAGCAGATAAAACTGTTTATTATCTTTGATAATGATTTTGACAAAACACAGTATCAGGCAGACTTAAGCGGCATTACTGTACATGGCTACCAGGATATTATGAACAAGGGGAAGGCCCTTAGTGCACAGGGAAGTGATACATCCATAGAGGAAGAGATTGAAAAAGGCAACATTGATGATATTGCCACAATAATCTTTACTTCCGGGACTACCGGAGAGCCAAAAGGGGTTATGCTTTCCCATGGGAATATACTCAATCAATCTGCCAATGCCTACAAAATGGTAGATAATAAATATGGTGATATATACCTTGCCGTATTACCGGTCTGGCATTCATTTGAACGTACTATAAATTATGTGGCATTTCACAGAGCCGGGGCGGTAGCATATTCCAAGCCTATTGGAAAAATAATGCTGGAAGACTGCGCTGCAATAAAACCCCAGTGGATTCCTGCAGTTCCCCGTCTATGGGAAGCAGTACGCGCCGGTATATACCGCAATGTTGCTTCGGGTAGTAAGGTAAAAAAAGCCCTGTTTAATTTTTTTGTGGCTGTAGGCACTGCACATCAGCTTTTTAAGGATATGCTTCTGGGCAGGATGCCGCATTTTAAACGGCGTTTTGTACCTTTTGATATAGTTGTTTCGATTATTCCGTTTTTACTGTTAAGTCCCCTGCGTGCTCTTGGAAATGTTTTGGTATTCGGCAAAATTCAGGCCAAGCTGGGCGGAAAACTAAGGGCCGGTATTTCCGGCGGCGCTGCACTGCCCGAAGCTGTAGACAAATTTTTTGCTGCAGCAGGAATTGTTGTCCTGGAAGGATACGGCATTACAGAAGCCGCCCCGGTTTTGGCAGTACGGTATAGATGGAAACCAATCCGGGAAACAATCGGGCAGGCCTGGACAAATATGGAGATGATCATCCGTGATCCCGAAACCGGCAAAATACTGCCTCCGGGGCACAAAGGACTGGTTTGCGCCCGCGGTCCCCAAATTATGAAGGGGTATTATAAAAAGCCCGAAGAAACAAAAAAAGTTATTGACAGTGAAGGCTGGCTTGATACCGGTGACATTGGACTTAGAACATGGAAGGGAGAGTTTAAGATTACCGGGCGTGCAAAAGATACCATAGTCCTTCTTGGCGGTGAAAACCTGGAACCGGCTCCCATCGAAGACAAGATCCGCGATTCGGAGTATATCGATCATGCTATAGTGCTTGGTCAGGATCAAAAATTTCTTGCAGCCCTGGTCGTACCAAATGTTGAACGCGTGGAAAGCTATGCAAAGGAAAACAAGCTTCCTTATATGGATTTTGAAAATCTTGTAAAGCTCCCCGAAATCCGGGAACTAATCCAGTCAGAAATTGTCATGCAGGTAAACAGAAAAACCGGTTTCCGCGGATTCGAGATGATCTACCGTTCTGTTGTTGTGCCAAAACCCTTTGAACCGGGAGTAGAACTTTCCGGCAAACAGGACTATAAGCGCCATGTTATAACGAACATGTACAAAAAGGAGATTGCAGAGCTTTTTGCAGAATAGCTGTACCGTCCAGCGAAGCTGTACCGTCCAGCTCTGCTGGACTTTGTTACATTATCAATTTTCTTCCCGTAACAGCCAATCCAGAACATTGATGGTTTTTATTCCATTGATTGATTCCCGGAACAAGCTGTCATGTGTCAGTATGAACTTTGGATTATGATCATTAATTGTATTTAGAGATTTGATTTCACGTTCTTCGGTTTTTTTGTCACTCATGGAATAAACAACCTGATAATATTCCAGGTCTGCCCCGCGCTTTGCTATAAAATCAACTTCGCTATTATATACTTTGCCTATAAATATTTCGTCATAACCGCGCCGCCGCAATTCCAGATATACCACATTTTCCAGAATGTGTCCAAAGTCGCCTTCGCCGCCTAAAAGGAAATACCGCAATCCGACATCAGATACAAAGTATTTGGCATTGGTTTTTAATAAACGTTTACCCTTTACATCATAACGGTTTGCTTTATATAACACATATGCTTCCTGCAATCCGTTAAGCCAGGACTCAATCGTTGTGCCGTCGATTTTCATGCCGCTTTCTGTTATTGCATTGGCAATACCGCTAATGGAAGTCTCGCTGCCTATGTTATGGAACATAAATTTTATGACATTGTTCAAGCGTTTCACTTCACGGATTTTTTTTCGTTCAACTAGGTCTTTTATAATGATAGTATTCCAGATACCGCTGTTGAGCATTCTGATTGCGCCAAAGTCCCAGTTTTCTCTTTCTTCATCTGCAATAATCATTCTTATGGAGTAGGGGAACCCGCCATTTCGGATATAATCCTTGAATTTTTCTTCTGTTGTACGGTTTTTTAGCGGATACGCAGAAACATATTCCTTAAAGGACAAGGGCAGCATGTTTATGGTTACATACCGTCCTGACAATCGTGTTGCCAGTTCGCCGGATAAAATGGCAGAATTTGAACCAGTCAAATATATATCTGCATTTGGCAGTTTTCGCAAAGCATTCACGGCTAATTGAAAATCCGGAACAACCTGGATTTCGTCCAGGAAAATATAATTCATTCGGCCGGTATTCAGTAGCGGTTTTATATAATCATATAGCTTTTTCCAGTCCA
>Ga0099364_10000876_pt1 | contig 51075 bp, 48 predicted proteins | sample TergutTh196P3_FD_73070 | JGI IMG/M metagenome (GOLD analysis project Ga0099364, IMG submission 73070) | Microcerotermes parvus P3 segment gut microbial communities from Pointe-Noire, Republic of the Congo - Th196 P3 | ecosystem: Host-associated > Arthropoda: Insects > Digestive system > Gut ... | reverse complement strand
TCCGCATATACGCTATGCTATCAGTATACCACAAAAAGGCGATTGCAACAACAGGAAATATCCCGCCGCCTATGCGATAAACCATGCCGCCCAATCAAAGGGCGGTTATTTTTTTGCCGGAAATAATCAGCAAAGTTTGTATAGATTTACTATAGCCTATTTTAGAAATACAGTCGTTTTGTAAAATCATCCTCGCCGATTACATATGGGATGCGGACTGCCTCGGTGATAAGATAATGGCAAATTATCCTTGCCATGTCCGTGCGGCCTGCACGTACGCCCGGATATTCTCGTCCGGGGTATTGCGCGGAAGAGCACAGCCCGCGCCGACTACTATCCCATCTCCCGAGAATGTGTCCAGCGCCTCTTTGGTCTTAGCGGCAACCTGTTCGGGGGAGCCGAAATAGAAGATTCCGGAAGGATCAATGCACCCGAATACCGCCGATTTTCCTTTCAGCACCTTATGCGCAAGCCCGATATTCGTCTTGTAGTCCACCTCAATGCCGGTAAAACCCACCTTAGCCACATCGTCAAGGATTTTGTCGAGGTTGCCGCAGATATGGCAGATTGTTTTAATTCCGGCATTGTCAAGCTCATCCTTTATTCTCTTGTGGAACGGCATGGCAAAGGTGCGGTAGCATTCGGCGCTAAGCAGGTCGGGACCGCATGAGCTGTCTCCGAAGCTCGTGATGTCCGCGCCCGCTTCTCGGGCCAACTTGTGAAATTCAATATGCACATCGCAGCAGCGATCAATCAGCTTCAATATGTCGCCAGTCAAATCCTCATCAAGCAAATCCATCATAAAGTCGGTCATTCCGTAAGCTAGCATGGCAAGACTAAACGGCCCCTGATCGACATTTACGCGTAACAGTGTCTCACCATCAAGCTCTTTACGCATGATGCGCACCGCTTCTAACATGATGCCGATTCTTTCGTCTGTATGAAGGCGGTCGGGAGATATTTTCTCCAACAGGAATTCGATGTCCGTCGAGATTGATCCACAGGCGCGCGCCGGTTCGTCATCCGGGAAATCAGTCGGCACCCCGATTGCATGAGCCTCAAGACAGGTATCCACATCCAGAAAGACACCGTCAAGACCATACTTTCTCGCCATTGCGATATGGGAGTTCGCCATGTTTTTCGCATCGCTCCTGTATTGCTTCATGTTGAATCCGCTCTGTTCTGCCGCTGTCATAAAATTATGTAGCATGATAGGCGGCATATCCGCATTCTTGCCGTTTAGCACCGCCATAATACGCTCAAACCCGTTCATACTTGATCAACCTCCGTCTTTCAGTTTCCAGTCCGTTTGAATGCGAGTACCAATAGTCCGCCGTTTGACGTTTTGTCCGGCGCTATTATCCATTCCATCTCCGAAAAAGTGGTTACGGTCGCTCTTTTCTCATCTGCATCACCAAACATGCTCTCAACCTGATACTGCCCTTTGCCTAGTAATCCGGTTAAATCGAAAGTGAGTTCAACGCTTTCTTCCGTGTTCGGATTTGCCGCAATTATCACCACTTCGTCTTTACCGACATAGGCGTATGGAAGCGGCAATGCCTTTTCCGAGCGGTATGGAACGCGTATAACCGGCGTCTCCGATTCGAGGCCGAATCGCATCGGTTTGATTAGATGTGCGTACTCGCGTCGAATCGCAAGAATTTTCTTTGTATCGGCAAGCATTTCGGCATGTCCCGCTTTGCCAAGTTCATCCCAGTCAAGCCAGCTCGCGTAAAGCCAGCGACCTTCTCCAAAGCCCTCGCCTCCAAAGAGTTTTGGAGAATGTTCCGGCAGTGGACGATAGCTCGCGTCGAATTCTTCGCCGCTCATCATAATCGGCAGTGTCGGTGTTAACATTGATGCGTAACCCATAACATAGCGGCTTCCTTGTGCGATATACGGATTTTCCCCAAGCGTGAAGCCGTCCCATCCGCAGTCATGGCAGCTAAGCTGAGTGGTCATGTATTGGCCACGCTGATTAATCTGCGGAAATCTGGCAATTACAGTGCTTTTATCCCTACTATAAATAAGTCTGTTGTCGTCGGGAAGGCTTGTATTCCATTCGTGCCCGTAAGGCTCGTACCATCTGGAATCAAGATCAAAGACGCGTATCTCATTAATTTCGCGCTCGGCGTCCACATTTTCAATTCTTAAAACCGTACGGTGCTCAACGTATCCGACACCGTATTTATCACAATCCATGTGTTCAATTTGGTCCTCAAGCCTGACGACATTGAGGCAACGCACACCGTTCTCATTATGGCCGGTCGCACCTGTAGCTCGGCTTGTATGCACCGTACCGTCGGAGTACTCTATTTCCACTAGAAACACATTGTCATACAGCCATTTACTGCGGTCGTTACAATAACCGGCGACGTCGGTCAACAGCGGATGTGTCTGCACCAACCCGAAGTTTGTGCCAAGAGGACAGTTGGACTGGATCGCATCCACCGATCCATCCGTACTGACGGAATGCTCCGTTATAATCATGATTTCGCGCCCTGCTTCTTTTGCCTTTTTGCGAACCAAAGCCCATAAGTCGTTGCGGTATGTTGTCACGTCAAGACGATAACCGTCTATGCCGAATTTCAGAACATAATCAACCCATGTGTCAACCCACCATTGATCCAGATCGTCATGGCCACCATACCAATCGAAATCCACCATACCCCAACTTCCGCCGGAAAACCACTCGGGATGCTCCTTTATAATGGGGCTACCATCCATAAGGCCATGTGTAATGACGTCAAGGAAGACGCGAATCCCATGACTGTGAGCGACATCAATCAAATCCTTGAATTCCGCATCTGTACCTAAGGACGGATCAAATTCGTCCGGGCGTATGACGGCGTATTGTGTCCATACGTTGTAGAAATGCTTGCAGTCGCAAAGCTGGTGACCACTCAGCCATATACCATTTACCCCAAGCTCCTCCAAGTAGGGAATCTTCTCCTTTAAAGAAGAAAACGTCCCGCTCTGAGGCCCGTTTGGCGAGGTGAACCCCTTTGTCGCTATCTCATAAATGATAAGGTCGTCCATGAAAGCAGGCGCCGGTGTTTTTGTGTATTTCATTTATTAGCATCCCCTTTTTAAGTATGATAATTTCGGCTAGCCCTTAACAGAACCCGCTACCATGCTTTCCATAATCTGCTCTTGCAAAAGCACATATATCAGTATTGTTGGCGCGATACACATTACCAGCGCCGCGAACATGGGGGTAAAGTTAAAGGAGAACATGGAGGTAAAATACTTCATCGTCAGCGGCAGTGTTCGGTTGACTTCCTTTGAGGTCAAAAGCAGTGCGTACAGCAGTTCGTTCCACGAGTTGATAAAGGTTAAAATCGCAGAGCTTGCCAATGCGGGCTTTGATATCGGCAGGATAACTTTCCAAAACACGGTGAAGAATCCCGCGCCCTCAATTGTAGCGGCTTCTTCCAGTTCCTTTGGGATGGACTGAAAATAACTTTTCATTAAAAATAAACACATCGCCATTGCGAACCCGGTGTAAACCAATATCAAGGCAAATTTAGTGTCGTAAAGTCCCAGCGCTTTAATCGTGGAATAGATTGGCTGTATCATCGCGTTGGACGGTATCAAAAGAGAACAGATCAGCAGGCCGAAAATCGCGTTTCTTAGCTTGAACTCGCACCGGGCCAACACATAAGCCGCCATTGAGTAGATGAACACGGATACTACCGTAGTAGAGGATGCCACGGTCAGTGAGGTGAGGAATCGCATCGGTATGTTGGCGGTATCGGAGGCGATCCGGTAACCCACCAGCGAGGGCGAATGGGGAAGCGAAAACGCGGACGAAAGGATTTCGTTATTGGTTTTAAAGGAAGAAAGGAGAACCCAAATCAGCGGCGCGATCGAAACCAACAGAACGAACAGGAGAACGATGTATCCTAAAACCGCGTATATGGCGAAAGTCTTGTCCCGAAGCAACGGGATTGTTTTTGTTTTGGCACGCACAATAACACCTCTCCCCTTAATCCATCGCGGACTTGTTCATACGAAAGCCTCTCATGGTCATACTCATTACAAGGACGCCTAATATTAAAAGGAATATTCCAATCGCGTTTGCGTAGCCGAATTTGTTTTGTATAATAATGGCGTTGACCGACATAACCGCAAGATTAATCGTCGAGTTTCCGGGGCCCCCGTTGGTGGTCATATAAATAATGTCGAACATTTTAAAAACAGAAGTAATCGCGATGATAACTCCGGTTCCTATAATATTGCGCAAAAGTGGTATATTGATAAAAATATCAATTTGAAAAACGTTGGCGCCATCGATTTTTGCCGCCTCATAAAGTTCCGGCGAAATTGACAAAATCTCCGACAGTGTTATAAGCGTAATAACCGCGGCAAACCAGAGCCAAATCTGTGTTAGCGCAAGGAAAGCATACTTTGAGTCGTGCAGCCAGTTTGCATTGAAATCAGGTCCCATGAACACACGTAACACTGAGTTGAGTATTCCGGCGTCGGGCCGAAAAATAAATGTAAACAGTATAGCCATCGCACTTTGCGAAATAATATTCGGAATCATAAATGCGGAGCGGACAAAACGCCAGCCAATCATTTTTTTGGATAATATCAACGCAACCAAAACTCCAAACGGCACATGGATGAACGCAGCGGCAAGAGCCCACCGAAAGGTGTTCCATAGCGCGGCGAGGAATTTGGAGTCGTTGAAAAGCTCCCTGTAATTGCGAAGTCCGATAAACTTCATGGACGTAAAGCCATCCCAGCTTGTAAAGCTGCTGATGATCGAAAGACACAGCGGCCATAAGTAAATCAGTATAAACATAAACAGAGCAGGCGTAAGGAATAACGCAATGTAGATATTTTTGCCGCTCTTTTTGAACTTGCTCACTTGTACAGCCCCTTTCTTTTTGAATACAATCGGGGAGAGGCAACCGCTCCCCCCGATTTACTGCACCATTATCAGCCTTGGCTGTCAGTCGCAAATTTTGCCGCTGATTCTGACATCTTCGTGGCCATTTCCTCAGAGGTAATCGTGCCGTTAATTAAGCTGACAAGCTCTGTTGATATAACTTCGTTTTGCGTAAGCGGATCCCACTGGGCCTGATAACGCAACAGTGTTCTTTCGATTTCAAGAACTCGCGCCGCGTATTCTCTCATAACCGGCGAGAGGGATTCCATGTCCTCATCTGTCAGCGGCACGACAGTGGAGAAGTATCCGGCGTGCACCGCGTTAAAACGAATGAACTCTTCCGACGCCCTGTACTTCACAAGCTCAATCGCGCCCAACTGCACTTCTTCCGGATGATCGACGGAAACCGCCATTTCATATATCTTGCCTTGGTTAGAAAGCATAGTCTTGCCGGGATACATGGCGTAGCCGACCTTTTCCTCGAATCCTTCGGGTGCAAATTGAGGGTCGCTAAGAGAAGCAACCATCCACGGTCCGTTGGGAATCATCGAAGTGTTTCCGGAGCAGAAGTTATTAGCGGCCAGAGCGTAATTGCCCCCGACAGCGTCGGCGGTACTATAAGTAAATAATCTGGTAATGACATCAAGCATGTTGATAACCACAGGGACGTTGAAGTCGGTCGGAAACATCTGGTTCATAAATGCCTGACCCTCGTCGCTTAGCGCCATGGTAGACGTTCCGAGCAACATCGGACACCATCCGGTTTCAGTGGTGTGCAGCGAAAGAGGCGTGTATCCGGCAGCCTTCAATTTGTTGCAGGCATCCCAGAAATCGTCCCACGTTTCGGGGAACGATGCGATTCCGGCATTCTGGAAATGCTCCTTATTGTAGAATATACCGACATATTCAGTCGACACTGCTGGCGAGGTATACATTTTGCCGTCAGCAGTGGTGTTAAATTCTACGCTTTCCGGTATTGCCATACGTTGCCATTCGGGCGACGCATCAAAATGCGGTTTTAAGTCAACAAGCCGGTTGTTCTGTATCAGCAGCTCGGCAAAGGCCGTTTCGGCGTGCAGATCATACAGCCAAGCGGGCAAATCGTTAGAGGCGTTGAGCATTTTCAGCTTTGTGCGGTAATCCTCAGCCACACCCGGCAGCCACTCGACCTCAAGCTCATACTGACCTTCATAGAGTTTATTGTAATTTTCGACCATGAACTCATTGATGACAGCTTGTGAGTCGTTGCCCGCGTTTCTCATCATAATGGGAACTTTGACAACTCCGGATGATGTGCCGGATGGAGCGGCGGATTGCTGCCCCGAACCCTGCGCGGCATTTGTTCCGGCGTTTTGCTCTGTACCCGAATTCTGTCCACCCGCGCAGGCTACTAGAGACAGCACCAGTATTGCGGATATAATACCAAGCCATGTTTTTTTCATGAGACATTTTCCTTTCCGTTTCATATATACAAAATCTTTGCTAATTTAAGCATACAACGGTCAAAAGAAAAATGCTTATAAAAATAATATATTTATTATCAAAAACAATACTATTTTATGCAATAGTGACATCGCCTTTGTTTTTAATCCAGATTGTGCATTTGGTTCCGGGACATGTATTCTCGAATGTCAAACGATACCCGCCTCCATAGTAAAGCTGTAATCTCGCGATAACGTTCCAAATCCCGTATCCGCCCTCGCTTTCTCTGAACAGGTTCCGCAAATCATCGGAAGACAGATGGCCGATCGAGTTCAGTCCGTTAAGGGTGTCTGAAGCAATACCGATACCATTATCCGAAATTTCAAAGCATACGCCATTATCCTTCGCGTATGCTTTAACCTCTATCACACCGCCGTTTGCTATGCCGGAAAACCCGTGACTAATTGAGTTTTCGACTATCGGCTGCAGTATGAATTTCAACACAGTTAGCTGTGACACACCGATGTTGACATCGACGCTAAATGTAAACAAGCCGTTGTAGCGGGCTTGTTGGATCATAAGGTAGCAGGAAACATGCTCCACCTCGCTTTGTACAGTTACGATGCTACTTCCCTTGCTAAGGCTGATACGCAAAAAGCTCGAAAGGGAATGTATTAGTAGCGTAAGTTGATCATTGCCCGACATGCGCGCCAGCATATACATGTTGCTAAGCGTATTATAAATAAAGTGCGGGTTTATCTGGTACATAAGCGAGTCAAGTTCGGCTGTTTTAAGGTCTTCCCGGCTTTTTTCCACATCGGAGATGAGCGTGTCAATGCGGTCGGCCATGCCATTGAAGGTATCGCTTATGATTTCAAATTCATCAGACAGTCTGTTCTCAATCCGTGTTTGGAATTTGCCGTTTTCAAAGCTGGCAAGCGCCCGCGTTATTATAACTATGGGGCGTGTATAGTGCAATGCCAAAAGGAGTATCAAGGCGGAGCTAGCAATCAGTATCAGCGCCGTCGTATAAGTTATGAGAGACTGCATGTCGCTGTACCGTTTCATGACATCGTTATATTTGGCGTAGGAAACCACAGACCAACCTATTCTGAAGCTCGTATAAACGGTAGCAAAGTACTCCTTGTCTGCGGACAGCCAAATTCTATTGCTTATGCCTCCGACATGGGATAGTATTTCCGTAGGAATAGACATCTCATCAGTTGTGAATCCGCGTGGATACATAATATCGCCGTCGCTGTTGAGGATAAAAACCCGCTCCGATTCGCCATCTGTGGTTATAATGCGTTCAAGCGGCTCCTGGCGTACTTGATAGAGCAAGTATCCGGGTCTAACGTTAACCGAAAGGTGTCTGAGTTTTTGCAACACATAAAAACGGCTTTCGCCGTCTTTCCCCTGATCTATTTTCATCCATATGGGCTTTGCGTAATTCCCGCTCAAGTCAGTATTGCGGATAAGTTCAAGAACCCATTGCGAATTCACATAAGCTGGATAAGCGTTGTATATATGGTTCAAATCGCTGGTTACATAGGTTATATTTAAGATGTTGTCAAATACATGGAGTTGCAAGATGCGCTCAATTTGGGCAGGCGCGAATCCCGAACCGCTAAGTGACATTTGCATAGTTTCATTGCCGATGATGCTTTGTGCCGTATTTGAAAGCTGGCTTTCCAGCGAATTAATTTGCTCCACGCGTCGTTCGGCCATGTGTAACGTCCTGTCAATTAGCAGCTCTTCGAGATAGGGACGTATGATTCGGTCGATACTGACTTGCGTAACTATAAAAATAGCTATAATTGGCAATAGAATGCAGACAAGAAGCTTATTGCGCATCTTATTCTTCGTAAGCTTCAAGACTCTGGCCTCCTTTAATTTCGCTCGGAAGTATCCCAGTCAGTTTCTTGAACTGGCTTGAAAAATACGGAAGGTTGTCCACTCCGACGGCGTATGCTACCTCTGTTACCGTCATTTTTGTCGTCATTAGCAAGAGCGTTGCTTTTTCAATCCTATGGAACTGCAAAGTTTCGCGAAAGGATTTGCCTACGCCCTGCTTGAATATCCTGCCGAAATATGTCGCGTTTAGGTGCAAAGCCTCGGCAGCCGTCACCACCGAAATGCCGGGGTCGTCAATGTGCTTTTCAATATAAAGCATAGCTTTACGCAGATAATCGCCAGTTGTTCCATCGTCATCGCGGATACGTTCGTTGTGTTTTTTAATAATGAGTATGTCGTCTCTATAAAGATCATACAATCTGAGAATCTGGCGCTCTACGCTTTTGCGGTCAAGGTATTCTTTTAAAGGGTTCATCACTGAAAGAAACTCGCTGTCGGAAAACGGTTTCAACAAGTAGGAAAATACACCGAGAGAACATGCTGTCTGCGCATAGTTAAAATCCCGATAGGCGCTGATGACAACATATTCCATCTGATCGCTGATTTTCTGCGCTTGCCGGATCAGTTCCAGCCCGTCCATATTGTGCATACGTATATCCGCCATTATTACGTCCGGCGAGTTTTCTTTGATCTTTTCCAACGCGGACTCTCCGCTTTCCGCCGTACCGCAGACATAAAATCCGGGGGTTTTCCAATCATAGGTGTCCGTCATGCCATTTAATATCGTCGGCTCATCGTCTACCAATAAAACTGAATACAGATTATCCAAAAGGGGTTGCCTCCTCTTTATCGTACAATAAATATGCAATCGCGAAGCTTATAGCGCCGCATACTAAAGCTGAATAATGGATACAAAAAACTACAATCATTGTACTTCTTTCAAAACAGAAAAGCAAGAACATGCATCGGGATGAAAGCAGTGTTGGCGTTACCCGAACACCGGATAACGCCACATAACCCAGAATCATATTCAAAATTATTTTTTTAGCTTATAAAGCACGATTGATTCCCACGGTCTGAGAGCCGGCATTTTACCTGATGGATTCGTCTCATAGTTACAATACAAGACTTCAGAACCCTGCATATCTTCGGGCACTTCAACTTGTATTTCTTCTCTTGTAAAATTGCAAGCAATAAGTAGCTTTTCGTTGCCGGTTTCTCTGATGTATGAAAAATGCTTGTCGCCGTCAGGGTCAAGCAGTATGAATTTGCCGTTTGTGACAACATCAAACTCCTTGCGTAAACGAATCATCGCTTGATACGTTGCAAAAATTGACTTTGTATCGCCAACTTGTTTTTGTGCATTGATTTCCTTGTAGTTGGGGTTTGCCTGAATCCACGGTTCGCCGCTTGTAAATCCTGCTGAATGACTATCATCCCATTGCATGGGGGTGCGGGCGTTGTCTCTGCCCTCTTTCGCAATCCTGCGCATCATCACGTCCTCGGGAATGCCCTTTTCCTGTGTAAACTCATGGTATGCGTTGATTGCCTCAATGTCACGGAAATCATCGGGGCTGTTAAAAACCGTGTTTGTCATGCCAATTTCCTGTCCTTGATAAATATATGGCGTCCCCTGCATCATGTGAAGGCATACGGCTAGTGTTTTTGCGCTTTTTTCCCAGTACTCGCCATCATCGCCATACCGCGAAATGCTCCTCGGTTGGTCGTGATTTTCCCAGTACAGGCTGTTCCACGCTTTGCCCTCAAGACCGGTTTGCCACTTCGCCATGACCTGCTTTAACTCGCGCAGGTCAATTTTTTTGTCGCTCCACTTCGTGCCGTCCTTCACGACAAGGCATGAATGCTCAAACTGAAACACCATGGACAGCTCTCTCAAATCGGCAGCGGCATATTTTTTCGCTTCTTCAATTGTAACGCCTGCGGTTTCGCCAACAGTCATGACATCGTATTTAGACAAAACCTCACAGTTCATTTCGCGTAAAAACTCGTGTACTCTCGGACCATTCACCGAATATGGACCGAAATCGCCATACAACATGCCCTCTGAAACAGGCCCGTCGGGCAATCCCTGTACTTTTGAAATAAAGCTGATGACGTCCATGCGGAAGCCGTCCACGCCTTTATCAAGCCACCAGCGCATCATATCGTAGATTTCTTCGCGTACAATGGGGTTTTCCCAGTTCAAGTCCGGCTGTTTTTTACTGAAAAGGTGCAGATAATATTGCCCGCTATTCTCATCGCAATCCCATGCAGGGCCGGAGAACACACTCCCCCAGTTGTTTGGCGGGGCGCCGTCTTTGCCGTCGCGCCAGTAATAGTAATCACGATAGGGGTTTGTTTTATCCTTTCGGCTTTGGATGAACCACTCATGCTCATCGGAGCTATGGTTCACGACCAAATCCATGATGATTCTAATCCCGCGTTTATGAGCCTGCGCCAGCATCTCATCAAAGTCAGCCATCGTGCCGAATTCAGGGTTGATGGCGCGGTAATCCGAAATGTCATAGCCATTGTCGTCGCCCGGCGACGCGTAAACAGGGGAAAGCCAGATGACGTCAATTCCCAGCGTTTTCAGGTAATCAAGCTTGCTTGTGATGCCGGGGATATCGCCTATCCCATCGCCGTTTGAATCACAAAAGCTTCGAGGGTATATTTGATACACAACTGCTTTCTTCCACCATTGGGTCTGTTTCATAATACATGCCTCCCTATAATATTTCTTTTCTGCGGTAGACAGGAATATGCCATTCATGGCTGAACGAAATCGTCTGCCGGCCTGTATATTCCTCTTTGCTCCAATAATCCTGCCATGTGCCCTCCGGCAAATAAATATCTCGCGTTGTCGTGTTTTCCTGCACAATCGGAGCTATCAAAAAATCGCTTCCGAGCATAAATTCGTCTGTAATATCGTGGGTTTCAGCATCATCCATATGGGCATACGCCAAAGGATAAATCAAAGGACGGTTTTCTGCAACGCATATCTTTGCTTGTTCATAAATATATGGTGCGAATTCTTCTCTGAGCTTGTGATAAAAACGCAGGCGTTCCAGCAAAGCATCGCTGCCGCTTCGATTTGCAATATTCCAGGGGCTGCGTTCGTTGTTTGCGTTCTGCGTTGCCATCACTTCTTTAAACTGTCCGCCGTCCGGCTCGGAATGCCATTGCATGACAGGGCAGAAGCACGCCATTTGGGTCGCGCGCAGGTACAAATCCGCATTGGGCAGCTCGCCCGCAAACCCGCCGATATCAAAGCCCCAGAATATGATACCGCTCATCGCGGCGGAAAGCCCCGCCCTTAACTGCGAGCGCAATTCATCAAAAGTGGATTTCTGGTCGCCCGCCCAGAGCATCGGTGTCGTATGCTGTCCGGCATATCCCGCACGGCTGAACAAAACATGATTCTTATCAAGAAATTTTGTATAAGCCTTCGCATAACATTGCGGGTAGCTGTTTTTCATTTCGGCGCCGTCTAGCCCGTTGTGAAAACGCAAATCATCCCGATAGATAAATTCGCCGCCATCCGTTTTAAAGCCGTCCACGCCGATGTCAAGAAGATATTGGCGCTTGCGAAACCAGTCCTGCTTTGCTTCAGGATTGGTAAAATCGGGAATCATGGAACCGGCAAACCAGTTTCCCTCCGGTATCGTATAGGGCAAGCCTTCTGTGCATCTTACGCAAAGCCCGAGTTTTTCGGCACTTTCACGGTCAAGGTCGTTTTGCTGGTTTTGGATTTCGTCCGGCCCTTGTTTTTTGTATACGGGAATCTGCCATAAAACAACATGCAACCCCGCTTCGTGGAGCTTTTCAATCATTGCCTTTGGGTTTGGCCACGGGCCGTCTTCCGGGAATGAAAAGTCCTCAAAAGTAAATGCACCATCAGGCTTTGGGGTATACTTTGCGCCATTAAAAATATAAAACGTCGCTTCATCGCTCCACGCTTCCAAAACAATAACCCCTGCCGGAAAATCATATTTTTTCAGCAATTCGATTTGCTTTTCCGTCTTTTCCTGCGTATCCCAGTGGTTTGCTGAGATCCACGGCAAAAAAACCCAGCTTGGCGGAAGCACCGACTCGCCAAAAATAGACATATATTCTGCGATAATTGTTTGTGACGCACCGGAAAACAATGTGATTTCAGTGCCGGTCGGTATACCTGTAAGAACAATCGAATCCTCGTTGAAGATAAAGCGCATAGCGGAACCCGTCGCGGCATACAAGCCAAAGCCGCTGTCCGTGAAAAAGAATGGCGCGGGGCAGTATGTTTTCTCACCTTGCTCACAGAATTTTTCTTCTACCGCAATATCAACAGTATAGCCCTTGAGGTTGATCGTGTGGAATCGTTCGCCGCCGCCAAACGCCGCCGAGTACGGCAAATGAATCCGCAAAGCGCCGTTTTCGGGCAGCAGCTTTGCGCTGCCACCCGAGAATGTAAATTCGTGTTTTTCCAAGCCGTTCCATATAAACTTTTCCATTAGCCTTTCACACTCCCAACGGTCATACCCTCTTTGAATTGCCCCTGCACGCATACATAAAGTATCAATATCGGTATGATAGATACAAGCGCGCCTGCCATCATCAGGTTAAACTGGTTTTGATACTGCCCGCTCAAGCCGCTTAATATAATGGGCAGCGTAGCCTTTGCACGGTCGCTTAACAGTACAAGGGGAAGAAGATAATCATTCCATACGCTCATAAATGAGAGGATTGCCAAAGTCGCCAACGCGCCCCCGCAAAGGGGCATAATGATTTGGAAAAAGATACGCCACCATCCGGCGCCGTCAATCAGCGCGGCTTCAACCATTGCGTTGTGTATCGTCATCATCCTTTGGCGCAGCATGAAAATCGCAAATGCGTTGAACAGGTGGAAAAGGATAAACGTGTTTAAGTTGTTTGTCAGGTTCATCCTGGTCAAAATGATGAAAATCGGGATAAACGTAATCTGCACAGGAATCATCAATGCGGTGATGTAAAGGGAAAACACCGCGTTCTGACCCTTGAACCGGATTTTTGTAAGCGCAAACGCCGCCATTGACGCAAACAATAACTGCGCGACCGTGCAGGTAACAGCCATATACAGGCTGTTGAATATGGACTTTGCGAAAAAAGGAATTTCAAATAGCTTCTGGTATGCGTCCAGGGTGGGTTCTTTCGGCAACCATTCCATTGGTATGCTCATCAGCGCACCACGGCTTTTCAGCGATGTGGAAACCATCCAGAAAAACGGTATGCACACCATCACCGCGATGATTCCGGCAAACAGCCAGTACACGAGAGCGCCCAAAATCTTTTTTGCATTAGACGTCATAAGTCACCCACCTTTTTTGCAGTTGCATTTGGATAAACGTAAACAGAAAAATTACAACAAACAGTATCCAGCTAAGCGCACTTGCATAGCCCATTTGATAATACGAGAACGCGCGGGTATAAATTCGCTCGACCATAACCATGGTTGAGCCGCCGGGTCCGCCGCCGGGAGTCATAACCATTACCTGCGGGAAAATTTGCAGAGAATTGATAATATTGATGATGATAACGAAAAACAGGGTGGGAGAGAGCATAGGCAGGGTTACGTTGAAAAACTGCCGGATTTTGCCTGCGCCGTCAATAGAAGCCGCTTCATAGTAGCCGGCGTCAATGCTTCGCAGTCCCGCGAACAGCATCAATCCGAAATATCCCATGTCCTTCCAAACACTTGCCAGCACGATGCCCGGCATTGCCCACTGCGCGCTTTGCAGCCAAAGTGGACCCGATATGCCAAAAATCTTTAAAATCTCGTTTATAATCCCGTATTCCGGGCTGAATGCCCATCTCCATATCAGCGCGCCGGCAACCCACGACGTAATGACGGGTATGTAGTACAAAATTCGCAATACGCCGCTTCCCCGCCGCCCTTTAGCCAATATAAGGCCAACGCTCATGGCGGCGATAAGCATAAGGGGAATGTACATGGCAACAAATTTTAAGGTGTTGCCCAAGACTTGGTACAGCTCCGGAGTTGCGAAAATATTGGAATAGTTCGCAACTCCGATCCCAAACTCCTGAAAAAATCCCGATACATCGTCAAAGAGTATTAGCTTGCTCAGACCGTCCCAGCTCGACAGGCTGACCGCCATTGATACAATCATCGGCAGAACGCTGAAAACTGCAAATCCAATCAAGCTGGGCAGCAGAAACATGAGCGCAATCAAGCCGTTATTTGTTTTTGCAATTTTCATAAAAACCACCTTACTTCGATAAATCTATCCTTGATTCACATTCGGCCTGCAATGATTCAAGGCATTCTTCCGGGGTCATGATCCCGTTTGCCGCATCGCTTAAATGTCTGCCCACGATGTCTTGCAATTCTGCAAACTGGCTGATGACGGGGGGCGTAACAAGGTAATCCAAGCTTTGGAAAACGGCTTCCCGGTTTGCCGGCGGGGTTTTCGCTTTGTATTGAGAGATGATGCTGTCGTCGTTTACAGGGGGCAATTCCCATGCGGCGTCAAGGCGGATTTGTGTGGCTTCGGGATTAGATGAAATAAATGTGATGAATTTTGCAGCTTCTTCCGCAACACCGGATTCATTGCCCACAACATAACCGTTGGAGAAAAAGTGCGTAGCTTTCCTGATATTGCCGGGTTCCACGACGATATCCCATTCAAAATCACAGTCTCTCGTAAAATCGGGGAATGCCCATATCCCGTTGATAATCATGCCGAGCCGCCCGGATTTAAATAAATCCCAGTCGCCCATTCCGCCTAACTGCGCCTCTGTCGGCATTACGTTTGTTTTAAGCTGCATATCAACCATATAAGTAAGGGTTTCTATGTTCTGCGGGGTGTTAAATGTGAATGAACTGCCGTCCGCGCTTAAAAATCCGCCGTCGTTTTGCGCCACAGTCTTGTAAAACTCATGGAAAGACAACGGGTGAAAGTAGCCGTATATGTTATCATCAAGGGCTCGGATTGTTTCTGCCGCCGCCATTGCATCCGCCCATTTCCAGTCGTTGGTGGGGTACGCGATACCGGCCCGGTCAAACAGTTCCTTGTTGTAAATCAAAATAACATTGGAGAAGCTGTTGGGCACGCCAAGTTGCACGCCGTCTTTAGAAAACGCTTTCAGCGCCATATCGTTATACACGGACGTGTCAATCCCCGTGCCGTCAAGCGATTTTAACGAGCCGTTGCCCGCGTATGCCACAAAGTTTTCGTAGTTCAGTTCAAATACGTCAGGCGCTCTTCCCGCCGCTACCTTCGCGCTGAGCTGTGTAAAATAATCGTCGTAGCCATAGGATTGAAGCTTGATATCCACATGTGGGTTTTGGTCTTTATAACGGTCAATCATTTCAATCAGGAACTTTTCGTTGTCGCCGCTACCTGAAAACTGGTCGAAGTTTATCGCGGCGGATTGTGCGCCGCTGTCGCCCGCGGACGTGGAGTTAGGTGCAGAGTCATTGGACGCGCTGCCACCTCCGCCGGAGCAAGCCATAAGTGAGAATACCATAATACCGGCGGAAAATAATGCGATTATTTTTTTCATGTTTTGTTACCTCCATAAAAATTATTTGATTTTCCGACCGTATACGCTTATAATTAAGTTAAGCGAAACAGCCACGCCGTTGTTTTGCGAGGGCGTCCTCCTTGCCCGGCGGCGCCCTGCCGCTCCTTTTTCAAGGGGCGGATTTTTTTATGCATCACCGTCCTTTATTTCCCGCACGGAGCCGCGTTCCACAATGCTGACAGGCAGTACCTCCTCACGTTTTGTAAGCCCCGGCTCACGAATGCTCCGCACCAATAACTCCACCGCTTTTTTGCCTTTTAGCGCGATTTGCTGCTTGACTGTTGTTAGACCCGGCGGTACATATTGTGCGATTTCCAAGTCGTCAAACCCCATGACAGAGATGTCTTTTGGTACATTCCAGCCCGCGTCTGCAAACCCTTTAACCGCGCCAACCGCTAATATATCGGCGGCGGCAAGCACAGCAGTCGCGGCTGTTTTCTTGCGTATAAACACTTCGGCCAGAGCCAACCCGCTTTCGCAATCTATTTGCCCTTTAAAAACCAAGCTGTCACAGAATGGGGTTGCGTACGCATCAAGCGCCTGCTTGTAACCGAGAAGCCGTTTTTTCATAACGCCGTCGTCCCGCAGCTGACCGCAAAAGAATGCGATTTGCCGATGCCCTTTTTCGATCAGATATTTTGTAGCCAGATAGCTGCCGTATATATCGTCAATGCGCACATTATGGTGATGCTGCCCGGGGCAGTAGCTATCCACCAGCACCAGCGGAATATTTCGCTTGCTGGCCTCTGAATAAAAGCTGCCGGGATAAATACCGATTGCGATGATGCCGTCTAAATTGCGTTTTCTGGCTAAGTCGAGATAACTTTCCTCGGGGTCTGTCCCTGATATAAGAAGATGGTAGCCGTTTATACGGGCTTCATATTCAATCGCGCCCAGAATTTCACCATAAAATCCGTTTTGGAACATTAACGTACTGCCCGGCTCCGTTTGCGGCACTAAAACGCCAATCAGCAGGGAATCGTTGCCGCCAAGGTTGCTGGCGCTCATGTTCGGCACATAGCTCAGTTTATCAATTGCCGCCATCACGCGGGCGCAGGTGTCCGCGGAAATCGTCTTCTTTCCGTTTAAGACATAAGACACTGTAGCAATTGACACGCCCGCCTCCTGCGCGACCTCTTTAATCGTAGATTTGGTTTTCACATCATTCCCCCCGTTCATGCACCAATTTAAACGCTTAAATAGCTGTTGAGGGTATAATAACACGAAAATCACAACATGTCAATATAAATTTTATTTATTTATTATAGTTTTTGCTATTGACAATATTAATTATATAGATTAAACTTACCGTATTAAGTTAAGCGTTTAAATTATTGGAGGGAACAAAGTGCGTAACGACATCCGATTAAAGGGCTGGGAGATTGAATGCGAAAGCAATACCTGGGATGAGGATTTTCACGAAAGCGTGTTTTTTATAGGCAATGGGCGCATTGGCATCAGGGGATATCTTCCATATGATTCAGTGGAAAGGCCGCTTCAGTCAGGGCTATATATGTCCGGGATTTTTGAAGAAATCAAAGACGGCATTACAGATATCGTGCATCTGCCTGCGCCAATCTTTGAAGACGCTCTGATTGCCGGCAAATCAATGGAGCTTGAAGGAAAGGTTTTGCGGAGCCTCAACCTCCAGGACGGAGTATTTCAAACCCGGTATAAGCTTGCAGCGGAAAGCAAAAGGCTTTCTGTATCCCACGAGAGATTTGTTGCACTCGATAACACCGGATATATCATTCAAAAAACAAAATTGACCGCAGAGACAGATGTTTCGTTTGAGTGGCAAACCGGAGTTACTCTTTCAGCGCGGAACAACCCTGTGCCGGATGACCAGGTGAAGGATAACGAGGAAATCCTATGCCTGTTTGATGAAAGCGAGGCAACGTTTCAAAAGAGTGGGTTTTCAATTGAAATCAATACGCCTAAAACGGGATTGCGTGTAAAATACGATTGTAGCTTTCGTCTTGAGCAAGACGCGGAGACTTTCTATCAAGCGGGTAAACAAACGGGGCTTACATACAAATTCACTTTGAAAAAAGGGGATTCCGTATGCATTGAAAAGTTTTGTTTGATTCAAACAAGCCGTGATGTGGATTCGTCTATCAAAAAATCAGATTCATGCTGCTATAATGATTTCTTTGAAAGCCACAAAGAGGAGTGGGCAAATCGCTGGGAAGCAATCGCATTGCCTGACTTGCCGGATATTGAAAGAATGACCGCAGCCCGGTTTGCCGCCGCTCAATTGATTATGAACGGAAATGCAAACGACGAGACGGTTAGCATCGGCGCGAGAGGTTTGACACATCCCCGTTATAAAGGTTGCTATTTTTGGGACACGGATTTTTTCCTTCTTCCCTTTTATCAGCGCACCCATCCGCAAACCGCGGGAAATCTAGTGCGGTATCGAATCAAAAATCTGCCCGCCGCAAAAAAGCATGCGCTTAAAACATCGGCAAAAGGTGCTAGATACCCTTGGATGGCGTCATTAGACGGAAGCGAGCAGTGCGAGAGCTGGGATATCGGTTTGGCGGAGGTGCATATCACCGCCGATGTGGTTTTCGCAATTGACCAATACATAAAGCAATGCGGCGACCACGAGATATACTCCGAAGCCGCCGCTGTATATATTGAAACTGCACGATTTTGGTTAGACCGCTGTACCCGCGATGCCGACGGCAACGTGAATCTTCTGTTCGTGAAGGGGCCTGACGAGTATTGTGGAGTCACCAACAACAATTTGTTTACCAATGTTTTGGTAAAGCATAATTTAAAACTAGCCTGCGAAGCCGCAAACCGCTGTGCAGATCTAGGGGTTGCAGCCAAAGAAATCGCGGAGTGGGAAGCGTTGGCCAATGCGTTGCCGGTTCCGAGAAATCCTTCTACAGGGCATCTTCAGCAAGACGAAACCTTTCACTTATTAGAGCCGGTTAACCCCGCCTTACTCAAAAACGGCGACGGTGCAAGCTACCACAAGGTTTCTTTTGACAGGGTTCAACGGTATAAAGTTATTAAGCAGGCTGATTTGATTTTGTTAATGACCCGCTTTCCCGGGATGTTTACCGAAGACGAAAAGCGGCAAGCGTGGCTAGACTATGAACCGCTTTGCCTCCATGACTCAACTTTGAGTTTCGCAACCCATGCATTGTTTGCGACGCAAAGCGGCTATCAATCCGAAGCCGATGCTTTTTTAAACAAAGCCCTATTCTTAGATTTGCGCGATGTGATGGGCAATACTGGAAAAGAAGGCTTGCATTTAGCAAATTTTGGTGAGTGCTGGCAGGTGTTGGTGCATCCATACTCTCAACCCCAACCGCCCGAAACAGCTTTGTAAGCGGTTAATTATCTCGAAAAACGAAGGAAATGGATGTAAAGAATGGCGAGATAAATAGGAAAAGGTAAAATAGAACACAAAAAAGCCCGGTTATCGGACTCGACGGCGATTCGGCTTGAAAAATCCATGCGTATCGTTTAGAATGATATTGCGGTTTCTGATGCTGACAATGATAAAGGAAGTTGACTGCTTATTATGAAATCACCACAACCGAAAATATCGTACAGGCACTATAATATCCCGTCGGATTCGTACACATTTGCGCTTTTGGGGTCTACATGGACCAGAAATTACAGCAATGTTGCGGTAGGCGACCTTCATTTTCACAACTGCCTTGAAATCGGATATTGCCATAACGGCGCCGGAATCATGACCTTTGGCGAAAAGGAAGCCTCTTATGAAAGTGGAATGTTCACAGTTATACCGCCGAATTGCCTTCATGCGACAGACAGCCTGCCGGGCCGTAAATGCTCGTGGGAATTCCTTTTCGTAGACGCCGGGGGCTTTCTGGCGGAGTTTACCACGAACAATCCTGTTGTCCGCAAAAAGCTTTCGCGTAATATCCACGGTGAAGCCTTGCTGTTGAAAAAGGAAGCATACCCGCTTGCTTCAAGCCTGATTCTTCAAATAATAAGCGAAATGCGCGAAAAAGCCGACATGTATAAAGAAAGTGTACGCGGCTTGCTTCAATCGCTTCTAATTCAAATTTCCCGCATGAGCGGGGAGGCTCTGGCCGAAACCGGTACGCCTGAACGCGTCGGCGCGCTTGCTCCGGCGATTGAATATATATCGGAATGCTATATGGAAAAGATCATAATCTCCGAACTTGCGGAAAAATGCCATTTGAGCGAAACGCATTTCAGAAAGCTGTTTTTACAGTCTATGCAGATATCGCCGCTGACTTACGTGAACCGCATAAGGGTTGACGCGGCAAACAAGCTTTTGCTTACCACAAACATGCCTGTCTGTGACATTGCCCTTAAATGCGGGTTCATAACCATTACCACCTTTAATAGAAATTTTAAAAGAATAACGGGGGAATCCCCGTCTGTGTGGCGCAAAGGCTCACAGAACAGCGAAAAAATGCTGAAGGATATGAAAATAATGCTTTATGAAGGTTGGAAACAGTAAAAACAACGAAAATCGATTTTGCATAATTAATAATTGTTTTTGCAATCTTTTTAATAAAATGGTATGGTATTATATCATCGTGACAAAAGTTTTACTTGCGTAAAAATTGCATTGTGCACATTCACTATGTTCCGGCAATTTGCAGCAAGCTAAAACAAATTTTATTAGGAGGATTTAGATTTATGAAGAAAACGCTTGCTATCGTGTTGGCTATTGTTATGAGCGCATCCCTTGCGGCATGCGGCGGAGCCCCTCCCGCGGCTCCTGCCGATGACACGCCAAATGTTGAAGCCGCCCCAATAGCCGAGGCCCCTCAGGCCGAGGTTGTCGAAGAAGGCGGAACCATCACCGTTTGGTGCTGGGACCCCGCATTCAACCTCTACTCCATGGAGGAAGCCGCAAAGGTTTACAAACAAATTAACCCCAACTTTGAAATCGACATTGTAGAAACGCCGTGGGATATGATTCAAACAAGAATTACAACGGCGGCAACGGCGAACCAGCTTGACACGCTGCCCGACATTTTCCTGTGCCAGGACAACGCGTTTCAAAAGAATGTCATCAACTATCCCGAGGTTTTCACGGATTTGACCGACAGTGGCATCAATTTCAACGATTTCGCACCCGCCAAGGTTGAGTACTCCGTGATAAACGGCAGGAACTTCGGCGTACCGTTTGACAACGGCACGGTTATCAACTGCCTGCGCACCGACGTCTTAGAAGAAGCGGGCTACACCATAGCAGACTTTACGGACATCACATGGGATACATTTATTGAACAGGGCAAGGACATCCTCACAAAGACAGGCAAGCCCCTGTCCTCCACAATCGCCAGAGAACCCGATCTTTTGATGATTATGCTGCAATCCACCGGCGCGAGCCTATTTAATACTGACGGAAGCGTAAATATCGTGAACAACGACGAGCTGAAGGCCGTTTTGACCACGCTCATGGAGCTTACCACCTCCGGCGTAAACATAGAAGTAAACAACTGGGATGAATACATCACATCGTTTGTTAACGGCAGCGTAGCGGGAACCATCAACGGCTGCTGGATTCTCGGCTCCGTTCAAACCGCGCAAGACCAGAGCGGCCTATGGGCCGTCACAAATATCCCGAAGCTGAATACCCCGGGGGCTACAAACTACTCGAACAACGGCGGCTCCAGCTGGGCCGTATCTTCAAGCTCCCAAAACAAGGATTTAGCCATTGACTTCCTAGCGAACACATTTGCCGGAAGCGTGCCGTTCTACGAGACCATCCTGCCATCCGCAGGAGCGCTCGCGACGTACCTGCCCGCGGGCAATAGCTCGGTTTATGAGCAGCCGCAGGAGTTCTTTAAAGGCCAGAAAATCTTTTCGGACATCACGGCGTTTGCCGGCAGAACCCCCAGCAATATTACAGGCGCTTACTACTACGAAGCCCGCGATGCCGTGGGCGTTGCGATGAACCAGATAATCGGCGGCGCCGACATGGAAACTGCCCTTAAAGAGGCGGAAGATACTGTTATCTTCGCGATGAACTAAAGGGAAAAGGTTTCCGCGCAAAAAACAGGGGAAGCCTTATGATGAAAGGCTTCCCCTGTTTTAAAAATATAAGCTGTCCGGGAGGTTACTATGCGAAAAAATAAACTTGCAATGTCAGGGAGGCACGATTTGACCGGCTGGGCGTTTTTGTCGGTTGCCTCGCTCATGATTGTGTGGATGAACTTTTACCCGATGATCAAAGCGTTTCATTTGGCTATGCAAACCGGTACGGGGGCCCGTATGCGCTATGCCGGCCTGATAAATTTCCAGCGTATACTGGTAGACCCAACCTTCAAGGAAACGCTGGGCACTACTTTTTTATATTTGATTATTCAAGTGCCGATTATGCTTATTTTCGCGCTGATTCTCGCTTCCATGTTAAACAGCCCTACCTTGAAGTGCAAGGGGCTTTTTCGCACTGCGATTTTTTTGCCGTGCGCGACGTCGCTTGTATCTTACGCGGTTATTTTCCGGCAGCTTTTTGCGCTGGACGGTTACATAAACGTCGTTCTTGTCAGGCTGGGAATGCTGGAGGCCGGTTACCAGTGGCTTTCCTATACATGGTCCGCGCGGCTTGTCATCATCATCGCACTGCTTTGGCGCTGGACCGGATACAATATGGTATTTTACCTTGCAGGGCTTCAAAACATCGAAAATTCCATATATGAAGCGGCAAGGATTGACGGTGCAAACGCGTTGCAACAGCTTACAAAAATAACCATCCCTCTTCTAAAACCAATCATCCTGCTCACCGCGATTATGTCCACCAACGGTACGCTGCAATTGTTCGATGAATCCTTTAACTTAACAAATGGCGGCCCCGCGAATTCGACGATGACCATGTCGCATTACATATACCGGACGTCGTTCCAGCTTTCGTCGGATTTAGGCTACTCGACGGCAATGGCGTTCGTAATATTTGTGCTGGTAGCGGTTCTTGCGTTAATCCAAATGAAAGTGGGTGACAAGCGGTGAAAAAGACTATGAAAAACCTCAAATCTTTTTTACGATATGTTTTCCTGATAACCGTCTCGTTTTTCTCGGTGTTCCCGCTTTACTGGATGGCCATATCCGCGACAAACAAAAACGTGGACGTCATCCGTGGCACGCTGATGCCCGGCACGTACCTGGTCGAAAACTTCAAGACGCTCATCGACCAGCAAAACCTCGGTGGCGCGCTTGTCAATTCGTTTCGAAACTCCATTGTTTTGACGGTTATCTCGCTCTTAATCTGTTCGCTTGCGGGCTATGGCTTTGAAATTTACCACAGCAAGGCAAAAGACAGGTTTATGGGCGTATTACTGCTGGCTATGATGATTCCGTTCGCGGCGATTATGATTCCGCTGTTCACGATGTTTGCAAATATGAAGCTTTTGAATACGACAATCGGATTCATTTTGCCGACAATCGCCACTCCGTTTCTCATCATGCTGTTTAGGCAGAGTGCCCGCTCGTTCCCCCGCGATATCATTGAAGCTGCGAGAATCGACGGCTTAAATGAGCTTCAGATCTTTTTCAGAATGTTTATCCCGACGATGAAGTCAACGTATGCGGCGGCTATGACGATTACGTTCATGGCGGCGTGGAACAATTTCCTGTGGCCCCGCATCATTATGCTGTCAAACGATGCTGTCACCATGCCGATGCTCGTTTCCAACATTATTCAGGGATACGTAACGGACAACGGCATGCTGATGCTTGCGGTGTTGATTACAACCATCCCCACCGTCATCATCTTCTTCATTCTGCAAAAGAATTTCGCAGAAGGTATTACAGGCGCCGTAAAGTAACTATGAAAGGACTGTCCCTTTGATATGATTTTTGACTACAATAAAATAAAATCTCCCCATTTTTTCAGGGAAAACCGGCTTGACGCGCATTCCGACCACAAATATTTCCGCGATGAAACCGAAGCTGCGGCGAATGAAACCGGCTTTCGGCATCTCTTAAACGGATGCTGGAAATTCAGCTATGCGAAAAATTACGGCCTTGCCCCGAAAGGCTTTGAAGATTCCTCTTTCGATTGTAAATGCTGGGACGACATCATCGTCCCCGGCCATATCCAGATGCAGGGATACGACGTGCCACAGTACGTAAACACCCAATACCCGTGGGATGGTTTGGAAGAAATCAATCCTGGGGAAATACCGTCAGGCTTCAATCCGGTAGCAAGCTATGTCAAGTATTTTACCGTACCCGAACAAATGCGCGGGGAAAAGCTTTACATATCCTTTCAGGGCGTCGAGAGCGGGTTTGCGCTGTGGCTGAACGGCGAATATGTCGGCTACGCGCTGGACAGCTTTACCCCGTCGGAGTTTGAGCTTACGCCATATGTGAAGGACGGCGAAAACAAGCTTGCCGTGCAGGTGTTTAAATTCACGGCGGGAAGCTGGCTGGAAGACCAGGACTTCTTCCGGTTTTCGGGGATTTTCCGCGATGTGTACCTTTTCACTGTACCTGAAGTACACATTTGGGATTTAAAGATTGAAACGCAGCTTGAGGAGGATTGCGCCTCCGCTGTGCTGTGCGTTTCCATGCAGCTTTCGGAAAACGCAAAATGCAGCATCGAAGCGTTGCTTGCGTTTGGAGGTAAAAAAATATTATCCACAAGGGTAGACGTATCCTGCGACGCACAAATCAACCTGCCCATTCAATCACCGGCGCTTTGGAGCGCTGAAAAACCAAACCTTTACGCGTTAACGCTGTATGTCAAAAACGATGCGGGAAAGCTTCAGGAGGTCATAACGCAGGACGTAGGCTTCCGCCATTTTGAGCTTATCGATAAGATGATGCACATAAACGGCAGGCGGATTGAGTTTTACGGCACAAACCGCCATGAGTTTTGCTGCTACACCGGGCGCGTTATCACAAAAGAGCAGATGGAATACGACGTAATCATCATGAAGCAAAACAACATCAACGCGGTCAGAACATCCCATTACCCCAACGATTCATATTTTTACGAGTTGTGCGACAAATATGGCCTTTATGTAATTGATGAAGCCAACTTGGAGTCCCACGGCTGCTGGGATATGGTTGTAAGCGGCGACAGGGATTTGAGCTACGCCTTGCCGGGCGATAACCCTGACTGGCGCGATATTGTAATCGACCGCGTGGATTCCGTCTTTGAACGCGACAAGAACCATCCAAGCGTGTTAATCTGGTCGTGCGGGAACGAATCCCTTGGCGGTAAAAATGTCCTCGATATGTCGAACCGCTTCCGCGAGCTTGACAGCACGCGCCTTGTGCACTACGAAGGCGTTCACTTCGACCCGCGTTACCCCGAAACCACCGACATGTACAGCCAAATGTATACCGCGGCGAAGGATGTGGAGGAATACCTGAAGAAGAACCGGGATAAGCCATTTATCCTGTGCGAATATGTCCACACGATGGGAAATTCCGGCGGCGCGATGCATAAATATATCGAGCTGATGTCGCGCGACCCCTTATACCAGGGCGGGTTTATCTGGGATTTCATCGACCAGAGCATCGCGAAAAAGGATCGGTACGGCAAGGAATTCCAAGCTTACGGCGGCGATTTCGGCGACCGCCCGTGCGACTACAATTTCTGCGGCAACGGTTTCATCGACGGCGACAGAAAAATCTCGCCAAAGATACAAACGATAAAATATAATTATCAGGGCGTCACCGCCGCTATCGCAAACGGCAAGGTTTTGGTAAGGAACAAAAATCTGTTTACGGATACAGCTGAATACGACTGCGTTGTAATCCTTGAGAAAAACGGCATTGAAATCGCAAGAAAACGGCTTGAAACGAATGTAGCGCCATTGTCTCAGGCGGAATATGCCTTGCCGCTCGAGATACCGTCGGAGCCGGGCGAATACGCTGTAACGGTTTCGTTTTGCCTCAAGGAAGACTCCCCGTGGGCAAAACGCGGGCATGAAGTGGCGTTCGGGCAGCATGCCGTGAAAAACGCGGTTCACGAAACTGTATGCGGTCTGCCGCTTACGGTTATCCGGGGCGGGCAAACCTTTGGCGTCAAGGGCGAGCATTTCAGCGCGATTTTTTCCAAAACCCGGGGCGGTCTGGTGTCGTATAAATACGCCGGACGCGAGATGGTTGAAAAAATCCCTATGCCGAATTTCTGGCGTGCGCCGACGGACAACGACGCCGGGAACCTTATGCCCGCGAGATATGCACAGTGGAAAATCGCCAGCATATATGCCGTACCGGCTCACAGGATACCCGGAAATGACGACAAAAAGCCAACGCTGGAGGAAAAGGAAAACAGCGCTATCATCACGTACACATACCATTTGCCGACAAATCCCGCCGCCGAATGCAAGGTCAAGTACACCGTAACGGGCGACGGCACGGTGAAGGTGGATGTAACCTGCGCGGCGAAAGGCTTGCCGCCTATGCCGGAGTTTGGCATGATGTTCAAGCTGAACGCGGATTACGACAATCTTGAATGGTATGGCATGGGCCCGGAGGAAAGCTATATCGACAAGGAAACCGGCGCAAGGCTTGGTATATACAAAAACAAGGTCGCTGGCAATATGGCGAAATATCTTACCCCTCAGGAGTGCGGCAACAAGGTTGGCGTCAGGTACGCAAAACTCACCGACAACACGGGCAGGGGGTTTGTTTTCACAGGTGATGGTATGGAGTTTTCCGCGCTGCCGTATACGCCACATGAGCTTGAAAATGCAATGCACGATTATGAGCTTCCACAGGTGCATTACACAGTTGTGCGCGCAATCATGCGGCAAATGGGCATTGCCGGCGACAATAGCTGGGGCGCCTTGACGCATGAGGAATACCTGCTGCCGGCAGATATGGAGCTTGCTTTTTCATTTTGCTTTAGAGGGTTGTAATCCGTACCCGCGACGGGGTTTGGCCGTCAAGGCAATCCGCGCAATCAATAGAAGCGGTTTTGACCGGCATTGGTTAAGCAACATAAAAATCACGCGTTTATGGCCGGTGGCCATAAGACGGTATAGGGTTATTTTCCCGGAACGGCATGATGATAGTGGTCATGCCGTTTCCTTTTGCATCAGCGTATCCAGCGGGATAAATCCCACAAAATTACAGCGTATATGCCGTCCGGGTTGATGCCGCCCATGGAAAAGCCGGAAGCTAACAAGGTTTCTGCAAAATCATTATAGCAACGTATCATTTCAACCTCACAGGATGGCGTATTATGGTTTTTCGCTTCTCCGTCGCAGTCTTGCGCGGGTCATTCAAATAAATCTCGTGATGACGGCGTTTATCGCTAATATCGCTGACATAGCCATTATCGGCGATATACTGCATGATCGCGGCGTTTGTACGCGGTTCATCGTCATACGAGCCGATGTGCATTGCCTGAACGCAAAGCCTCTCGGTAAACTTTTCAAGCCGCGCCCGTAAAGGATCAAGGTGCGGTTTTTTCTTGGCGAGTGATGTCTTTGCCGCTTCAAAGACATCAGCGGTGACAAACTCCGGCTGCCGGATCATCGAAGTCCAGCAGTATTTGCCTTTATCCTTGTACCATTCCTCCGAGCCGTCACTGAGCCACCACAAGCCTTCAAGCGGCGGCACGACATAGTCGAAATAGCCGGCAGGCGGATTTCCGCTTATCTTGCTCATTTTGATGGCGTAGGAAAGCCCATATAGAATTTCCACAGCGGACTTGTATTCCTCGCTGACGTTGGGATTTCCTGTGCCGTCCACCATAATGAACACCATCTCCGGCACGTCAATGACAGCCGGAGTGGTTTTGGGGCAGTAGAGGTCTTTGTATTCTTTTTTGAAATCAATCGGCATTTTTCGCTTCCTCCTTTATTGGGCGCAGTTCGATGTAACCGCGCCAACCCGCCGTAGCAAGCTGCATTTTTGCTCCCCATTTTATAGCACCTTAATCATAAACATTTCCTGCGGCTGCCCATACGGCGTGTTGTCTAAAATTAAGCAGCCCCTGTCTGCATATCCGAGCCTTCTGTAAAAATGCTGCGCCTGTTCATCAACCTGCGTAGAAGTCATAATCACCTTGAAGCCAAGCCCACGCATTTCGTTTTCCCAATGCAGCACCGCCTGTTTGCCAAAGCCCTTGCCTTGATGGGATTCGTCAATGCAAATGAGCGTCAGAAACGGCGTGTTATCCCAAAACAGATTGTAGCGCATAATGCCGATGGGCTGACCGCCGCCGCTGATGATATATCCGCGCTTGTCACGGATTTTCAGTGCAAACTCGCTTTCGCTGAGATGTTTATCAAGCGAAAACCAAAACGGCTTATCGCTTTCGGCAACGCATCTGATTTCAAACATGATCTATTCCCAATCCTCCACGGCAAGGCGCCTTTGCAGTTCTTTCAGCTTTGCCCTGCGCTCTTTATAGTCCGGCAGAATTTGCTCAACGATTGCCCAAAACTTCTGCGAGTGGTTCATTTCGGTGATATGCGCCAGTTCATGAACCGCAACATAGTCGATCACGTCATCATCCGCCATAATGAGCCGCCAGGAAAAGTTAATGCTTTTGTGTGTGGAGCAGCTTCCCCAGCGGGTTTTCGCGCCATTGATTTTAACGGCGGCAGGCGTAACGCCCATGAGCTTCGCGTATTCCAATACCTTGCTTGACAAATCCCGCTTGGCAAGCATACGGTATATCTGAACGATGGCAGTTTTGATTTGCTCCGGCTGCAAGTTTTGCGGAAGATAGAACACCGTATCGTCAAAGCCTATACGGTTTTTGGCTCTTGCCTCGATGGGGTAGCAGCCACCGCGATATAGCGCCATATCGCCGTAGTTTAGGGTAAATGCACTTTTCTTCTCCGCTTGAAATTGAGATTTTGCAAGATTATCTCTAATCCACTTCTCTTTTGAAGAAACGAATTTATCAATCTCTGACCTCGGGTATTTTAGCGGTGCGCGGACTTCTACGCCGCCGCAACGGATATATATACCGACAGTTTTTCGCTTGGAGCGGGTTAGGCTATAGGCGATGCTCATACTACCGTTCCCATATAAATGCAGCCTTTCCTTTCGGGAGCATTCGATTCTTTTGCAAAGCTGAACGATTCGCTTTCTTTGGCGATATGACAAAGCGCAATGCCCATATCAATCGCCCCCATTTTGGAGTTCTCCTTATATTCTGCTTCTTATCTTCATTATAACACAAAAGCAATTCACTTTGGCGATATTTTTCGAGCAATCATATGCTTTTGGAAATTATTGTTTACTTTTGCGGTAATCTGAAAAGGAAATATTCTCATGCTTTTTAAACATTTTATAAAAATATTCGGGATTTTTATATCCGGTTCGCCGGATGATTTCATTTATTGAAATGTCGGGCAGTGTGACAAGGGATTTCGCTTTGTCTAGGCGCAGTTGGTGCAGATAGTCATTAAAAGATTTCCCGGTTTCACGTTTGAAAATTTTGCCTAGATACACAGGGCTGACATAAAATTGTGCCGCGATTGACTTTAGGCTTATTTCCTGTTCAAGATTATCGTTTATATGTTCAAGGATTACCGGCAGAAGCTTCGCGCATCCCGCTTGCCCGCGCCGGTCTGCAATTTCCCTAACAGACATGCACAAGGCAAGCATTTCGTCTTTTGTTTGCGCGGGATTGTCAATGTCGTTCAGCAGATTCAAAAATCTTTTTGCAGGTATAACATTGAATAAATTTTCGCCGTTATCAGCGAAAACAGGATCTAGCTGCGCGAGAAATTTAAGCATTTCAAAACGCTTTTGATAGATGGGAAGCACTTCTCCATCCTGATTTTTCTTGTACAGCGTAACAAGAAATTCGGAAATCGCTTTTTGCAGGCTTTCATTGCTGCCGGTCATTATTTTTTCAATAATGTTTCTGTTGTCGAATTCAGACGCGGAGTGCGCGGACAGCCCGGGTTCTGTTTTCATCGCAGGACTTGCCGAGCCCCATTGCTGAACGTGATTGATGCCGTTTAAAATGTTGCCGGTTTTAATCAGCAGTTCCCGAAATTCATTTTTTTGTATAGGCTTCAATAAATATCCGCTTGCACCTAAACGCATCGCTTTTTGCGCGTATTCAAAATCTTTGTGCCCCGAAAGAATGATAACCTGTATGTTCGGGAAATGGCGCTTAACGTACTCGGTCAAGGATATACCATCCATTACAGGCATACGGACATCTGTTATAACCAGATGATAAGTATCAGAGCGCAGAAGCTCTGTAGCCTGCGAGCCATTGTAGGCGCATCCGCCGAATATAAAACCATAATGATGCCATGGGAAAAAGTCTTTTAAGCCTTCGCATATCAAAGGCTCATCGTCAACTGCCAATATCTTGTACATACGCCGGTTCTCCCTTCCGCAAAACTTGCAGCTATTACTCCGGCACTTTTCGTTATTGAAGATGGGTTCTTAAGTGCCGGAGTAATACATGGCATGGAATCCTTACTCATGGTATGGTATTCTCAAAGCTATGCGTGTTCCTTTGCCGGTTTTGCTTTCTATTGATACGATGCCGAATTCTTCGCCAAAATAAAGGCGCAGCCGCTGGTGTACATTACGAAGCCCGATGTTTTCTTTGCAGCTATGCATGTCGCTTGCAAGTGCCGCTGATATTTGTTCAAGACGTATATTGTCTATGCCCACGCCATTATCACAAACGGAGACCTCAAGCGCCGCGGCGTTTTGTGTGACGGAAATTCGTATAAATCCGCCATTTTCAAGCTGGTCTATGCCGTGGCGTATTGCGTTTTCGACAAGCGGTTGGATTGAAAACTGCAAAATTCCCGTTTCATAAAAGCGCTCAGGGACATCAAACGCATAGCTTAGGCGCTTCTGAAAGCGAAACCCCTGTATGATAAGATAATGCTTGACCATATCCACTTCTTTTTTCAGGGTGACGGTTTCATTGTTCCAGTAAATGCGGTTTTGCATTAGAACAGCCAGACTTTCAACTACCTGCGTTGTTTGTTTGGCTTGGTTTTTGGCTAACAGCATTTGAATGGTTTGAAGCGTATTAAATAAAAAGTGCGGCTCAATCTGACCTTGCATGGCTTGAATTCTAGCTTCCTTCGATTCAATTTCAAGGTCTTTGACTGTGAGCTCTTTTTCATAAACGGCAGTATCCAGCCTGTGAATGCGGCGCGCGAGAAGTTTTGATATATATATTACCGAGACGACAACAATAATAAAACAGGCGGCAAGCAAAAACAAGCCTCCGCCAAACAGGCGCGACAAGTTTAATTCCAAGGCATGTGCGGAAGCGTCATAAACGAGCGTCCATTCGCCGTAGGGCTGTTCATCAAAAATCGTTTTCTTAAAAACAAGGGCTTCATCCTGCCCAAAGGATTCGGGAAAGGGCTTACTTATCATATCTTCATGATTGGAGGAATATACAATCCCATTCGGGCCGAGCAAGTAAACGCCGATTCCGTCGGCCTCATTCTGGTAATATTCAGAAAAACGTTTGCCCGGCACAACAACAGTAAATACAGCCGATTTTTCAAGGTCATACTCAGAATTGATGATTGTGCGGTGAATTACAAGATTGTTGTCCATAAGCATAAAACGAAGCATACCGCTGTTTTGAATCGCGTCATCGTACCAGTCCGGGGGATGATCGGTCAAAGAATAAATGGAGTAATAGTTGGGTATGATGGATGAATTCATAGTGGAAACATACATGTGCATTCCGTTGAAGGTAGTGGCAGAAAGAAAGGAAAGCTTTTGACGCACAACGCTATAGTCGGCAAAATACTCACCGGCATAATCGTAGTTTCGGGTAAAAAAGACAATCAGGTCGTTGTCGCTGGTCGCGCGAATCACCGATTGCGCAAGACGCTCCATTTCGTTTTGCAGGTTCAGCTTCAGCTGGTTGGCGTTTGATTCGTTTTTTATATAAATCATTTCCTCCGAAAGCCGCACGATCCTAACCGTGTAATATCCCCCGAGCAAGGTGACGGGAATAGCAAAGACAAGCATAAAAATTACGAGGAGCCTGTTGCGGAGGCGCGAGCCCGAAAGCCATTCGCCTAACAAGGATAAATATTTCACAGGCGCCCCCCTCGTTTATAAATATCAAGTTTTTGCATGATATAACAATTTTAGCACACGTTGTATAGGCAAACAATACGCCTATAAAGCAAGTTTAATTTTTACAGGATATAAGTTCAATTTTTCCCTTATACAGCGCCGCGCTGTATTGATATAATGCAAATATATCAAGCACTCTGCTGAGATTGGAGTTGAGAAGTTGAAGAAAAAAAGTCTTTTCCAAGAGATATGGTCGCAGAAATTCTTTCATTTTTGGGCGCTTCTCGGAGTGATTTTTGTTTTCGTCATATCCTACGCATCTACGTTCGGGCTTGTTATCGCATTCAAAAACTATAATATCGCGGATGGCTTAGCAGGAATGTTTGCCGGCCCGTGGGTGGGGTTTAAGCATTTTAGTGATTTCTTTATAGACGCTAATTTTGTGCGTATTTTACGCAATACGCTTGTGCTTAGCGGGTTAAAGCTGCTGTTCAGCTTCCCGATGCCGGTTCTTCTAGCGATTTTTCTTACTGAAATGCGGTTTGACAGGTTAAGAAGATTTTCACAAACCGTAAGCTATTTACCGCACTTTGTATCTTGGGTAGTTGTGGCAAGTATTGTACAGGTGTTTTTCAATTCCATGTCGTCGGGATTAATAAACTCTATGCTTTTGCAAATCGGAGCAATAGATAACGCAATCAGCTTTCTGACGGACCCGCGCGCGTTCTGGGCGCTCGCCGTGTTGTCGGATGCGTGGAAGGAAAGTGGTTGGTGGGCAATTATCTTCATAGCGGCAATTGCATCTATTGACCCCGGGCTGTACGAGGCTGCCAGCATTGACGGCGCAAGCAGGATGCAGCGTATATGGCATATTACCCTGCCCGGTATCTCCCACTCCATTGGGGTCGTTCTTATCATCTCGCTTGGCAATATATTTACCGGCGGCATGTCCGGCTCAAATTTTGACCAGTCCTTCTTAATGGGAAATAACATGGTGCTTGATGCAAGCGAAATTATTCCGACCTACGTGTATAAAATGGGTATTTTAGCAGGGCGGTATTCTTACGCAACTGCAATTGGCATGTTCCAGGCGGCTATATCACTCATCTTTATTTTCGGGGCAAATTACTTTTCCGGAAAACTTCAGGGGCAAGACGAAGGCCTGTTATTGTAAGAGGTGTACTATGATAAAAGGAAAAAATATGCCGTTTGACGTATTCAGTATTATCATTTCCTCGCTCATTATTTTTATTTCAATATATCCGTTTTATTATATACTGGTGCTGTCGCTGAACGAAGGCATGGATACCCGCATGGGCGGCGTATACTTTTGGCCGAGAGCCTTTACGCTTGAAAATTATACGCAGATTTTAAACGATGCGAAATGGCTGAACGGCTTGCTGATTTCGGTTTTGCGTGCGACAATCGGCACGGTGATTTCGGTGTTTTTCACTTCTATTTTCGCATATGCAATTTCGCCGTCCTGGCTGCGTTTCAGAAAGTTTTACCGTGGCTGGCTTATTGTGGCTATGTATGTTTCAGGCGGATTGATTCCTACATATATGGTGTTCACGGCAATCAAAATAACAAATAGCTTTTTAATTTATATTGTGCCGTCGGCATTGGATTACTTCTTTGTGCTGATATTTTTGACGTATTACCGCACGATTCCGCCATCACTGCGTGAAGCCACGCTTATTGACGGCGCGAGCGAGTCCCGGGTTTTCTTCGATGTAATTTTAAGGATTTCTACCCCCATTTTGGCAACGTATGCCTTGTTCAGCGCTGTAACGCAGTGGAATTCCTATTTCGATGCTGTTATCTATGTGCACAGACAGGAGCTTAGGCCGCTTGCCTATTTGCTGGTGGAGGTTTTAAACAGGAGCAATACCAGTCAATTTTCCCCTTATGGGAATGCCGCCAGCTTTACTACGCAATCCTTGCAAATGGCCTGTGTCATCATCGCAATCGCGCCAATTGTCGCGCTCTATCCCTTCTTACAAAAATACTTCTCCAAAGGCATTATGCTGGGAGCGGTAAAAGAATAAAAAAGTAGAAAAATAACTGGAGGTATGCAAAATGAAAAAACGCGGATCATTATTCACAGCACTTTTACTGACAGCCGTGATGATTCTGTCGGCTTGCTCCGGCGGCCAAGCCCCGGCTCCTGCCGGTGACGGCGGGAACGCAGGCCAGGACGCAGCCCAAGCGCAAGGCAGCGATGCAGGCGCGGCTGAAAATGTGGAGCTCAGCATTTTAGTCAACATGGATTGGTTCTTTATGGATAATTGGGGCGGACGCCCGGTTGATGACGTAATTACAAGGGAAACCGGCGTCAGCTTGAACGTGACGCGTGTTGCTGACGACCAGCAGCTGCCTGTTCTGATGGCGTCTAATCAGCTGCCTGACCTTGTATATACCGACAGTATGCTCCTTGAGCTCTCTAACGACAATCAATGTTACGAGCTCGGTGAGTTTTTCCGGCAATATGCGCCCAATATGCCTCTACCAAACGAGCAAACCGGCATAGCCAAACGCGACGACGGTAATTTTTATTATCTGGTAAATTTTTGGAAAACGCAAAAAGAGTGGGATGACCCGCATTTCCTGCCAAGCGTCGGCAGCTCCGGGCTTATGTACCGCGAGGATATTCTTGCCGAAACAGGAATGCAGCTGCCCACCAGCATGGACGAGCTTGAAGCGCTTCTTATAAAGGTAAAAGAGCTTTATCCAAGCATTGTTCCATTGGCGCTTTATTCCGAGGGTGAGCGGTATACTTTCTTTATTAACCAATACATGGTTGATTCTCCCAGTTATATGATTGCCGAGGACAACGGCGACTGGTCTTATTTTGCCGGTACAGACGCATACAGGGACGGCATGAGGACGCTGAACAGGTTTGCACAGCAGGGATTGCTTATTCCTGAAATGTTTACACTGATGTATGAGCAGTATATTCAGGAAACACAAAGCGGCAATGTATTTATGTGGATTGACGATTCCTCCAACTTGGAAATGAACAATAACGCGTTTCAGACAATGGGGCTTGACAGCGCAAGGGCAGCCTTTATGAAAAGCGCCGTTTATCAGGAAGCGCCCTATCCCTATGTAGATCCCAGCGGCGGTTGGGCAGGCACGTTTGTAACCAAGAATAACAAAAACCCCGAAGCTACAGCAAGGTTTCTTGAGTGGATGACGTCAGACGAGGCGGGCAAATTGGTAGGATGGGGCATTGAGGGGCAGCATTACAACCCTGATAGCAACGGCTATCCGATACTTACGCCCGACGTAGCCAGAATGTGGGTTGAGGATTACGACAAAACAGTGCGTGACACAGGCGTCGGAGCGTGGTTTTTCGGCACAAATGCGTGGTATGAGTCTGTCCGTATATACGCGCCTGAAGAAAACCCGCCCATGACCGAATACCTGATGTATGTAAAATCAAATCAGAAAATGGAGCCTGCGCTCGCAACGCTGCGCCCGAATCCTAACACGGATGAATCCGCGGCGCTTGCATCGCTTAACAATACTGTAAAAACTTATTATCCCCGTATTATTTTCGCAAGAGACGGCAACGAGTTTGAAAGGATTATGGATGAGCTTCAGTCTCAGATGGCAACACAGGGCCTTTTACAGTACAACGATTGGGCTGCAAACAGATGGACACACCTAAAGCAGGTATATGGCATCAGCTAATAAGCAAAGAGAAATGATTATAAAGAGCCGCTTCATAGCGGCTCTTTATAGAAAAACAACAAGAATATACGGAGGATAATATGGCAATAAAAATAAGTGTAATAGGGGCGGGCAGTTCTGTTTTTTCGCTTAGCCTGATTAGGGAGCTGTGTACGACGAAAAGCCTAAGCGGCTGCACTGTGCACTTTATGGATATTGATGAAGAGAGGCTTAACGCTTCGGTTACCCTTTGCAGGCGTTACGCGGCGGAATGTGGGCTTCACTTCACTCTATTAAAAACAACAAGCCGTGAGGAGTGCCTTTCAGGCGCAGATTTTGTTATCAATACCGCCCTTTGCGTCGGGTACGATAAATGGGTGGAGGGCTGGAATATAGCGCAGAGCCACGGATACCGCTATGGCGGCAGCCTTCATATCATGCACGATGAAGCGTTTTGGATAAACTATTATCAATACAAGCTGATGGAGGACGTTTATCTTGACATTATGCGCATATGCCCAGATGCGTGGTATCTTTTAGTGGCGAATCCCGTTATGGCGGGGGTTACATATTTAAAGCGTAAATATCCGGATGCAAAGCTAGTGGGCCTGTGCCACGGATGCAACGGGATTTATAACGTGGCGCGGGTGCTTGGGCTTGAGCGCGAGGATATACAATTCGAAATTAGCGGCGTAAATCATTTGATTTGGCTAACACACTTTACCTATAAGGGAGAGGACGCCTTTCCTCTGCTAGACAGATGGATAGAGGAGCAGTCCGCCGAGTATTTTAAAACTTGCCCGCTTTCGGACGGCATGGGCCCCAAGGCGGTCGATTTGTATAAAAGATTTGGAGTGTTCCCGATTGGCGACACGGGCAACCCGGGCGGCGGTGCGTGGGGTTGGTGGTATCACACCGGCGAGGAGGTGGAAAAATCGTGGCGTGAAGGACCCAAGTGGTGGTTTGACGAAATCTATTTTAAAGCAAATGAAAGGCTTGTCGCACAAATACATGCCGCCGCATACGATGAATCCACGCCTGTCACCGAGGTTTTCCCTCCCATCAGCACAGGTGAGCCGATGATTGCGTTGATTGAAGCGATTGCATTTGACAGGCCGAAAATCATCATCACGAACATCATGAACGACGGGAATTTTGTACAGGGCGTTCCGAGAGATTTTCAAGTCGAGCTGGCAACTCTCGTTAGCGGCAGGGGTATACAGGGCATTCAACAAACGCCGTTGCCGGCGGCGGTGCAGGCACAAATTCAAAGCACGCGCGTTGCAATGGCAAACATGGAGCTTTCGGCCTATGAGCACGGCGACTACAACGCCTTGCTGAACCTCGTCCTTATGGACCCTTGGACAAAATCGGAAAAACAGGCGATTGATTTAATTGACGATATTTTCAATATGGATGGAATGGAAGCCATGAAAAAACATTTTGGGAGGTAAATGTATGTACAGAAAACCAAAAATAGGACTGCTGGGGCTTATAACCGAAGGCTATGAGGATGTTTTTCCCGGTATTTTAGAGCGGCAAAGGATGCATGGGCGCGAAATTGCGGAAATTTTATCCCCGGACATAGACATTATTTTTGACGATATCGGAACAAACCGGGCTAAAATTGAAGAGATTGTCTCAAGCTATAACCATATGCAGCTTGACGGCATTCTGATTGTGCTTCTTGCTTATTCGCACGGTGCGTGGCTGACCCGTGCCATGCAGGATAATCGCTTGCCTGTCGCGGTTGCGGTACTACAGCCGGACGACATTGCCGATGAAAGCTTTGAGGAGTTGGATTTGACAATCAATCAGGGCATACACGGCGCGCAAGATAACTGCAACATTCTTATGCGGCTTGGTATCGCGTTTCAAGTGTACGCGGGCAGCCGCCACAGCGAAGACTTTAGCGCGTTCGCCTTGGATTTTGCCAAAAGCGCACAGACATACGCTGAATTGAAAGCCATGCGCGTCGGAGTGGTTGGCCGTATGCAGGGAATGGGCGATATTCTGATTGATGAAATGGCTTTGCTTCAAAAGCTTGGGGTCGAAATCTGCCACGATGGTCTTGGAGCCGTATGCAGCCATATGCAAACGCTTGAAAGCGCAGAAATTCATGCGGAAATCCAAGAGGACTTCAAGCGATTCGAGGTTGACAGCAAGCTTGCGGAGGAAAGCCATCGGATTGCCGTAACGGAATATCTCGGGTTCAAGCGATATCTAGAGACAAATAGCTATGATGCTTTTACGGCGCATTTTGATATGTTCGGCCAAGACGGGCGGTTTCGCCAGCTGCCGCTCTACGCGGCTTCCCGGCTAATGGCGGACGGCTACGGATATGCCGCCGAAGGCGATATCAACTGTGCCGCGATGGTGCGCGCGGGGCATATTCTAAGCGGAAGGCCGGCGAACTTTACCGAGATGTATATGATGGACGAGAAATCACAGTCCATTTTGTTTTGCCATGCAGGCGAAGGCAATTATGCAAGCGCAGCAGAAGGAAGAAGCCCGCGGCTTATAGACCGCTATCTTGGCGAGGGCGGCTTGGAAAACCCGCCTACAATTCTGTTTCAGCCAACGCCGGGAAGGGCCACGCTTGTCAGTCTTGTGTCTCTGGGCAGCAGTTTTAGGCTTGTAGTTGCAAAAGGTGAGATCCTCGACAAAGAGGACATGCGCCGCTGTGAGATGCCATATCTGTTTTTTAAACCGGACAGCGGTGTAAGACGCTGCGTCGAGGATTGGCTCAAGCTGGGCGGCACACACCACGAAGTGATTTGCTTGGGAGATGTGGCGCAAAGATGGAAAATACTGTGTGAAATGGCAGGCATTGAGTATAAGGAGGTATAGCCGATGATTTACAATCACAGCTTTGAGATTCATTGCGAAAGACGCCCGACCTTCCATGATGTGACCGGCGAAGTAAAGTCCTTTGTAGAAAGCTTGAAAATCGAAAAAGCGCTCGTAACGGTTTATTCTCAACACACGACCTGCAGCGTTTTGATTCAGGAGCAATCCGACGACACGGATTTTTACGGGGAACAGTTTTTGATGCAGGATATGGTGCGTGTACTTGAAAAGATTGTACCCACATGCACCACAAACGGACAATACCTGCACCCCGGTCCCTTGCATATTGAAATCGCAGGGCGCGAGCGAAGTGAAGAGGCGTGGTGGAGCCTTAACACCGACGCCCATTTGAGGTCGGTGTTATTGGGGCGGTCTGTCTGCGTTCCTATTGAAAACGGCGAAATGCTGCTGGGGGAGTTTGGGGTTATATATTTTGCCGATTTTGACCAAGTACGGGCGCGTACTCGTACTGTAAGAGTGTGTGTAACGTCCTGACTGTTCAAAAAATTGCTTGAATCCCACTCGTGGGTTTCATACCCGGCCGCGTGGCGGCGTTCGTGTAACCAAGCGGGTCATATCCCGCAGCTTGCTGCGGAGCACTTGATTGCGACATTTAAGTGCCGGAGTAATAATAATCGGAGGTGAAATAATGAAGTTTTTTCTAACCTTGGATATAGGTACCACCAGTGTTAAGGTTTGTGCATTGGATGAAAGCTTTCGTATTCACAAGCGTGTAGGCATTGAATACGCGCTGATAAGCAAGAACAACAGGGTAGAGCTTGAGCCGGGTATTTACATTGACGCCGTTAGCCGTGGTATATCGGAAGTCGCGGAAGAAATCGGCGGCGGCAGGGTTATCGGTATTTCTGTAACGACGCAGGGCGAGACCTTGATTCCGATAGACGCGTGCGGAAACGCTTTGTATAATGCCGTTGTTTGGCTTGACGCAAGAGCCGCGGAGCAGGCGGAGCAAATCAACGGGCTGATACCGGCAGAACAGTTTTATATGCGGACAGGCATTCCCGAATGTAACGGGCTTTGCCCAATCAGCAAGCTGTTATGGTTCAAGCAGCATGAGGCCGGTATATATGAGAAAACACAGTATTTTCTGCTGCTTGAGGATTACATCATCTTGCATCTCACCGGCAGGTTCGTCACTGAGAAATCGCTTTTATCAACAACCGGCTACTTCGATATAACAACAGACAGCTTGTGGACCGGTATTTTTGACAAGCTGGGTCTCGACTCCGGAAAAATCCCTACAGTAATGGATTGCGGTGAAATTGTGGGCGGCATTCTGCCCGATGTTGCTGAAAAGCTCGGTCTTTCCAAAGAAATCAAGATCGTCACCGGGGCGATGGATCAGGTTTGCGGCGCAATTGGCGCGGGAAATTTTAAAAGCGGTGTGGTTACCGAAACGACAGGAACGGCGCTGTGCATTGGCATTACAAGAAAATCGGCGCCGGTGCAGGCGGAATATAATGTTCCGATTTACAGGCATTACACCCGTAACCTGCAATTGCTTCTCCCGGTTTGCATGACCGCGGGGATGGCTCTTAAATGGTTTAAAGACGTATTCTGTGCGGAGGAGGAAAAAAAGGCGGCGCAAGACGGTGAATCCGTTTACGATTATTTAGTAGATTTGGCGGCAAAATCCCCACCCTTATCAAATGGAATCATAACGCTGCCTTACTTTTCGGGCTCACTTCAACCGCTTAACGCGCCTGATTGCCGCGCAAGCTTCAGTGGAGTTGGACTGCATTGCACCAAGCCGGATTTTATACGAAGTATACTAGAGGGCGTGGGCTATATGCTAAAAGAAAATGTTGTGATGCTGGAAAACATCACAGGCGGCCGTGTTGAACGCATCATTTCAATGGGCGGCGGCGCAAGGAGCAAGCTGTGGTGTGAAATCAAGTCAAACATTATGGGCATACCCGTTGAGGTATATCCTGAAAGCGAAACAGCGTCTCAGGGAGCAGCCATGCTTTGCGCAGTTGCTGTAGGCGTTTATGGCTCATTAGTCGAAGCGTTTGAACAGGTTCAAACAGAAGCGGCTGCATTTATCCCACAGCCGGATACAGCGAAGCAATATAAAAAAGGGTTCGATAAATACCTGACGGCACAAAAACAAATGCATGATGCATAGGCGCAGAGGATGAATCGAGAATGAAACAAAAAATCAGAACGCCATACTTTGAAATCGGAATTAAGAATTACATATATGGTGATGAAGTGCTTAGATTCGCAAAACACGCGGACAGGATATCGGAAAAATATGATATCGATATTATGATAATAGTCCCGTATACTGAGATTAGGACTGTGAGCGAAAATACGAATCGTATAATCGTTATTGCACCGTATATGGACACGTTGCGCCCGGGGCGGGGGATAGCAGATGTTCTGCCGGAGGCTGTAAAGGCGGCAGGGGCCAAGGGGGTTGTTGTCAATCACTGTGAGAGGCCTATGCCGCTTGCACAGATTAAAAGGACGATAGACCGCGCAAATGAGCTGGAATTACTTACCTTTGCTTGCGCAGACACAATTGCCGAGGCAAAGGCGATTGCGAACCTGCATCCCGACATTATAAACCCGGAGCCGACTGAGCTTATCGGTTCCGGCACTGTCAGCGACATGGCTTATGTTGAACAGGTTACGAGGGCAATCAAGGAAATATCCCCTGACATAATTGTAGAGCAGGCGGCCGGTATCTCTACAGGACAGCAGGTTTACGATTTCATTTTCGCCGGTGCGGAGGCAACAGGGGCGGCGTCCGGTATTTTTTTATCAAACGATAGCGATTCAATGCTTGATGAGATGGTTAGAAGCGTACGAAAGGCACATAACGATTTACAAAAAGCAAAGGAGCAAATGCATGAAAATCATATCTAAGCAGATTAAAGCGCAATCTCAAGGCGGAAGAACATCGTTTCATTCAATAACAGACGCGGTGAAAGAGATGGTTGCACAGTCTGAAATTTCGGCGGGGATGTGTATTGTCTATTCAAGGCATACAACATGCGCCATAATCATTGATGAGGATTCAATTGACCGATCCTACACGGGGCTTACCTATTTACAGCAGGATTTTGCGGATGTGTTTGAGAAAATCATTCCGACATGCCGCAAGGAGGGCCAGTATATGCATCCGGGCCCCAAATTAACCGTTTTTTCCGCGGAACACGGAGAAGATAAACCCGGTACACTCAATACCGATGCGCACCTAAGATCTTCGATACTGGGACGAAGTGAATCTATACCTATTATTGACAGCAATCTTGAGCTTGGCGAGTTTGGGCATATCTACTTTGTGGATTTCGACCATACCCGGCCCCGTGAGCGCACAGTAATCATTCAAATTATGGGAATCTGAAAAGCTCTTTATTGGAGCCGCATTGATTTCTGAGGTTTTCAAGGCTTCCGATAGCTGCACTTACTTCTCCGGCACATCCGAAAGCTGCGTGGCCAAATACCGTTCCCCCGAATCGGGCAGCATGGTCACAATGGTTTTCCCGGCGTTTTCCGCTTTGCCGGCAAGCTGTAGTGCCGCCCATACCGCCGCCCCGGAAGATATGCCGCAAAGCACGCCCTCCATACGCCCCAGTTTTTTAGCGGTATCGAAAGCGTCCTCGTTGGTCACGCGGACAATCTCGTCAATGACCGAACGATTGAGGATTTTCGGCACAAACCCCGCGCCGATTCCCTGTATGCGATGGGGACCGGCTTTGCCGCCTGAAAGCACCGGGGATGCGTCCGGCTCCACCGCGACGATTTTCACGGAGGGTTTGCGCTCTTTCAAGACCTCGCCCACGCCGGTTATCGTGCCGCCCGTGCCGACGCCCGCAACAAAAATATCTACCTCGCCGCCGGTATCGTTCCAAATTTCCTCCGCCGTTGTAACGCGATGCACCTGCGGATTGGCGGGATTATCAAATTGCAGGGGCATAAAACTACCGGGCGTTGCCGCCAAAACCTCCCGCGCTTTTTTGATTGCGCCGGACATACCCTCGCTGCCCGGCGTGAGAATCAACTCCGCGCCAAGCATTTTTACCAGCTTGCGCCGTTCGATTGACATGGTTTCGGGCATCGTAAGAATCAGGCGGTATCCCTGCGCCGCGCAAGCAAAAGCAAGCCCAATGCCCGTGTTGCCGCTGGTGGGCTCAATCACTGTACCGCCGTCCTCCAGTTTGCCCTCTTTACGCGCCGCTTCGAGCATTGCCGCGCCAATTCGGCACTTGACGCTCCCCGCGGGATTAAACGCTTCCAATTTACCAAGCAAAATGCCCGGCAGTCCCGCTGAGATTTTTGGCAAGCGTACCAATGGCGTTGCGCCAATCGCTTCGGTAATGCTGTCGTAGGTTTTTGAACGAAACATAATTTTATTCATATCGAAAACTCACTTTCATGGTTAATGTCATATTTGAAAAGCGATGTGATACGCGATTTCAGCTCCAAAAGTTCCGGGTCGCTGCGTCTGCGCGGGCGCGGAACGTCAATGTCAAACCGATTGCGTATTGTACCGGGATTCGGGGAAAACACCACGATTTCGTCCGACAAGTACAAAGCCTCGTCTGTATCGTGTGTGACCATTACAATGGTAATCCCCGTCTCACCCCATAACCGCAGCAAATCGTCCTGCAAGCGTTCACGGGTCAGGGCGTCTACGGCGGCGAACGGCTCATCCATCAGTATGATTTTAGGCTCTACCGACAATGCCCGCGCAAGCGCCAGCCGCTGCCGCATACCGCCTGAAAGCTGAGCCGGATACTTTCTCAAGGAATCCGCAAGCCCGACTTTTTTCAGATACACAAGCGCCTTGTCCTCCCGCTTCTGCCGGGGGACGCCGCGAAGTTTTAGAGCAAACATGACGTTTTGCAATACCGTCATCCACGGGAACACAGCGTAATCTTGAAAAATCATGGCGATGTTGTGTTTCGGTTGATTTTTCCACATCCGGTTGGCCAGTGGCGACAGGAATTTGTACTTCTTTCGATAAGCCTCCATTTCCTTGCGGGTAGACGGCAACGGCTCCAATACCTGTACGCCGTCGATGCAGACGTTTCCCTCGGTCGGGGCTTGCAACCCGCCGAGAATTTCCAAAAACGTAGACTTCCCGCAGCCGGAGGGACCAAGCAAGCTCACGATTTTCCCGTCCTCAATCATAAGCGATACCGATAATACAGCCGTAATTCCGTCAGCGGTACGGTCTTCGTTGATGATGGAAAAAAACTTACTAACATTACGCGCCTCAATCACAAATATCCCCCCTAACTGTCAACTCTGAACTGCCAACTCTCAACTGTCACCGTCCCCCCTTCCATACGGCTGCTTTCAACTCAACAAATTTTAAGACTTCGATTAAAAACCAGCCGATTAAACCAAGCGTGACCATACATACCACCATCTGCGGGATTCTGAAATAGTCCTTCGCTTCGTTTAGCACATAGCCGATTCCCGTTCGTCCGCCGTACATTTCGGCGATGACCAGCATGACAAGCCCGATGGCCACGCCGGTTTTAACGCTCATGATAATCGCACCGATTGCATGCCAAAAATATACACGCAAGATTAAAGTCAGCTCCGATGCGCCGAAAATTCTTGCGCTTGCCAAGTAGCGCGGGTCGGTGTCCTTGACGGCTTGGTAAGTATTGAATAAAATCGGATAAAACGCGCCGAGAAAAATCAAGAAGGTTTGCATGGGCAGCCCCACGCCGAAAATGATAATCGTGAGCGGAACCCACGCGGGCGGCGGTATGGGCGAGAGCAGCTGAAACAGCGGCAGAACCCGTTTTCTGATTGAGATATTCCAGCCCATCAGAGTGCCAATGGGAATCGCCGTCACGATAGCAATCCCCAATCCGAGAAAAAATTTCCCCATGCTGTCAGCTACATCGCCGAGAAACCCACGGTTTGTTACCATGTCCCAAAAGGTCACGGCAACCGCACTAAGCGGCGGAACGAGGTTTCCGATAGGTCTGCCGTCCGGCATTGTCATGGTTCGCGGCAGGAGTTCCCAAGCCACAAGGAACAGGGTCAGCACAGGGATAAATTCCCGCGAGAAAAGGTTCCCCGCCGCCCCCTTGAAGAAGTAGCCGAGTTCGCGCAGTCCCAGCCTTATCGTGCCGCGGATTTTTTGATGCGTAGTTTTCAGCAACACTGACCCTCCCAGCTCCAGTCATCCTGTTGCGGAACAGAATCAGCCATCTCATCTGCCCCGCATGAGGTGAGCATTAGCATAAAAATCAACGCTACCAACAACCCGAGCAGCCGTTTCAAGACCCCTGTAGCTGTCAACCGCTTTATTACCATGTGAACCCCCTAAACGCATCGGCAAACATACTGTCTCCCGGATTAGCCTTTATGTCATCCATAGCGACAAGTTCATCGGCGAGTTTTTTTAGTCCTTCGACTTCAATCGTTGTTCCGAATAGCAGGCGATGGTTGCCGTGGATGATTGCGTTTTCCGGCGCGCCAGTGTATGCGGCGGCGATTGCCACAATATTGTCGGCGGTCGAGTCGGCAAGAATCAGCGCATTGGCTTCGTCAATCGCCTTGATGAAATCCTTAAGCGCTTCAGTGTTGCTTGCCAAAAAGCTATCGCTTGCGTTGATTGTGCGGCAGGGGATATTTGCCGAAACATCGTCAAATCTTCTGACATAGCCCGCCAGTTCAGCGATACTCGCCTGCGGTTCTTCAAGGATTGCACCATCTACCGCGCCCGCTTCAAGCGCCTGTATTGATGGACCGCCTGCCAAACGCTCCAAATTGAATGTCGCGCCCGCATTCCTTGCGGCGACAGTCAACGAGATAATCGCTTCGCAAGTCGGTGAAATACCGGAAATATTTTTGCCCTGCAAATCGGAAAGTTCCCTTATGTCGGAGTCTGCCGGAACGAGCAATACGCTTGTGCAGGGTTTCTTGACCTGCGCGATGGTTTTGATTGGCGCACCGCCCGCTATTGCGGCAATGGCTGTGGTCGGGCAAGTCCAGAATACGTCCGCGCTGCCGGAAACCACTAAATCGCGGGATGCCGCGTTGTCGTCTGTTGCGATGATTTCCACATCGAGATTATACTTTTCAAAAAGTCCAAGTTCTTTTGCGACGTAGAGATTGAGATGATGGGTGGTCTTTGCGTCTGCCACGATGATTTTGGTCGGGGCTGCTTCGCCGCCCTGCTCCACTTGTGATGAGCATCCCGCTAAAAGAGCCGAAAAAAGAGCGATGGCTGTTAGGGTTGCGATGAGTCGTTTTGCTTGTTTGAACATGGTATGTTCCTCCTTAAATTAATCATGCAGATAAAACCTATATGATTAGTATGTTTATATTATAAACCCCTAAAACATATTTGTCAAGTATGTGTTTGCTTTTACCCTGTTGCTTTTTCGTCTTGACGTTGACAAACTGCGGATAACTTGTTATAATATACTATGTCTATATGAATTATATGTGTATTGGAATGAGGTGCTGTAAAATGAAAAAGCTGGCATTATCCATGCTTGTTATAGCAATGGTTTTTGCGCTCGTTGCCTGTGGCGGCGAAGAACCAGGCAATCCGCGCGATGAGCAGATAGACCGGAGTTCTGCTTTTGTGAAAACCGAGCTGACGGTTTGGGGTATGACTTGCAACAGTTGCGCAAACAGAATATCAAGAGCGGTTTCGGCATTGGATGGCGTCGCCCATGTTTCGGTGGATTTAAGGGCGGAACTGGTCACAGTGGAGCATGAGCCGGAGTTAGACGCCCAGACAATAAAGGATAGCATCACTGCGGCCGGCTACAACATTCCATAACTCACAAGGAAGGGAACGATTGCCATGAACATATTTGCTCTTGTCTTGAAAAATCTCTTTCGCAGGAAAGGCCGGTTTATATTCACATTGCTTGGGATTTCCATAGGAATGGCGTCGTTTACAGCTTTGCTTTCTATGGGCGGGAGTATGCGCGGTGAAGTCACAAGGCAGGCGCAGGCGATGGGGGCGAACCTTATGATTATGCCCGAGAACATATGCGTTTTTAACCAGATTGCAATTGTCACCGGGGAGACCATTTCGGAATCGCTTGAATACGGTGTTTTTGAAAAGGTATCTGTTTTGGAGGGAATTACGGTCATTCCGCATCTTACACAAAAAGCCGCTGTGAAAGACAACCCTGCCGTGATTGGCGGGATTCTGCCGGAGGAAACCCGGCTGTTCCGGGGGTGGGAGATTGCGGACGGCGCATATTTCACCTCGCAAAACGAAGATGCCGTTGTCATCGGTTCAGATTTCGCAAACAGGAACGAAGTAAGCGTTGGTGACGAGGTAACCATACGACAAGAAACATTACCGGTCATAGGGATTCTCGACCCAACCCAAAGCAATGACGATGGAATGATGTTTGTCCCTCTGACCGTTGCCCAGAGGATATTCCAAAAAGAGGGCTATATATCTTATATGTCAGCAAAGGTAGACGACATGGCAAAAATGGACAGCTACATAGCTGCCATTGTAGACACCGCCAATGTTCAAGTTTCAACCGATGAGCAGCTTTTAGGCTCGGTGCTGGCGATATTGGGTTCGGTAAATATAACCTTGCAGCTTGTGGCGGGGGTAGCGCTGATAGCGGCGGCGTTCGGCATTATCAACACCATGATGACCGCTGTTTACGAGCGTCGCAGGGAAATCGGAATCTTACAGGCAATCGGAGGGAAACGCAGCACAATATTCAAGATTTTTGTTCTTGAATCGGGTCTGTATGGACTGTTGGGCGGAATAATAGGAGTTGCCGCCGGGCTATTGGCGGCGGTCTTTGCCGGGGAATTTATTTCGCAAATCGGAGCCAACGACCTGTTGAAGGGCGCGTCGCCGGAAGCGAGCGTTGACATTTCTCTCGTTTTAATGGCGGTATCCTTCTCGCTTGTGATGTCCATTCTGTCAGGGTTGTATCCGGCATGGAAAGCGTCCGGACTTACACCGATGGAGGCGATTAGCTATGAGTGATATAATTATCAGAACCGAAAACGTAGAGAAAATATATGGCAAGGGTTCGGTGAAAACCCACGCACTAAAAGGTGTGAGTTTGGAGATACCCAAAGGTTCTTTCTCCTGCATCATTGGGCCTTCCGGCCACGGAAAGAGTACGCTGATGAATCTGCTCGGCGGCCTTGACAGGCCAACAAAAGGCAGCATTATTGTCGACGGCACCGACATCACAAAACTAAGCGGCAGTGCGCTTGCGCAGATGAGGGCGGAAAAAATAGGGTTTGTATTCCAGTTTTTCAACTTGCTTGCTAACCTCACAGCTTTGGAAAATGTCGAAATCGCGATGATGTTCGGCCGAAGTGCCTCCGGTCGCAATGAACAACGGCAAAAGGCGAAGGAATTGCTGCAATTGGTGGGGCTTCCCCAAAAAGCCAATGCAAAGCCAAACGAACTTTCGGGAGGGCAGCAGCAACGGGTTGCAATTGCCCGCGCCCTTGCGAATGACACCGACATTCTTTTGCTGGATGAACCTACGGGGAATCTGGATTCTCAAGCGGAGGGGGAGGTTTTGGAGCATATATTCAAAATCCACAAATCGGGAAAAACCGTCGTGATTGTCACGCACAACAATGAACTTGCGAAAAAAGCTGACATCCTTTTTGAGGTGCGGGACGGAAAGCTGGGTGGAACAAATTGAAGATTTCTACAAAAGGCAGATACGCTCTGCGAATGCTCTTAGACTTAGCGGAACGCAAAGACGACAGGTTTGTTTCACTCAAAGAGATTGCCGAAAGGCAGAATATCTCGAAGCAGTATTTAGAGCAGATTGTTTCCCTGCTGCACACTTCAAATTTTCTCCGTGCGAACAGGGGAAAGCAAGGGGGATATATGCTGTCGAAAGCGCCTGCGGAAATTACGGTCGCTCAAGTGCTGCGAATTACGGAAGGCAGCCTTGTGCCTGTGGCTTGCTTGGAAGATGAGGAAAACCGGTGTGACCGCGCGGGTATCTGTAAAACCCTCTCGGTATGGGAGGGGTTATATGAACTCATAAATGAATATTTAGAGGGAATCACATTGCAGGACATACTGGATCGGCATGATATGCAGGGAGCGGACAGCTATAGTATTTGAGGGATTCATTTTGGATAACTATACTCATTTCGAGCATTTATCGGTAACGGGCGGCATTGGCGTAATCGTATTGGACACGGGCGGCCGTACATTGTTTGAGTCGTCGGTTCATGCCGCCGCGTCGTATTTTTTAGAGACGCTGTATGAAAAGTTAGATTACGGGGAAAGCTCCCGTGTCGCTTTTCTGTACGGTTGCTATCAGGCGCGCCGTCCAGAAGTGGGGCGCTTGAATAACATTTGAAAAATTGATATAGTCTAATTCATGCTTGAGTGATAAATCGTGGAATTCACCTTGACAACACCTCGTTCTTCACATATACTGTATATGTTCCATAGTAGAAAATTTCCATGCGAAAGGGGATGTGTTTTAATGATTGCTTGTATGTTAATGGTGATTACAACTTAAAACCGAATATCGGGCATAGGTTTAAACGGGGCTATACTCGTATGTTTGCTATGCCGTCAACAGTAACCTTTCGTGAATACTGCTTTTTGCGGGATACGATTTAGGTCGTATCCCTTTTTGGATACATCAACTTGTTGATGTATCATGCCGCGAAAAAGCAGCTTCAAATGAGGCTGCTTGTCTGCGGTATTTTTATATCCAAAAACAACATGATTTTAGGAGATATTTAATGATTGATTTGAAACAATACGGCTACACCGAAATAGAAACGCCGCCCGATGGTCTGCTACCCGGTAGGGTCACGGAACATCGGGGAGCGCAGTACACCGTCGTCACCGAGCGCGGTGAAGTAACGGCAAATCTCAAAGGCACTTTTTACCACGAAGCGGAAGCGCGTGAGGATTTCCCATGCGTCGGCGACTTTGTGTTACTGCAATACAACGAGCTTGGCGATTCGCGTATCGCAAAACTACTGCCCCGCCACTCGAAGTTTTCCCGCGCCGATTTTTCAGGACACGCGGCAGGGTATGTCAAAACCATTCTTGAACAGGTCGTCGCAACGAACTTTGATTATATTTTCATACTGTCGTCCCTGAACTGGGATTTCAAAGTCAGCCGCATCGCCCGTTATCTTACACAGGCGCGACAGAGCGGCGGGCAACCCGTCGTAATCCTTACAAAAGCGGATTTAGTTGAAGATTTTACCGCTGCGTTGGCTGAAGTAAGAAACGCCGCGCCCGATGTGCCGGTTCACGCGGTTTCCGCGCATACCGGATTTGGCATGGATGAACTCGACGAATACTTACAACCCGGCAAAACCGTGGTGTTCCTCGGTATGTCCGGTGTAGGCAAGTCATCGCTTCTCAACGCGCTAATGAATAGGAAAGTTATGGCTGTAAAAGCTATCCGCGAAGATGACAGCCGTGGCCGTCATACAACAACGCATCGTCAGCTTTTCATGCTTCCATCCGGCGCGATGGTCATTGATACGCCGGGGATGCGTGAGCTTGGTTTGTTCGGCGCGGATGAGGGTATCAGTGTAGGATTTGCTGATGTAGAAGAACTATTTGCCGGGTGCCGATTCAGCAATTGCCAACACCAGACAGAACCGGGTTGCGCGGTTCTCGCCGCACTTGCCGATGGTTCATTACCGCGTGAACATTGGGAGCGTTACCTTGTACAGAAGCGGGAAAATAAATTTGCCAGTGATAAATCCGGTTATCTTCAGGATAAACGGGCATGGCACAAAGACCTTGCTAAATGGAGCAAGAAACAAAAGAAAAGCGGAGGAATCAGGAAATGAATGATTACCATATGTATGATGACTACGAAAATTTTTATCACAAGATAGAAAACAGTCATGCTTTTACGCAATACTGCGAAGCGGTTTACGGTATTGACTTTTCGCAGGACGGTTTCGCCGATCTCGAACAGATCACTCATTTACTCGCGGCACTCAACTTATCGTCAAAAGCCAAGATGCTCGAAATCGGTTGCGGTAATGGAAAATTCTGCGCCTACATTCGTGAACAAACAGGAACAGAAGTATACGGGTTTGATTACTCCCCATCTGCCATCACATCGGCCAAGAAACGGCTCGAAGGACAAGCAAAACATTTTGAAGTTGCAATTATTGACCATAAAGATTATCCAGACGATTTGTTTGATGCGATTGTATCGGTTGACACTCTGTATTTTACCGATAATCTCTACGCTTTAATAAAACGAATTAAACGGTGGCTCAAACCCAAAGGTATCTTCGCGGCGTATTATATGGACGACAATCGTGAGCCGGACGAAACGCAACTGGCTGAAGCATTGCGAAAAAATGAATTGTCCTACGAAGTGGTAGATTACAGCGAACACCACTACCGTTTAATGCGCCGTAAACATGATACTGTTTTGGCGATGCGTAGTGTGCTTGAAAACGATGGTTTAGCCGAGCATATACAGCGTATGCTTCGTGAGTCTTTCGACGAAACTGTTACCCTTGATAGTTTTCGCAATAAACACTGTGGGCGTCGCTATTTATATGTTGTCCACAAAAAAACCAAAACGGAGGAATCAGAAAATGAATGAAGATTATACTGTCAGACCAATACACCCCGACGAGTACGGCATCATACGAAAACTCGACCACGACGCCTTTGAACACAACGAACGAGGCAAGGGCTAGAATTACGGCGGGGCTTGTGTTAAAATTAGTTTGTTGGCTCAACCTTATTCAGAAAATGCGAAAGGGAAAGCGGGTATGCATTTATACAAACACTATATTCCTGCTTTTATTTCTGTAATTTGTGTGTTTTTCTACTTTACACCTTGGCTGATCGCGGCGAACAGAAC
>Ga0099364_10000875_pt1 | contig 51079 bp, 39 predicted proteins | sample TergutTh196P3_FD_73070 | JGI IMG/M metagenome (GOLD analysis project Ga0099364, IMG submission 73070) | Microcerotermes parvus P3 segment gut microbial communities from Pointe-Noire, Republic of the Congo - Th196 P3 | ecosystem: Host-associated > Arthropoda: Insects > Digestive system > Gut ... | reverse complement strand
AAAAGCAGGAAGGGCCGCCCCCCCCCCCAAAAACAAAAAAAAAAAAATATGTATTTTGATGTATAAAAAACCCCGGAAAAACCCAACCCGGAAACAAAACGCAGCGCTGCCAGCCAATATGGATCCATAATAAACACACAAGCCAGATTCGACGCAACAAAAAGCGCAAGGGACATTCCCAGTCCGGCTCTGATCTTTATAATTTTAAAAAGCGCGGCGCTCACAAGGGAGCCGAACATGATCGCAAATATCTCTACAGTCATGGGTATCCCGGCACTGACATCAAGGGTCAGACCGAACATTGTCTGACGCCACTGCCTGACCAGCATAGAGGAAAACGGTATGACAATGTAGACCCCCGTATACATCAGGAACGCGCACAAACGCAGCCCGCTTTGTACCCCCGCCGTCTGTACGGACTCCTGACTGACAGAGTTCTTACCTATCTTGAGCATGATAAGCTCCGGCAGCTTTGTTATCTCGATAACGGCAACGAGACTAACGATAAGCGAGATAAAAGACAGAAGCAGCGTCTCGGCCATTTTTTGGTCAATGTACTGCCGTGATATCGTAACGTCAAGCCTCATGTTCGCCTGTCCGTCCCTGCCTGAGATCGGGACGCCGATCTGGTACTCGCTCTGTCTGACGAGCACGTCCCGGCTGTCAGCCAGCACATGAACAAGCTTTATATCCCACAGCCCGGGCATATGCCGCAGTTTATCCGCAAAAAACTCGTCAAGCCCGTACATCCTGTCGTAGGGGACGCCCCTTTCATGAGCCTGACTGACCAGCGATTCCATGTAAAGACATGTCGTTTGAGCGCTTTCAAGCATCATTTCCCTATACCGGCTCTGGTATGTAAAAAAGCTGAGAGCACTCTGGATCAAAATCCCGATAGTAAGTATTATTGCCGGAACCAGACCAAAAAGTCTCCCGCCGACAGCTACGCCCGCTTTACCCGCAGAGAGTATCCAAATAAGTATTGCCGCCATTACGCATACGGCGACAGTCAGTGTCATGACAAGTATTCCTCCGCCTTGCCTCGCATGGGCCTCAGTATTCCGCGCGGGATATATGAGGCAGAGATTCCCTGATTGAATGCCATCCTGTCCGTAGATCGGCTGTATCACCAACTCGAAGCCGCCCGATACGACGATAGCGCCCTCACGATCCTGCGCCTCGCCTCGCACCATATGAGGCCTGACCTGTTCCGTACGTATTAAAGCGGCAAGCTCACCGTCTAAGTCAAATGTAGCGTAAACCAATCCGCCCGAAGGGTCGGTGACGACCGCATGCGCGTCTGCGCCTATATATCCCGTCGTACGGAGAAGCAGCCGGTCTATACCGTAAAAGCTCTCTATCGTTTTCCCGTTACGGATGGCGGACTCGATATCCGAAACGCTCTGGCCTATTATAGTCCTGTACAGGTGCCTATTTATATCATGGCTGTTGCTCTCAAAAGATGAAAACCCGATCCAAAAAACGAACAGAAGCGCAAGAAGCGCCAAAACCAGATAAACCGCCGCAATAACGGCAATTTTCGGGCGCGCGCCTTTTTCCTGTTTTTCCACAACTTCTCTGTCCATATCAGTTACCTGCCGATGTATAGACGCGTTCGCATGCTAAAAGCATATCAAAAGTGGGCTTAAACCCTATTCTTTCCGCTACGTCAAGGTTGAGTGTCAAATATGGCGAATTTCTGTACTCCTGCGGCAAATCCGAAATCGGCGTACCGGCCAGCGCCTGTGTTATCGAACGGGCGCTGAATATGCCTAATCCTTCTATTTCAAGGGCTGACACATTCATAAGCGCTCCGCGTTCCACCAGCAATTCTCCTACCTGCACGAAAACAGGTATTTTGTTATCCGTGAACACCGCCAGCAGGTCCTCCGTCTTTTCGAGGTCCAGAATTATATCCGTTGTGAGCATGAACGCGTCAATGCCATCCTGCTGAACAAGACGTCTGAAAACCTCTTTCAGGTTTTCATAATAACGGCTTACCGCCTCCTCTGTAGATGTGTCTATTCGCGTTATTTGAGACGCCGTTATGCGGATACTCAGGGTATCCGCCGCTTTTTCATAAGAATCCAAAGCCGCGATCGTTCTGTTATGATACACTATCCCCAAGTTGCGGAAAGGGATGCAATCATAATAATAAATAAGCTGCCTTTCATATGCGGTGGGGTCAAACGTCGCCCATATATACGGATCACCGGAATCTTCCAGCGACTCTACAAGCCCGCTGCCGACGGGATCAACAGCACCGAACATCATCACCGGTGTTTGCAGACCCATCGCTTTTATCATAGCGGCGGGTCCTGTCCCCATAGTGAGGATGACGTCTATCGCACCGTTTCTTATATGCTCCGTCAGGCTTCTGCGTATTTCATCCTCGCTTTGGAATTCCGTATAATAATTGGCGCTTTCGTCAAAGCGGATATAAGGCCCGATATCCGCCCGCGCAAGCCAGTTTATCAGCTCTCCGGCGTCCGTGTCGCCGGGGTCGAACGGCAGATGATCGAAGGATATCCAGCCTTCGTCGCGAAGACCATGGATTATATAGTACAAAACCATACCCGTTACAGGGTAAGGATCTATATCCACATAAGCGAGAGTGAACGGTCTCCCGTCGGGTTTTGTCTGAGGCGGCACTGCGGATGTGGCTCGCGGCGGCGTACCCAACCCTAAATCAATATCGATGTAATCGCCCCCAACCCGCTGACGAAACACAGCGCAACCGCTTTGTATAATAAGCAGCAAGACGAAAACTACAACTATACTCACGCGCGATATTAACCGCTTTCTCCGCATTTCTTACACCCTCCACGTGTTATGTGCAGTATATTCTTGTCAAGTTCCTGAAATCCCAGGCTCTTCATTATTTTCGCGGAAGCGCGGTTCTCAGGCGCGCTTAATCCAAACACGATTGGATTTTTCTCAAAGTATATTTTAAGATATTCCCGCATAAGAGTTGTTCCGAGGCCCCTTCCCCTGAATATCGGAGATATCCAAAGGGGCCCAAGTTCGCCGTTGAGATGCGTTGAAATAAATCCGGCGCGTTCGCCTCGCCATAACAGGCCGAGACTCAGGTTATTGCGCAGTTGGCTCCTGAGCATGTCCGCTGTGAATTCTTCGTCCTCACATAATTTAATGACAAACTCATCCCATGACTTATCCATCGTAACGATCCGCATGTCGTTCGGCAAACTTCTTCCTTTATGCGGCCGCAGCTTTTGCCGTGTAACGACCGTCAACCTGAACTGCTTATATACCGCTTCGGGAAAAAGTTCGCGCCAGACCGCTTCGTACCCCGCGTCAATGGCTATGATCCGGTGCAGGATATCATCTAACCCTTCCGTCAGCTTTTCTATATCCTCCGCGCTGTTGATAACAAAACGAAAATAGCCGTTTTTTTTATCACGAACCCGAACCGATGCTCCCGACTGCATAAAGTAGTCGTTTTGCCCACTCACCACGGCAGACATTACAGGAGCATACCGTATATCGTCCGAGAACACAGAGTTTGGAACTCGGAATTCGGAACTTTGTGAATGCGGAATTCGGAATTCGGAATTCGGAATAATTTCTGTCGACATTTCTCTCTCCTATTAAGCTTAAGCAAGGACGGTTCCTCTGCTTTGCATGCCGTTTTTATTTTTACGTTTCAATGCAAAGCAGAGGAACCGTCCCCTTGCTTACGCCTCGTAACGCGCGCGCCTATGCCTGCCGCTGCGCCTACGGCGACCAGCGCGGCGTAAATCACGGCATAGCTTTTAAGCAGGCTTATGCTGTATTGGCTTACGTATGCCCTTGAAACCGTTAACGTCACATGCATATTTGAGTTTATGCTCATAGTATGTATCATCGGAACTCCCTGAACGGACTTTCTCAGCCAACTGTTCTGGTCATAGATCGCATCCGATGAAATACCCATGGCTTTGAGTGCATTGATGTCGCTTTGCAGCATTTGCGCAACACGGTTTACCGATTGAACGGTCGCCGATTCCGCGATGCCGCCGTAACGCGCGTATGACAACCCGAAGTCCAGAGTCAGGGCAGTCAGCGCTATCAGAAACGTAACGGCGGCGACCCCTGCCGCTTTTGGTTTTCTTTTAAGTATAATGATAAGCCCCAATCCAAGCATCTCCAGCGCTATGATCAGGCTTTGCTTAAGCTCCGACCTGACAAGTCCGCTTGCCCCAAAAAACACTATATCCCTATTGAGGCGTACTATCACATATGCCGTCCCGCCCGTGTCCATTACAGGCAATATCAAGTCGAAAAACCCTGCGTTTTCGTACAGATAATAGTCGTTTTCACTTTCAAATAAAAGCTCACCGGGCCGCCGCAGCGGGACGATGTCCGCAGACGGATGCTCAAGACTATACAATAACCTGTCGCCTCTCCCGACTACATACACGCCCTCCACATACGATGAACAGCGCCGTATATCCCGCAATATACCGTTGATGTTATAAAATTGCTCCAAATCCTTGCCATTTCTGACGCCGTACTCGATCTTTTGTATATTCTGGCGAACCTCTACGGCAATCCTCATAAATGTCAGGTTTTCATAAAGCGAGCGGGCAGCGTTCCGCTTGACAAAAAACGACGGCACGATCACTCCCCCCAGCATAACCGCCAAGATTATAAACGCTATAAAAACCCGCGCTCTTGAATTCATTTACTCTCCTCAAATTCCGACATCAACTTCTCCCAGATTTGTTTCTTTTCCGTATGTTATGTCAACGCTCAACGATTTGCCTACTGAGGGTATCTCAAGTTCGGCCCGACGCGCCGTGTCATAGCGTTCGGGGATCGCAACAAAGAATGAACCGTCGGCGGCCGTGTGAAACTCGATTAGCTCAATAAGCGGGGTAGCGCGGGCGTGTTCGTGGTTCAATGCGCTTTCTAACGGATAAACGTTGCCGGCTGTGTGCGTTCCGGTTATGAAACACGTTTCCCTTTTACTTATATCCTTGTCCGCAATCAGAAATTTGCCCGGCAGCGGCAAACGCCACGTCTGCCGGCTTGAAAACAGTTTTATCTCTTTGTCGCCGGCTTTGAGGTCGTCCTGCGCCACTTTGAGCAGTTCGCGTCCCTCATGCACATACAGCAGGACCTTTTCGAGTGCCGCAGGCACACCTCCCTTTACGAGCCTGCCCAGCAAAGCCGTCGGCGCACCTCCGAAAGGATATGATCTCCCGGGACTGAGCACTCTGTAAATAACACTGTACTGCCCTGCTTCCTCCGAAACGCTGAACTCGACTGTCTCCGGCAAAAACATCGGAGCCAGTATATCTATTCTGGCGGGGCCGGGCGGGAGATTTGGAAACACGAAGTAACCACTTTGTTTGTATATTGGCCGAGCCGGAACCCGTCCCACAAGAAACGAAGCCTCAGTAGCGCGTATCGGGCGAGTGCGATATCCGTCAAACAGTTGTAAAACGGCGGAAAGCCGAATATGCATAAGCCACACCTCTCTCCTCAGGCTCCTCTGCTTCCAGGTGATATTTCTATGCGTGCTTCGTTTACTCGCACGCCTACGGGTCTTGTCCTTTCGGATTCAAGCGTGACTAACACACTCAGGGCGAATGACATTTTGACAGGCTTGGAGGGGTTATTCCAGATTTTTGTGAGATCATCCGATGAAAGCTTTAGCATCTCTACATTCAAAGAGGCCTCTTCACTTGCGAGCGAACCTTCAAGATACTCAGTCTCAATAACCGGTATATCTCTGATGATCTGCATTGCGCGCCCGATAATACGGTATTCGTCGGCGGAGCGCGTCTGTGGGGGCGCCTTTGAATGGGCCGTAATTAGTATATACAGTTTTATCTGCATAGGGGCATACCGCTCAATCGTCGGGTCCGCCGGGTCGGGCCGAAACCCTCCTCCGCCTTTTTGCTCTTCAAAATTGTATATCCATGCTGTGAGTTGGAAATCCTCCGGCTCCTGCGGCATACACAGGCCGATAGACTCAGGCGATGCGATAGGCTCCGGAGTCAAATTTTTCTTTAACATGTTCACCAGCGAAAGCCCCGCTTCCGCTATCGAGTTACTGTTGCCCATTTAATCATCACTATCCTCTGTATCATATTCCCCGCTTTGGGGTGTGTCTTCGTATTGGGACGCATTCTCGTTTTGATGCGGTATCTCGCTTTGAGGGACGATCTCAAAGAAACGGCCTGCATTTTTAAAACCGTCTATATACGCGCGGTCGGCTTCCGCGCCGTTTCCGTCATAGAACACCACCTCGGCCAGATTGCCGCCGCTGAATGTCGGCGGGCTGAATATCAGGCTGCCGCTGATACTGTTTTCGGCCAGTAATGACCCTTCATAATAAAGTGCGGCCCGCGTTATACTCTCTGCTCCTGTCCTCGGCTCATGAATTAAAAGAGCGAACTTTCCTATATCGTCTCCTGCCGCGCGCTCGATCTGCCACCGGCCTCCCGCGTTTGCCATCCAGCCATATGAAACACTTGTCCTTATCTCGAAAACCAAACTTGTCTCAAAGAATCTCGGCTGAGACCGCTCAAAGTACCCGGCGCCGATAAAACCGCTGAGATGCTTGTCCAGCGCGGTCATCGCGGATCCATACGAATGCTTTTTTTCATAAACGTCTATCCTGGAAACATAAAGCTCATACGCCGCGTCAAAAACCTCATACTTGCTTGAACCATCCATCAAGTTAAGGGATTTTAGCTTATCATGCTCCGTTTCGGCTTTTACGTACAGGTCCACGGCGTCGCGCAGCAGCATGAGCCCAATCCGCGCCGTATTTACCAAAGTCTCCGAAGATGACGGCGCCGAGACACCAGATATGCCTTCAACCACCGCAAAAAACATTGCGGGCGCCGGACCGGGCGCGTTCCACCACTCGGTCTTTTCCACATCCGGCAACAGCCATGCGGACTCATAATCAAATCCTGACGGAATAGAAAAACCGGTGAGCTCGCGGAACCTGTTCCTTCTCGCGCCAAGCCGCTGCTCAGACTCCGCCAGATCTGCCTGAGCTTTCGAACGCCTTTCACGCAAACTGTTAAGCACCGTAATATCTATCTTAGACGTTCTGAAATCCGCTTGCGCCGCGTCTATCCATGAGTCCAGTTCGCTTATGAGCGCTTCAAGTTCCGTCTGTTTGTTTAATTCGGTATCTATCGCTATGACGGCGTATAGCACATCCGCAGCGATATCATAGCTTCGGCCGCGATACTGCTCCCACAAAAGATGCATTCCTGAAATAGTTTCCGATATCTCCCTGCCGGGCCGGGCCAAAGCATCTGTCCTCAGCAAGCCGAGCCTATCCGCCACATCCCTCTCGTTTGCCTTCAACGACTGCAATTCCGAATCTCTGTCCAGTGCCGCGCCGATAGCATCCAGGACCGACATCTTCGCCCCTGATCTTCCGTCCGTATCCGCGCCTGAGTTGGATCCCGGGTTCGTACCCGGGTTCGTACCCTGACCCGTACCCGGATTCGTACCCGGATTCGTACCCGGATTCGTACCCGGACTCGTACCCTGACCCGTACCCTGACCTGTACCCGGATTCGTACCCGGATTCGTATTCTGGTCAGTGTCCGCAGAGGATGATGAAAGCGCACCCAGCCCGAACTGTTCATAATGCTTTTGATCCGCTGTTGCCGCATCGCCATTACCGTTGCCGCCGTCCCGCCCTTCTTCGGCCCGCTCCTCCCGAGCTTCGCCTGCGTCCTCATATACGTATAAAAGCGGCGTCACACCATCGCGGGACAGCCATGTCGTCACAAGCAGGGTCCCGCCGATCTCCCCGTAAGCCGTCGCATTATCGGGCAGAACTATTCCCAGCAAGTTCAGCGCCTGCGTATCGGTAAAATGCCTTGCCTCCGCCGAAACGGCAAAAGGGCGCTGGGTCTCGCCACCGACACGCGGGATCTCACCACCGGGCGTCATAAATAATCTTGTAAGCTTAGCCGGCTGCTCCTCTGTCGCATACTCAAAACGCAGCGCAATGCCGAAAACGGCATTGTATCTGAAAAACTCCGTTTCGCCGATATGCTCTCTCATTCCGGACTCAAAAGCCGCGTATATCTCTGAAGGCGGCATCTTGAGCAGATTTTCGGGCGATATGCGCCCTTTTTCAAACTGACCGGAAAAAACGAGTCCCGAGCTCCTGTCCGTAAGCGTACCTTCGCCTTGTGCGAAACCGTCCGCGAACCTTCCCGAGTAGAGCGTGTCCCCCTCAAGGTTAAGTCTGCCTGTCCCATCCGCAGCGCCTTCTCTGAAATCGCCCTCGTATATCATACCTCCGGGCATTACAAGCCTTCCCTCGCCGGAAAATTTCCCGTTCGAAAATTCGCCTTCGTATACCACACTGCCGGCTACTCCGAAGAGCGTTCCGCGCCCGCCGTAAAGCCCGTCGGCAAAACTGCCCCTATACATAAGGTTTCCTGCGCTGTCGAACTCTGATCCGTCGCCGGAGCGGAGCCCCAGAGAAAACTCTCCTAAATATATCCTTTCGCCATATGGCCCATATAACTCACCCAGTCCGGACATATCGCCATTGTTGAACTCTCCCTCATACTTCAGCGCTCCGCGTTCATACAGGCGGCCTCTGCCCGAGTACGCCCCTTTTTCAAAATCTCCGATGTAGACGAGATGGCCGCTTGAGTCATAAAACTCACCCGTTCCGTGATACAGGCCGTTTTCAAAAAAACCAACGTAACTTAAAACCTCGACACGGCTGTACAGCGTACCGTGTCCGTGATACATACCCAGAAAAAATCCCCCGTCATATTGGACGCTGCCATCCGGGAAACGGAGCGTTCCCCGCCCGTTGTATGCTCCGTTTTCAAAGTCACCCTCATACAACAGCACGCCGTTTTCGTCGTAAAGGGAACCTCTGCCATGAAACAGCCCCATAGCATATCCGCCTTCGTATATCAGCGTTGCGTCTTCTGCATACAGTCTGCCGAACCCGTCGTACGCACCTTCTGCAAACGTGCCGCTGTACATGACAAACCCATTTTCATAATAAAGCGTCCCCGTGTCCGTGTAATACCCTTCCAGCAGACGTCCTCTGAACATCGTCTGCTTTCTTCCCTCGTCGTGGAAAATTATGACTTTTCCGCTGTATTCTTTATATTTCGGATCCCCATCTGTATATCTTGCTGTAAAAAAGCGCGGTACAAGCAGCGGCCAGACGAAAAAGTAGATCAGAAACGGGATAATGACGATCACGAGCAGCAATAACACAAGCAAGGTTTTTGCCATGAACACGTTACCGACCAGAACATAGTCCGCACGCTTTTTCGGCTTGGTCATCGCCGCTCTTGGCAGCGCCGTGAACAAGCTGGGCAGCTTTGCCAGGTAACGCCCTATGTTTGTCATATAGCGCATCTTGGACTTCATCATGAAGAACGGCCTGGTTATAAAATTCCGCAAAACGCGGAACGTCTGCGTAATTGTGCGCATCAACAGATCCAGCATTGTCTCACCCCCTTAAATAGCTATGTTCTTATAATAATTGTCTGAGCGTGTGTTGAAATAGCGGCGCTCAGACTCTCTTTCAAAAGCTGTGTAGTATTCACGTTTATCTGTGCTTTGCATGTTATACTCGCACAGATACAGATAATTTCGCGCAATGCCATCCTCGGTAGAGTGCTTGATGATATCCATAAACATTTTGCCGGCATTACGGTAGTCTCCCTTTGCGAACAGGTTTACGCCCAGTTCAAACTTATCGGCAAAGCTCTTTTTCAGGTCAAACAGAGCGGGCGGGTCACTATCATATATATCATAAAAATCAATTGCCTCTTCAGCGAACGCCATCTTACCTGCCCTTCGGATATTGTACCCTTTATCTTTGATTTCCACATAAAATTCACCGGTAGCGGCTACATAGACATTACTGCCGCAGCATGTGCGAATGAGCGCCCCGGCAAGCGAAGATGAGTCTGAGACGGCCGTAGGTTCCATTCGGCTTTGGTCGCCTATAAAACCCAGCGTCAAATCGCCTTTTGTAAGTACCGCGCGCAGATCTATCTGAATGCCGGATTCATCCGCATATTGCTTATTGAGCCTTCTGCAAACGTCCCTTATAGCCAGCGCGGCACCAAGTGCGTCGGGCGCGCTTTTTTCAAAGACCCCGTCAAAACCGTCATTCATAAAGCCGTAAACTGTTCCCCCGTGTTTGCTCACGACCGGCACGATGTTTTCAAGCACGGTATTTGCGTTTGCGAATATATTCCTGTCGTTCCCTCCCGAGACAGTAAATCTGATAACTACGACATAGGCGTCTTTTATACGCGTTTGCATATCCTTATTGACATTTTCGACCCGTGTTTCGCCCAGCAGCTTCAAAAAACGCTCGGGAATAAAACGGTGGTAAGATGTACTCAGCGTCTGCAGGCTCAAATCCTTATCGCGGAGTATATCTGACAGCTTCTTTACACGCTTGTACATTTCGCCCGTTTCGTCGCCGGAATGGATCTCCGTTTCCAACGTATACTTCCCAAGTCCCAGTGCGTGCAGCATCCCGTTGAGCTTCTTTAACGTTACCACATGGAAAGCCGTTGTAAATATCAGCAGGCCGGACAGAATCGCGCCTGTTGTAATTAAAAATGTGTTAACAAGACCCTTAAACGATTCGACTATGTCTTCAAGCGCCGACATGTTTTCTATAACACACAGGAAGGTTTCCTCCCCGCCGACAGTTATACCTGTATATTTGAGCAGCGCGAGCTTTCCGCCTATCTCGGTTTCTATAATAAGATGCTGCCCTTCAAGCGCGACGCCCGTATACAGGACATCCCCAACACCTGCATAGGGTAAAAATGCGCTCATTGTCACTCCCGCAGGGTGCTTGCCGCTTGACCCAACCAACCGGAACCCTTCATCCCCGCGCGCGATCAAATATGTGTGCAGCGGGCTGTTTCCCCTGCCGCGCATGTTGTAGTCGCTGCCAAATCGCTCCATAAACCCCAGATACGCATCGGGCGGAGAACCGATCGGCAGAGTTGTTTTCATTGCGGACAATAAGACGTCCGCATCTGAACTCAGGCTGTCACGGTATGAGCGGTTCAGCGCATCTGTTACGTTAGGGATAAGGATATACTTTGACAGAATAAAAAACGCTATGAATATGACGAGTACGGTCAGGAGCGTCTGCCTTATGAGCATCGGCATTCTCATACGCATGAAGTTGATAAAGAACTCCCAAAGCAAAACGGAGGATATGATCACCCCTGCGGCAACCGCTATAATTATGAGCCAATCCATAAGCTGTGCGTGTCTTGCCCGGCTCAGCGTCGTAATACTGGGCAGAAACGTAAACCCGCCAAGGTACAGTTCGCTGCCGGTTTCCGATCTGACAACTCCCAGAACGTTACCGACACCGCTGACCGCTATATCATGCATATCTCTGAACAAACCGCCCCTTTCGGCCGCCACAGAAAACGTACCATGAATGACAGGGACAGGCCGCAGATTGCCATAAGGCGAAGAATAGACCGTACCACTGACCGCATCGCGCATGTAGAAAACACCCGCGCCGCTGAAGAAGCGGTCGAAGCGCGCGTCGCCTAAATCGCCGTCGCGCATATCTTCCCTCCCCATGACGCTATGCATTGTCATTGTGCCATCCGATAAAGACAGAACCGCCCCCCCGCCCGGAAGCGCGTGAAAAGCGGTCATGTGGGCGCCGGACGGCTCAATATCGTACTGGCCGATCTTTCGCAGCGGTTCCGAACCGTCTTTCATGTATGTATAGGCCTCAAGAAGTCCTGCCGCGTCATTTCGCCTGATGAAATATACACGCCGCTCATCTTCATCGAATGTGGACAACACACGGTATAAACTGTCCCTGAACACAGACAATTCCGCCGCGTAGATATCCTCTAAAAAGCTGCCGTCTTCGCGGAATGCCGCGATTTTTACACCGTTGATCATCAGCGTACCCGGCTCAAAATCATAACATGTTATCCAGATATTTTTATTTTGCAGTATGAATATACTGTCTACAAAAAAATTCTGTCCGAAATGCGGGGTAATGTCCTCCCGCAGTATTTCCTCTCCGGTGGAGTCCAAAACGACAAGGCTCTGATTCTCGCTTACTTTGCGTATAAAATAAATATTACCAAGCTGATCTACGGAAAAAGCGTAATCCCTGACGTTATCGCCGCCGAGGGCGAACGGTTCGGTCAGTGCGTCTCCGAACAGCGCAAAAACGCAAGCCGACAACATGATTATTATAATTATCAGGCTCAACGTCTTAAACACTATAATCCCCCTACTCACTACTCATCATCGCTCGGTTTCGCTTTGCGTGACCGCCTTACTTTTCTTGCTATCATTCTCTTTATGTATCCAAAGATCGATTCTTTTTTGTATTTTTCGTACTCCTCCATGGCGGCTGCGCTGATCTGCCGCCATGCGGCACAGACTGCTACAAATTTCATAGCGTCTCCGCTGATCGTCCGCTGTAAAAAATCGGAGGCCGCATCCGGCAGGTATCTGCTTTTGACAAAGACTTGTTCAAGATATGACTTAAACAGCGCCCAAATTTCATCCTCTGACGGATCCGGGTACGGCTTGATTACAAAATTGAAACGCACAGCCTTTTCCTTCTTGTTATATACCGTGTTCGGCAACGTGAGTGCTGAAATTGCGAAAATGGGAGGCAGCATATCAAACGACAGCATCGCGTCAAATAAGCTTCCGGCGATCTGCGCCCGCGCGGGATAATCGTCCTTTTGCAGAGACTTCATGTGATCCATGAGAGGTATGCCCTGATGATAATCAAAAAACGCCATAATACAACGGTTGCCGGGTATGACCCTGTGAAACCCGTCGCAGACGCCGGCCGAAACGCCGTAGAAAAGCGGCAGCAACTGACTAATATGCGCCGGTTGCGAATATGTATTGAAGATCAGCGGCTTATAGTCATTCCTGTTTTCGATGTCAATGCATACGGAAGCAGTATATCCGTCCTCCATATACAGGTTTTCAAGCACCTGATATTTCCCGTTATCGAGTAAAATGCCCATATGCTTTCACCATGTCACATTAGTCGCTTATCAGCGCTGCCAAAATAATTACGGCTTCGGCACGGGGGACGGGCTTTCCCGGATTTAAAACGCCGCCAAAGGTATACATTTTCGCCAGCGTTTGTATAGGTCCGCGGGCGTACTCCGCCACGCCGTCCCAGTCGTCAAACTCTATCCATTGGTCGGTTTGAAAATCGGGCAGTCTGCCGAGCCTGCTTAGCGCACTATGTATCATCACAAGCATATCCTGATATGTCATGGCCGCATGAGGCATGAATCTGTTGTTACCCACGCCCGATGTGACGCCCATAGCTCTGGCGCTTATCACATGGGTGTAATACGGCGAACTGTCGGGAACATCGTCAAATGGCTCCGCAGCCCGGATGTATTCCATTTTGCCCTCCAACGCTTCCATCATCAGCGCCGTAAACTCCGCACGGGTGATGACTCCGTCCGACGTCGCCTCCGCCCCGGTAACAACCTCCTGCATAACTGTTATCCCGTTTCCTTCGATCCTGACCATGGCGCCAATGGGGATGGTGAGCGGGTTAACCCCGTGACCGGCGCGGACGTTATATAAAATCGGAACATTTACGTCCTTGAGCGCCTCTAATATGACTTTGAGCGAGATTTCGGGGTCGTCATACACCCTGTCCGGCAAAATGTCGCCAATAACAACAGCGGCGACCTCGTCTAACAAACCCGCCAGTTTTAGCTGCCAGATATATCGGTGAAGGCGGTACGGGGCTTCGCCTGTTTCTTCTATAAAGAGAATCTTGTCTTTAACGTCCAACTCATATTCAGTACCCATAAGAGAACTGAGCAGCGTCATATTTCCTCCGACGATGATCCCTTCCGCATATCCTTCGTTTATCGTTATAAAAGCCGTGCCGTCAATGTTTTCAAGAGGAAAAGCGGCCTTCGGCGCCATCAGCATCTCAAACAAAAGGTCAAAGGCTTCTTGCTGACCATAGTTAGACGACAGCATGGGGCCATGGAAAGTGACAAGCCCCGCATTTTGGACGATAGCCGTATGCAGCGCCGTAATGTCACTGTAGCCGATGATTATCGGCCTGTTCCGCCTGAGCGCCTCATAGTCAATATTTTGAAGAAGGTGCATGGCCCCATAACCGCCGCGCAAACAGAAGATCGCCTTTATCTCAGGATCTCTCGCGAGCGCGTTGAAGGCTTCTGCGCGTACCTGCTCGCTTCCGTCCCCGACCCCGAACTCAGTGTCAAGGTCTATGTTGTCGGCGATGACGACTTCGAACCCCATGTCCGTCAAAAAATCGGACGCAAGCTCGAGCCTGTCAGGCGTCGCCCTGCTCGCCGGAGCAACGATGCCAACCTTATCGCCGATATTAAGAGCCTCAGGAACAACCAAATCTATGCGCGATCTGTTATCGCCGCCAACGGCGGCAGCGGACACACTCGCCGAAAGAACCGAGCATATCATAAGGAAAATAAAAGAACTGATCAACACTCTTGTTTTCATACAAACCACTCCTCAAAATTAGAATTCTATTACAACTATCATTTCTGCTTTGTTATTTCTTAAGCCTATGACCAAGTCTTTTGCCAGACTCGCTATGATAGACTTTTCGAGACCGTCCCACTGTTCCTCTTTGACCGTTTTTGGTATTTCATTCTGGTAAACCGCAAGCGAGAAGTATGTTGTTATTCCCATGCATTCATACTCCGGGATATAGATATGCCCGTACTCCCCATCAACTAAGATGAGGCTTTCGAAAACGCCGCTTATTTTCCCGAATATCCCTTTTGTGGCTTTGTTCCTGCCGAACTTGGATAGCGAGAGAATCTTTGCTTTTTGACTTGAACTTATAGCCGTTTCCGCTCTGAGATTTAGCGTAAAGCGCTGATCTTCGTTTTCAATGAAGAACTCGTATTTCAAGTTATCAAACAGACGTATCGTCAATCCCAGCATTTCCTCAGCAAGAAGACGAAGTTTTCCTGCGGCTGAAGGCGACAGATTGCAAGATTTTCCGATCCTCTCTGTCTCCGAGAGTACGTATCCCATTTCATCTTCTTCAGTAAAAACATCAAATTTCATATATCAATTCTTTCTTTTCTTCCGGGGGACTTCTGACTTCTGACTTCTGACTTCTTGCGCTCCGCGGAGCGTATGAGGCATGTTACTATAACAACGGCATCATCGTACAGTACCCGTGGTGGTATAATTATTAAACAATTCTATTGCCTTAATTCATAGTTTATTGTATATTATAATTGTAAATACCCATATCCATCGACATTTACAATTCACTATTTATAATTTAGCGCGTCAGGGGAAAAAGTTTATGGAACAAACTATGCTTAAGGCACAGGCGCCAAGAACCACTCTGATGAAACTGATGGACGGTCTTTCAGAGAGGCAGATCATATATATTCACGCGCCTGCAGGCTTTGGAAAAACAACATCAGCCCTTCTGTGGCTCCAACACAGAGAGGCTCTGGCGGGTATAAAACACGCATGGATCAGTCTTGACGAGCACGACAATAAAACCGCCGAGTTTTGCAGACGGTTCGTCTCCGCTTTTTCAAGTCTGCAACCGGATAATGCCTCCCTTGGCGCGCTTGCCGAACATCCGGTTTTTAACACGGCGCCCGTAGAGTTCGCTCTGCATGCGCTGGGTGCATTTGTGGAAAAGAAAGACCCGTGCGTTTTCGTTCTTGACGATCTACATGTTGTTGATAATGATGAAATACTTAAACTGCTACCGGTCATCTTCAAGAGAATGCACAGTGAATGCACGGTCCTGCTCCTCAGCCGCGCCGCGCCGCCGGACAGCTTTTCCGAGATAGTTTCAAAAGGAGCTCTCTCAATTGTTGACGCGGAGTACCTGCAGTTCACAAGCGGTGAGATCAAGATTTTTTTCAGCAAAAACGGACGCTTTATCTCAAGCAAACAGGCGAATGATATTTTTGCTTCCACCGGAGGCTGGGCTATTGGTATACGCGCATTACTCATGTCGGAAGAAAACTCATACAGCATCAATCTGACCGGACAATATCTTGAGAGCTTTCTTAAAACCCATGTATGGGAACGGTGGGATGATCGTATAAAAAGATTTATGATGATGGTGTCCGTGGTTAAGGAGCTTACACTCGAGTTGTGTCAATGGCTCATATCCGGTGATAAGACGCTGAAAAAGGCGTCCTGCGCCGATATCCTGTCAGGACTCGTGCGCGAAAACGCCTTTTTGAGAGAAACCGGGTCCGACACATACCGTTTTCACGATTTATTCCGCGATTTCCTGTTGAGTATGCTTCAACAGGAAGGAAGTAATGTTGAAAACGAACAGTTGAAAAAGGCCGGCGAATGGTTCTATAAACGAAAGGATTACCTGAAAGCTGTTGACTGTTTCTTGAAATGCGGACACATGAGCGGTATCGCGAAAGGGCTTAAGCTGATGTATGACTACAGCTCTGTCCACCCGATTATAGAAGATTCGCTGGAACTGGTACGCATATCACTAAACAGCTCCGTACTGGAAAAGTATCCTTACTTAATGGAGCTTCAAATATGGCTTGCTTATATGGAAGGCCGGTGTGACGATTTTGAGGCATACGCCGACTCTTATTACAAGCGTTTGCCAAAAATCACGCTGCAAAACCCAGCTTCGGTGCTATCATCCGTAATGGTGCGCTGCCTGGATTACCGTAACAGTATAGTAGGAGTCACAAAAAAATTGAGCAAGCTGCCGCTCCTGCTCTTTACTCAGGAGAACACACCGCCGATAACTCAGAGTTTTCCGCTTTACCATCGCTCCGGAAGAGATTTTTCGGAATATGCGATTGACACGGATGCAAATATCAGACTTCTGGCAAAGACCCTCGGAGTTGCCGTAGGCGACTCCGCCGTCATGATAGAATACCTGTTGCGCGCGGGTTTAGCCTATGAGCGCGGTGATTTGACCGAAGCTCATGAACTGGCCCTGTCTGCTCATGTCAATCTGCGCGATGATTTCGCGTCGGAAGCTAAGTTTTGCGCTTTTATGATGCTCGCTCACGTTCAGGACGCATACGGCAATCAGTCCGAGCTGGAAAAAACGCTTGAACACACGGCGAAAATGATAGAAGCCGACAAAGCATATTTTGTATACGATAATTTTCGCGCCTACAAATGCCGCCTCCGGCTTTACAACTGTGACACGGAAGCGGCTCAAGACTGGCTTACCCGCCATGCCGTTTCGCCCCATGAGTCTTTGGCATTTTACAAATTGTATCAGCATTTCACCACTGCGCGGGTGTATATAGTTATCGGTGATTATAATAACGCTATATTATTTTTGAAAAAACTGCTGCTGCTCAGCGAACGTTACAGGCGTACTATTGATATTATAGAAGCCCGTGTTTTACTCGCCATAGTCTATTGGAAAAAGGGAAGAGGCGGACATACTATGGCCATTGATTACCTTGAGCAGGCCGTCATCTCGGCATATGGGTACGGATACACACAGATTTTCATAAACGAGGGCGCTGAGCTTGTCACTATGCTGCATAAGCTGCAAAAACGCGCCATACAACCCGATTACAACGGCGGTATCCCCAGCGCGTTTGTTAAATCACTGTATATCTCTGCTGTTTCAAAATCAAAACTCACAAAAGGACTAACCGGCGGTAGGCCCTCCGCAACTCTTTCGTTCACAGACAAGCAAAAGACTGTTATGAATCTGATGTGCCAGGGATGCAGCAGAAACGAGATTGCGGAGCGGATCGGGCTTCGTCCAAACGGCGTAAAATCGCATATCGAACTCATATACAGAAAGCTTGATGTGGTGAGCAGCGTTGACGCTGTTTTGAAAATCAAAGAGTTGGGCATTTTGGACGATTTGCAGTAAATATTAATAGATTAATAACTAATTGTCATATTATTGTAATAAAAATAGGCTTTACTCTCAGCGTAGTGATTTGCTATAATCGGAGCAGATTCTGCGAATCTGTGAAGCAAGCCGGAGGGATGGCAGTGGATGGTTACACAAGAAAATTTGACGTAATCGGCAGCGGGGACGATACTCGTACGATCCTTTCGTCTGTCTATGAAGCCCTTAGGATCAAAGGATACAATCCTGTTAACCAAATCGTCGGGTATATCCTGTCGGAGGATCCTACCTATATCACAAACTACAATAACGCGCGCAGCCTGATTTGCAAACTTGACAGGGATGAGCTTCTCCAAGAGCTTGTCGTGTCATATCTCAACAGGGATTGACAACGAGGAAACAATGTGTTACAATCTCGTTACTGTTTGTCAGGGGGTATTGATGTGTCCGTTGCGGTTAAAGGAAAAGGCAAGATGTTAGAGTATAAGGGCCATCCTCTCAGAAGAAAAGATAATCTCATATATTACGGCAGCATGTCGGATAAATATATTATCATGCTACAGGTTGTTGAAACGAAACCCGTTTCTGATTTGAACATCGCTTCCCGTATCGTTGTGCAGTTGCAGCTCACTGATCCTGATCTCAAGTCACGCGACAGGGTAGTTAAGAAAAGCGAAAAAACAAGCTTTTTTGAAGCGATAGACGTCGCCGCAGTTTGGCTGGAAAGAGCTCTGGCGACAGGGTGATCCGGAATGCAGAATAATATAGTGGTCATTTACAGTTCTTTAACTCTATTGATCAAGAACTCTTTCATCCATGGGCCTATCGACTTGTCTTTAAGTGCGAAATCTATTGTGGCTTCCAGGAATCCGGGAAGGTTTCCGGTATCGTAGCGACGACCTTTAAAATCTACGGCAACCATCGGCGTTTGTTTGCATAATCCGCACAGACCGTCAGTGAGTTGTATCTCCCCGCCGTAACCCGGCGGGGTCTTTTCAAGCATATCAAAAATCTCCGCAGTGAGGACATATCTGCCCAGTATCGCGAATTCCGAAAAGGCTTCTTCCGGCGCGGGCTTTTCGTTCATGTCCGTCACTTTGTAAATTCTTTCCTCTAACTGTGAAATCTTGACCGATGAGTACCGGGAAATAGCCTCGGAGGTGACCCGTTGCACACCAACGGCTGACGCATGGTATTTTTCCGCCGCGTCTATGAGCTGCTTTGTGACGGGCGTTTCGGCCATCATGATATCGTCTCCCAGCAGAACGGCAAAGGGTTCGTCTCCGATAAACTTTTTTGCCCGCCAGACCGCGTGGCCCAGACCCCTTGTTTCCTTTTGGCGTACATAAAAAATGTTTGCCATATCGGCTGTTTGACGCACAGATTCAAGCTCCGTTATTTTGCCTGCGCGTTCAAGGCTCTCTTCCAGTTCCGGAGTGTAGTCGAAATAGTCGTCCATCGCGGATTTTGCCCTGTTTGTAATGATCAGTATATCCTCAACGCCGGAAGCAACCGCCTCCTCGATAATATACTGTATGGCCGGCTTATCGACCAGCGGCAGCATTTCTTTCGGCACGGTTTTTGTCGCCGGGAGCATGCGCGTACCGAGTCCCGCTGCGGGAATAACCGCTTTTCTGACTTTCATATTTATGACCATTCCTTTCTACTAACCCCTAGTCCCTAGTCCCTAATCCCTAGTCCCTAATCCCTAATCCCTAACTCGTCAGTTGTTCAAATTTGCTGAAGATTTGGGTTTTTGGAAGATAAATCATGAGCGGCAGACCGAGGACATATAGAACGCCAAGCTGCCCTATCCCCACAAAAAGCCCGTTTCCGAGAAACGCGGGCATAAATGCTTCCGCCTCACCTTCAGAGACCATGATATATGCGATCATCGCGCCTATTAAAACGGCATTAAAAATCACCGGGGGAAAGCAAGCCATGATCTTGACTGATAAACGCTCACGGCTGATCAAACCAAGCCGCATAGTACACAGCGCAGCAAGCAGCGACGCTATGGGACCGACTATAATGTCGAGATAATAAGGGCTGAGCAGATTAGCTGCTATACACCCTATAAAAAGCCCCCAGACCGAAAAAGGAAAGAAAAACGGCAATATACACAATACCTCAGCTATGCGGAACTGAAGCGGGCCGTAGGCGATAGGCGCCAAAGCAATGGTCAGCGCCGCATAAAGTGCCGCGATTACCCCGGCAAACGCAATTTTTCTGATACTAAATTTTGTCAAGAAATCACTCCATTCTTTATATTTGTAAGACTTAGCGAAGTCCGTGAGGACGACAACCACAATAATTCTGCCTGTATAAACCGTACAGTTTAGACAGCTCAACCGAACGTTTATAACCGCCGCGTTTTTTTAAATCTAAATGCTGATAGCTTACCCCATGCTTTTCCGCCAGACTCTCTCCGATCTCACCCAGGATCAGGGCATTTTTATGCGGGCTAACCGAAAGCGTTGTCGCAAAGCAGTCATATCCGCCTTTTTTTGCGCGGTCGGCAGTTTCTCCGAGACGGAGTTCAAAACAGAGCCTGCACCGCAGCCCTCCCTCGGGTTCGTCTGAGAAAGGGGCTGCGACGGCCTCGAACTTGCCGGGGTCACGGCCGCACATAAGAACTTCTACATGGTTTGGATACTGCGCCGACTTAAGAAGCTTCTCAAACTCCCCCGCCCGCTTTTCAAACTCCTCGCCCGGACTTATGTTCGGATTATAAAACAAGGCCGTCAGTATATAAAACGGCGACAAGTATTCAAACGCATAGCCGGCGCAGGGCGCGCAGCAGCAATGCAGAAGCATTCGTTTGATCAAATTAAAAATACTTCCTCATATTGTCGGTAGCGAGGGCAACATCAGCGCTGAAGGTCAAGGTAAACTTGACGTTCTCGCGTTTGCCGAAAACCTCACACCATTTGAGGAAGTCCTCCGCCCTTTCATCAACTTCCGTTCCGATGATTTTGAGCACACTGTCGACAAAAATATGCGTTATATCGTAATTGGCCGAATGGAGGCCGCAAATAAATCCTTTCAAAAAATCATAGCCGTCAAACGGATACTGTGAAGCCTCGATAAGCCGGACTGTGTGCGGAATGTCGTAAGTGAGCTTCGACCCTTTTTCGACACAGACAACGTCACCCGGCTCATCTAAGACAGCCTGCTGTACCAATTCAATAAGCTGCTTGGTTTTTCCCGAGCCTTTAAGACCCATAATCAACTTAACCAATTTAATCAATCCCCCCTGACAATTTTCTACCGTAAGGTAATATTACCACTTTTCAACTCCGTATTCAACCAAATCCCGAATTATTTTACAATGTTAACTAAATCCCCAGTATAGCGTAAAGATTCTTCTTATACGCTTCAACGCCGGGCTGTCCGAAAGGGTTGACGCCTGAAACAAGCGCCGAGACGGCGCATGATCGTTTGAAGAAATAAGCCAGCGCACCAAAGGACGCGGCGGAGAGGTTTGGCGCTTTGAGTTCCAAAACCGGCACGCCGCCGTCGATATGGGCCTTTTTCACCGCTTCTGAAGCCGAATGGTTGACTGTGTACATGTCAAGCCCTGCCAGAGCGGCGATCCTGTCGTCATGCAGCGGTCCGCCGGGGATTTTAAGTTCAACGCGCGGCTCGCCGAATGAAACAAACGTTTCCATAAGGGTACGTTCGCCCTCTTGAATGTATTGCCCCAACGAGTGCAGATCAGCCGTATAATCGGCATACGCGGGGAATATTCCGATCCCGGCCTTACCCTCGCTCTCACCAAAGAGCTGCTTCCACCATTCTCCGGTGTAACGGAAAGCGGGTTCAAAACAGGCCAGCATCTCGATTTTTTTGCCTTTCCGGTAGAGAATCTGACGCGCGGACGCGTAAAGACATGCTTCTTCTGTTCCCGTTTCCAGCTCCTCAAGGGCGCCGGCCATCATTTCGTCGATATCTATGCCCGCAACCGCGCAGGGTAGAAGCCCCACCACTGTGAGAACACTGTATCTCCCACCGACTTCTTTTGGCATTTCAAGGCAGGTATACCCCTCCCTCGCGGCCATTTCCCGCAGCGGCGAACCCTTTACATCCGTCGTCACATAGAGCCGTTCGCGCAGTCCGGCTGCCCCGTATTTTGACTCGAGCTTGGATTTGAAAAAGCGCAGCGCTATCGAAGTCTCTATCGTAGAGCCGGATTTTGAAACGACGTTGACAGAAAAATCCCTTTCGCCGATAAGCTCGATCACCTGCGTTAAATACTCGCCGGACGCGTTATTGCCGGCAAAATATATGTCGGGTGTGTTCTTAGGCAGCATATTATAGTTCGGTGACTTTACATATTCTATTGCCGCCCGGGCGCCGAGATATGAGCCGCCGATACCGATGACGACAAGCGCTTCGGACTCTCCGCCGATTTTCTCAGCGACGCCTTTTATCTCCGAGGAAAGCTCCGTGTTATAATCCGCGGGCAGGTTCAACCAACCGTTTTCATAGAGAGTTTTAAGCTCCTCCAGCGCCTTTTTAGTATCTACCCCTCTCAGCTCTTCCTCACTAAAAAAACTAAGCGCACCTTCAATATCAACCTTTATCATAACTTGCCTACCTTTCATTTATTTCTCAACATCTCGACTAATCCCTAGCCCCTAATCCCTAATCCCTGTCAAGTTTCGCAGCAGCGAAACTTGACTTACAACATATTCATACCACATTTTAGAGATTTAATCAAATTAAATAACTTGCATTTTGTTTAAAACATGGTAAAATACTGTGTACATGCGGGCGTAGTTCATTGGTAGAATGAAAGCTTCCCAAGCTTTAGAGGAGGGTTCGATTCCCTTCGCCCGCTCCAACTTTAAGTCAAGGCCACGCTAAATATTTAGCGTGGCCTTGACTTAAGTGTCACTCACTCCAATAAATAAGCAGCTTTTGGTTTGCGATATCGGAATGCAGGGTCAAGCCGGGTGTTTCCACGACTTGAATCACGGACGCCCATGCTTTGTCCGCATCTAAGATGTCTCCGAAAAGATTGGCGTTTGCCAGAATTCTGTCAGGGCTGAACAAGACGTCTTTTTCGCCCTCAAAAATGGCGGCGTAGAAAATGTCGGATTCCACTATGTCCTGGAAGAAGTGGCTGCCAAAAGAAAGCTCCGGCACTATCCCCGCCTTTGGGTACGAAACCTCGCAAAGGGCTGCAATATTGCATATTTCGCTGAAATGTACCGGTACTCCAAGGGACGGCGTTGTAGTACCCCATCTTCCGGGGCCGAGCAGCAGTACGGTTTTTTCTTTCAACTTATAGTTTAAAACGCCGATCAGCCGCGCGATTTGATATTTATCTCGCTCCGGCAGGTCTATATATTCCTTCATTTTGACGAAAACCGCGTAGTCAAAGCAGCGCCTTACATTGCCTCCCATAAATCTTCCGTTCGACGAGAGAAAAACATCTTCCCCTGCGGGTACAGGTGGTTTAAGCGCCCTGCCAAGCCCTTTAGTTTGCAGCGGCCGGCATTGCAGAAGGTTGAACCTGAAATTGCCGTCCGGACTGAAATTCGCGGTAAATTCAATGTCTACAGGATAATCATAAGCCCCGGACAGCGTTTTCAGCACAGTGCGGGTAAAATCGGGAAACCCCGTCTCGGTTAGCAGCCTTTTAAAGTCCGCAACATGAGGAATTCGGCCGGGCGCGCTTCCGAGTTCGCGCAGCCGGCTCATTTCCGCAAAATCCGGGCTGAAGAAAATGCTTTTATCCGTTTTTAAGTCACTTTCCGACAAATCATCCAGCGACGCTTCGTACAATCTGTTGCCGCGCAGATCAAGAACATCGGCCTTATGCTGTGTAAACTTCTTTTCGTCGCCGTAGTTCATCGGCGGCATTTTTTCGGGAAAATCCAGCGGGACCAGCCTTGCATAATCGCCCGATACTCTGTCTACAGCGCGTGTACCCAGCCCAAAAACGATTCGCAGCATGCCGGCGTCCGGATCCATGTGTTTATTCCACACGTAAAGGTTGGAGGAATTCCCGACTCCCGCGACGTGCGGGAAAAATAGCTCTTCGTAGTGATTGCCCGACACACGCTGGACGAGTATAGCCATTTGCTCGTCTTTACTTGCCAGGCCGCGGTGTAAGCGGTAGGCCAGCGCGTCATCGCTTAATGTGCTGGCGTAGACTATGCGCACGGCCTGTTCGAATGCCTCCCGGCGTTCCTCAGGCGTGCCTTGGTTGGCACAGAATACGCTTTCATATTTTCCTGCGAACGCGTTGCCGAAATTATCCTCTCGCAGGGAACTTGAGCGCACTACAATGGGCGACTGTCCGAAATGCTCGAGCATTTGAGTAAATTGTTCCCTGATCGTATCCTGGAACTTGCCATGCAGCATTTTTTCGCGCAGTTCCCCCGCGACGGCAAAATATCCGTCCGGCGTTTTCTGTTTGATACGCAGATCCCACCATCCGTTTTGCACGATATATGTGTAGAAAATATCCGAACCTATGTAGTAAGAATCATGTGTCTCCCAATGGCCGCGCATGACGTCCCCGGCGTTTGCCTCAAGAATATTCCTGGCAAGCAGCATCCCTACGCTTTTCCCGCCGATAAAACCCGTCCCGATCTCCCGCCTGGCTATATCAAGAATATCACCAAGAGTGAAATACCTCGCGGCAAGCTGTGTTATTCGGGGTTCATTGCCAATCATCAGCCCGATAAGAAGCATCTTCATTTCTTCCTGCGATTTTTTATCCCCTTCAAGTTTTGCAAAGGCATTATCAAGCATACGATTCCAATGATCTCCCTGCTGCATGCTTCGCCTAACACGGGAAAAGAGCGTTGCGGCGTCGGCGCTGGACGTGATTGAGATAGCCTGACCGCCATCTATCAGGTGCGGAAAGAACATTGCGGGGGAATACCTCTCCCATACCTTCAAAGGATGGATGTACAGCTTGTCATCTACGCTATAGACGTCGAGCAGGACTTGAGTCGTTTCACGTATGCGGGCGATCGTGTCATGGGTGTGTACGCCTCTGATAAGGGCAAAATACGCGACTGTGTCGAGTTGGTAAAGGAAAGGGCAGGCTATACGGAAAAAGTTGCCTACCATCATATCCGAACGCCAACTATCCAGCAGATCGCTCAGACAATCGAACACATAAAACGCCTTTTCCCCCTCGCGCTTTATGATATCGTGGATTTTTGTGGCAAAAACCTCAAAGCCCTCGGATGTGTTTAGCTTATATAATACCGATGGTTCGTTTTCCGCCATTAGCGGCTCATGGCTTCCAAATTGAAAGTAAACAAGTCTGCGCCCATCCTCTTTAGCCTGCTTAATATACGGGCGCACGATCTGGAGGTAATCGTCAATTGACTGAACCTGCCAGACGACATTGTCCCCCATCCGCAGCATATCGATCACACCGTCAAGCCCCACCATACCGGTACCCACTCTGTTACCTGTTGACATACATCACCCATCCTTTCCTAACGCGGACAAGCCGCAATGCGGAATTAATTCGGAATGCGGAATGCGGAATGCGGAATTAACCCGTAATGCGGCATCTAAAACTGAAAAGCAAAAAACGCCGCAGGCACGAAGCCCACAGCGTCTTTGCTGTAACTGCGACACATTAACACATTTTTTTCTGTTAGTCAATAAATTTTTCGTAACTACTCAGAACCGGTGAGGAATGGCTGTTTTAAGTGTTCATTAGCCTGTAGATTGTTTAATCTTTTCAACTCATTTATACTCATTTTGAGAATGAAAAAAAGGTTAAAATCCGCAACCGGTCGGTTCCCCGCGTTACCCGGGATGCCTTATACCCCTTGAAAACACTATGCTTCCCACAGAGTTTATCCTGCCTGTCAGGCGAGATAAATTTTTTTATTATTCATGCAAAAAACGCTTGACATTAAAGTAACTGCATACCTGATACTAATATCGACAAAAGACTAAACAAAAAACGTAGGAGGCAATCAAAAAAATGAAGAATATGAAAGTAGCCGCTAAGCTTGTACTGAGTTTTTCCATCGTCATCGTGTTTCTGGCGATCGTAGGCGCCGCCGCCATTTTCGGAATGACCAAAATGGACTCGGACAGCACCAAAATGTACGAAGAGCAAACCGTCCCGATCACGCATATATCAATGGTTGTTGAAACCTTACAGCGAATGCGGGTCAACTCCCGTGAGTTTGTCATCGGCGCCGCGCTCAATGATCGCACTCAAATAGAGAACGCTCATCAGAAAGTCCTGGAATACAGACTGGTCGTTGAAGAACACTTTGACGCGTATCGCCGGTCAGTCACAAACGAAGAGGCGACCGCGCTTTTCGATGAGGCGCGGGCCCTGTATGAGACAAGCTTATTTGTGCAACTGGACAGGATGTATGAGCATGCATTAAACGACGCCGACCTCTATGTGATGAACGGTTTGCTGGAGGAGTATATCGCAGATATCAACACGGTCGTGGTAACCCTTGACCGTTGTATGGAAATAAATGTTCAGGAAGTTGAACTAATGTCAGCCTCTATCGGCAGCATGGCGGACACCCTTCTCATAGCTATCATCGCCATCCTCGTCGCGGCAGTTGTTGTTTCTGTGGTTCTCGTGATTTACATCTCGGGACTCATCTCAAAGCCCCTGGCCGCGCTGACAGGTTTTATGGCAAAAGCGGGAACACAGGGTGATATAACCCTTGAGCAGCAGGACATCGAGGTCATCGGCAAATACGCGAGCGTAAAAGACGAAATCGGGCAGTGCATATCCTCGACAGCCGGTTTTGTGCAGCGCATCAATAATGTCGGTAAGGTCTTAGAAACCGTCGCCGACGGCGATCTGACAGCCGAACTCGAGCTTCTGTCCGAAAAAGACGTGATGGGACACTCCCTGCATAAGATGACGGAAAACCTAAACTCCATGTTCGGTGAGATACAAAGTTCGACCACGCAGGTCTCAACCGGTTCAAAACAAATTGCGGACGGAGCGCAGTCTCTCGCCCAGGGCGCTACCGAACAAGCCGCCGCAGTGCAGGAGCTGTCCGCATCCATATCCGATATAGCGAAGATGACCAAAGCCAACGCAGAGATGGCGCTGCGCACTTCAGCGCTCGCGGACGACATCAAATCTAAAGCAGAGACAGGAAACGCCCAAATGGAAGCTATGATCACGGCTGTCAGGGATATAAACGCCGCAAGCCAATCTATAGGCAAAGTTATCAAGACAATAGACGACATAGCATTCCAGACCAACATCTTAGCGCTGAACGCCGCTGTCGAAGCCGCAAGGGCAGGACAGCACGGCAAGGGCTTCGCCGTCGTCGCCGAAGAGGTTCGTAACCTCGCAACAAAGAGCGCCGAAGCCGCAAAAGAAACAGGCGATATGATCCAAAACTCGATCGAGAAAGCCGAACTGGGCGCAGGTATCGCCGGAGAGACCGCCTCAAGCCTTGCGCAGATAGTAAACGGAATCAACGAGAGCAACGACCTAATAAAAGAAATCGCAAAATCCAGCGAGGAACAGGCGTCGGGTATAACACAAATCAATGTCGGTATAGATCAGGTAGCTCAAGTTGTACAACAAAACAGCGCTACCGCCGAGCAGAGCGCCGCAGCCAGTCAGGAGATGAGCGGTCAGTCCACTGTCCTTGAAGAGCTTATATCCCAGTTTAAGCTTAAAGACAGTTTTCGCGGCAACAATAAACTGCCTGCAACCTCCGGTGCGATCAACAAGCTTTTGATACCGGAAAGAGTAACCCTAGCTAACGCCTACGAAGGTGGATTCGGAAAGTACTAAACAACTTCAACGCACACTTGAGCCAAATACTGTGATGGGTCTCTTACGCAAATCTCATCATGCAGATAAATAGTGTATACCGGTCCGGTAAGGGTTAGGGCGTGTTCCTCGGAATACGCCCTAACCCTTTTTGTAAACGCTGCAGATCAATGCTGCATCATACATGTGAATATGAATTTCGAGCCTTTGCCGGGTTCTGACTCGACCCATATCTCTCCGCCCATAAGCTCAATGATCTGCTTAGATATGGCAAGCCCAATTCCTGTTCCTCCGCCGCTAGCCGTCAAACTGCTGTCGATTTGGCTAAACACCTGAAAAATATCTGACTGCCTTTCTTTCGTAATACCAATTCCGTTATCCGCAACTTCTATCTGTAATGTAGTTTTTCCATTTTGCTCACCTAGGACACGAGCCGCGAAACTTATCTGACCGTCTTTTTGCGTGAACTTGACTGCGTTTGACATAAGATTGCTAATGACCTGTGCAAGGCGCACTTTATCGCCTATAAGAAGCATTGGTATCGACGGATCTATTTCATGCGAAAAGCGCTGGGACTTGGTTTCCATTTCGTGTGCGAAATCGCTGAATACTTTTCTTAATATCGCGTTGAAAGAAAACGCCGAGTCCTTGAGTTCGAGTTCCCTGTCATTATGATCGGATACCTCGAGTAAGTTGTGTATCAGTGACAGAAGCTGACTTGATGCAGTGTCGATCTCCTCCAGGCAATCCTTAATTTCAGCCATGTTTCGCGACCTCTTGGCAATTTGCGTCATTCCCATAATAGCGTTTACGGGTGTAAGCATCTCATGGCTCATGCGCGTAAGAAACTCATACTGGGCGCGGCTTCGCTCTTCGGCAAGTTCCTTTTTGATGATCAGGTCCATCTGCTTGATCATCTTGATCTGGTTTTGTACACGAAGTTTAACTATATCAGTTTTAAATGGTTTGACTATGTAGTCAGCCGCACCCTGACTCAAGCCTCGCTCCTCATCTCCCGTTGCACCAAGGCCTGTTATGAATATAACCGGAATATCTCTCGTTTTTTCTGATTCTTTCAAAGCTGCGATTACTTCGAATCCATCCATTTCCGGCATAATGATATCAAGCAGGATAACGTCAGGCATGAACTCTTCCGCCCTGCCGATCGCTTCCTTACCGTCTTTGACCGCATAAATAGTGTAATCCGGACTAAGTATCTGTGTCAGCGTAATAATATCCATTCTCTCATCATCTACGATGAGTACGGTGCTCTTATTGTTCTCATCCATACTTTGCCCCCTTTAGGACAATTCACAATTTAGGGATTAGGGAATAGTCTATCAGCAGAATAATTCTGCATTATGCACCATGAATTATGCGCTATGAACTCTCCATTACACACGATATTACCACATTCGGTGTTACCGTTCAATGTAAATATTTAAAAAAAATCAGCATATTTTTATATAGGTTTTATACTGTAGAAAATTCTACATTTCCGTATAGAATATAGTCGCCGTTTTCTACTATCAGGACTGCGCCGATGAAGTCCGGGACCTGTTGCAGCAACGTCGCCGCCGCTTCGCTGCCCACAAGCAGAATAATTGTGGATAAAGCATCGCCGCTCATGGACCCTTCTGTCACTATTGTCGCGCTTACTATGTCGGTCTTCACCGGAAGGCCTGTATAAGGGTCAAGTATATGATGATAGAGTTCGCCGCCGCTTTTAAAGGAGCGCTCATATATGCCGGCTGTCACTACGGAAGCCGCATACGTCTCGATGACCCCAAAAAGCTCCCCATACTCGCCGAAAGGCTGTCTGACGCCAACTCGCCAGGGATTTCCGTCCGGTCTCTCCCCTACTGCGACAATATTCCCCCCCAGATCGATTATTGCGCTCTTTACGCCGTTTTCTACAAGAAAAGACGCTATAAGGTCGGCTATATATCCCTTTGCTATACCTCCCGGATCGAGCCATGCCTCAGGGCTGACAAGCCGTACCGTATCGCCTGTGACTGTCACCTGTTTATGATCTACGGTTTTAAGCGCCGCTAAAATATCCTCTTCGTCCGGAACTATAGTCTCGCCGGAAAAGTCCCATAGAGCGCTGAGCCTCCCGATGGTGATATCAAACATACCGCCGGAAAGCTCGCCGTAGAAAATCCCCGACCTTATCACTTCAGCGGTCAGCGTCGATACTTCGACCGGCTCTCCTCCGGCATTATTTATCCGCCACATGTCGCTTCCCTCTATGGTCATGCTGAAAAGCGCCTCATACTCAGCGCATAAATCAAGCGCCTGCGCGAGCAGCGCCTCGTCCTGCGGGTCATAGAGCGTTACTGTGCAAACGGTGCTCAACAATAAGCGCGTCTCGCTAACCGGCGCGGACATTGGTTTTGCACCGCAAGCGGAAAGCAATATTAATGCAGAATGCATAATGCATAATGCATAATTACTAAGCTTACGGACTGACCACTGACCACTGACCACTGACCGCTGTTCAAATGCAGAATGCAGAATGCAGAATGCAGAATGAATTCGGAATGCGGAATGCGGAATGCGGAATAGCTTAATGAGGTTTAATATCTTTTTTTTCATGCTTACATGATATCATATAGACTTGATTAGTCAATTATTTCACTATTATTTTCACTATTATTTTCACTAAAATATTTTTATTGACTACCGTGTCAAAACTAACTATAATGAATCATTCTGAGTTTAGAATTCTGTTTTCTTGTTTCACGTTCCCTCGTTTATATTCCGAATTCCGAATTCCGAATTATTCAAAATTGGGGAGGAAAGACTATGGAAAGAGAGAAACTTGCTTCACGGCTCGGCTTCATCCTGCTCTCGGCGGGTTGTGCGATCGGGCTCGGCAACATCTGGAGGTTCCCGTACATCACAGGGCAAAACGGCGGCGCGATTTTTGTACTCATCTACTTGGTGTTTCTCGTTATCCTCGGCATACCCGTAATGAGCATGGAGTTCTCCGTCGGCCGTGCAAGCCAGCGCAGCGCCGCGCGTTCATTCCACGCGCTGCAGCCGGCTGGAAAGAAATGGCACATTTTCAGTTATTTCGCTATGGGCGGCAACTATCTGCTCATGATGTTCTACACAACCGTTTCGGGCTGGATTCTGGCATATTTGTATTTCATGATCACAGGCAGATTCAACGGTCTCGACCCCGATGCTGTCGGCGGCGTCTTCGGCGGGCTTATTTCCAGCGCGCCTTCGAGCATCGGCTGGATGATTGCGATCTGCATAATAGGCTTTGCCATCTGTGCCATCGGACTTCAGAAAGGCGTAGAGAGGATCACAAAGTTCATGATGAGCGGGCTCGTCGTCATTCTGATCGTTCTTATAGTCCGCGCCTTGACACTGCCGGGCGCCGGAGAAGGGCTTGCTTTCTATCTCAAGCCGAATCCTGCGGCTATAGCCGAACAGGGCATCGGCTCCGTACTGTACGCGGCTATGGGCCAGGCGTTCTTTACGCTCAGCCTTGGTATCGGCAGCATGGCGATTTTTGGCAGCTACCTCGGCAAAGAGCGCAGTCTCATGGGCGAGGCTATCAACGTCACAATCCTTGATACATGTATCGCTTTCGGCGCGGGGCTTCTGATCTTTCCCGCCAGCTTCGCTTTCGGCATTGACCCCGGAGCCGGCCCCGGCCTTATTTTCGTTACATTACCCAACGTGTTTAATTCCATGCCCCTGGGCCAGTTCTGGGGCGTCGTTTTCTTCATCTTCATGGTGTTCGCCGCATTATCCACGGTCATTGCGGTGTTTGAAAACATCCTTGCTTTCGCTATGGACATTTTCGGAGTCTCGCGCAGAAAAGCCGCGCTCATCAACGCCCCCGCCATCATAATCCTGTCGCTGCCCTGTGCCCTCAGCTTTAATTTATGGGCAAACGGCGGCGCGTTCCTGGGTCTTGAAGACGGCTGGGTCCTCGATATCGAAGACTTTGTCCTGAGTAACAACCTTCTCCCGTTGGGCGCGCTCATCTACCTCGCGTTCTGCGTTTACAAAACCGGCTGGGGCTGGGATAACTACGTCGCCGAAGCAAACACAGGCGCAGGCATTAAAGTCCCCAAATCAATACGCTTCTACCTCACATACATACTGCCCATAATCATGGTGATCATTTTCGTAGTAGGATATATCAATTTCTTCTAATGTTACGAACCTATTAAAAGTCCGTTGGAACGCACCACCGTTCCAACGGACTTAAGTTCTGCAAGGACAAATATCAGGGAAGCCCCGGCTATCACGCAGCAATTTACATACTCTCATCCGTCCTCACCTTCCGCTTCACTCATGCCCTCTTTAAGAAAGATGCAGTCCTTAATCGTACCTTCGTTAAGACCGGCTATGCCGCCGACATTGTCGCCCAGCGCTTCTATGCGGATGCCTTCATATGTTATGACGCTGTCCTCATCATACATGGCGCACTCGACTATGCAGCCTTTTATCACCCCGTCTTCCATGTTATGTCCGGCGATCCCTCCTACATTTGTCCCGCCGGTGATACTTACGGGATTGTCCCTGTCCCCCTGCAATATGATGTTTTTCACAGTGCCGCTGTTGTGGCTGAACAGACCAATATTATCGGTGTTCGGCGCATTAATAATCAGATTCAATATACGGTTCTTTCCGCCGTTATATTTGCCGCTGAATAAGCCGGTCACCACCGAGTTATTTAACTGCAAGAGGCTGAAATCAAGGTCGATTTCCTGATTGAATGTCAGGTCTGCGGTCGAGGCAAGTCTTGATATATTTTGCATTTGCTGCGGTGTGCGGATCGTGAATGTGTTCGGGGACCCGTTTCCAAACACCGCCTTTGCAAACATCGTGTTTATAAACCGGCTGCCTGTATCGGTTATTTGCTGATCGTTGACATAGATCTCAACTGCGCGGCTACTTCCAGAGGTTATGGAAGCCGGCAGTTTAACATAATGTACGCCATTATGTACTGAGCTTTCATTGACATGAGCGTTCGCTCCGTTTACACCTGCGTCCACGCTGTAGCCGCCCGCCTCTGGAACAATGGCGCAGTATCCGGTTTCAACGATTGGTTTATAATCGTCCAGCGTGAAGCCGCTTTGTGCCGGATAAAATCCCATACTGCCGTCATCATATATCTCATAATAAGCAAGCCTTTCCGCAGGCATGGTCGCAACAGGCCAATCAACAGGCGGGATCTCATCCATAAACGGATACGGGTATTGCGTCGCAGTCATCGTATTGGTCATTGTGTCCACAATAGGCCACATTAAGGCGGTCGGCTGAACTGTACCGTCAGGATAGGGATACGGGAATATATTATTGACTTGGCTGGTAACAGTTGCATCTGTAAGTGTGTTCACACTCCAACCTTGGAAACACGGACGACGAACTAATTCAAGCGTGTTTCCTGCTTGAGCTGGATTTGTGGCAAGATGATTATAGCTTCCGAGAGAGGTCGGGGCAAAATATGATTGCCAAGGCCTTATAGCCTTGTCGCCTGCAAGGTAATGGCTGTTACTTCCGACATTACCGCTTCCCGCAAAAGCTTGTACCGACGTCATTATCGGCGTTGCAGTTTTACCAATTGATACTGTCCCTGTGGTTCCCGGCGCTACAGCCAGGTACATAAGCCTATCGACAGCGCTGCCTGTTGTCGAGCCGACAATTCCTCCAACATTGGACAAACCGGATACGGCGGGAACTGCTGATGTTGAAATGACTGCAAGATCTGTCAAAGTTCCGCTGTTTAAGCCGACGACGCCTCCGACGTTTGATGATCCCGACACTATAGGACAGTGGGCAATATAATCGTCTGTGTTTGCCACTCTGTGCTGCACAGAGCAGTTTCTGATTATATTGCTGTTTGTTCCGGCAATCGCACCGGTGTTGTTTCCGCCTGTTATGCCGGGCGTCGCCGAATCGGTGAATCTCAGAGTGACATTGCTGATCGTACCGTTGTTTACCGCGAACAGGCCGACGTTTTCTGCATTGGGCGCGTTAATGCTCAAGTTCAATATCAGTCTGGCGTTTCCGTTGTATGTTCCGGCGAATGTTCCCGTAACCACTGCGGTTTTTTCGTCTTCATATCTAAGCCTGGTCGCTAAGTTTGCCGTAGTAAGGTCCGCGTTGAGTTCCTTGCAGTATAACGCAAAGTCCACGTTAAGCTGCTGCATATATGAGCCGCTTAAAGCGTAGCTGATATTTTCTATGTGCCTCGGTGAGCGTATCAGGCCGTGTTCCGCCGGCGCAAAACCGGGGTCAAATGCTCCGCTGTCAATCGGCGTGGCGGCACTAAAATCTACTTCTGTTCCACTGTATATCGCCCAACTGACATTTCTCATACCTTGGCTTTCCATGACACTGTTCGGGATGTACACTCTGTATGCGTTGCCCTCCGCCGTATCAAACCCGCGCGGTGTAGGCCACTGCTGCACCTCACCTGAGCTGTTTTTCACATTCCAGCTTATATCGTAATACTCCAGAGTAAAAATACCATCAGACCCACTTCCGATCATCAATGTGTATCCCGCACTGTTCGATAAAAGTTCTATGCAGTACCCATCGTTTATAACAAATCTCTGCGTATTGCTCGGCAAAATGTTACCGGGACTGAACACGCTGGCCGAATAGTGCCAGTCGCCGTTATCATATAACTCATAATACTGCAGATCAGCCTTTGCTTTTACGTCATCGAAGTTCGGCGATTCCTTGTCATCGAAACCGTCATATATCTCGACCCATAACGGATCAAATCCTTCCGGCAGCGAACTCGTGTCACCCACGCCGTAGTAACCCTGCCTGCGTGCTCGCGCCGTCGGTGAGTACCCGGCCATGCCACGCGCGCCCAAAACGCTGTCTTCCCTGTCTCCTTCGTAGACAAACTCTGTACCGTCAACCAGTAATTCTCCGTAAAAAACGGATAAAACGACGCCCGTCTCGATGTTGAACTCGATCAAAATAGCGTCGTTGAGAATTTCCCTGTTTATGACCACGGGGCTCAGCAAACTCCACACCAGATCCGCTCCGGCATGGCCGTCCCCACTCACGTAACCCGCAGGCTTGCTGATGAAGTGGACGGGTCTGGCGCCGGTCGGATCACCGCCTTCATCCCTTTCCCAATCCTGCCAGTCTACGGGGTCCTCGGGGCTGCCCAACAAATCAAACACGTCCGTGGTTTTGTCAAACCCCAAGCTGCCAACTACGTCTTCCAGCTTCCTGGTGATGCGCAGCTCAATCAGCTGGTTTTGCGCTCCGAGATAGAGCGTCCTTGCTATATTAGACCGGTTAGTCTGCCGCCCCGCCTCCGAAAACCTCAGCAAAGACGGCACGCCAACGGCAGCCAATATAGATATGACAGCAAGAACAATCACAGTCTCCATAAGCGTAAACCCGAAAACTCGCTTTCGCGGCAACTTATGTAGTTTCATAATCAAACTCCCGCTCGCAGCATTGTTACTTCGAAGTTTATCGAGATTCTGTCGGTGTTTATATTGTAAAACTCTATGAGGGATCAAAAAAGGAAAAATCCCAAATACCAATCAATGATTTGTCCGCCGTACAGCATTGCTATGGCTACGCCTATGCACAGGTGGGGACCAAAGGGGATTTTGGTTCCTCTTTTGGCTTTTTTTCGGATCATCAACGATACCGCGAGGCATCCCGCCGTTACTACCGCTATGAAAAAGGCCAAAATCGTGGACTGCCATCCCAGCAAAAAACCGCAGACAGCCATTAGCTTGATGTCTCCGCCGCCGAATGCGCCGCTTATAAAAAGGGATAGTATAAGCATAGGCAGGTTCGCGGTGAAAAAGCCTATACACCTGTCGAGGGGCGGTATTTCCGGCTGGGCAAGGACAGCGAGCAGCGCAAGCGGCATAATGGCAATGATGAGGCCGTTGGGTATCTCCATTGTGCTAAGGTCAAAAAGTGATATTGCCACCAGAATAACCATAACGGCAAAGGCTAAAAGTGTCATATAGCTAAACCCGAAACAGATAAAACAAAGAGCCGCCGCCAAAGCGCCCGCAAGTTCGCTTATCAGATAACGCGGCGATATCGGCTCGTCGCATGCCGCGCACTTACCCATCACTAAAAGCCAGCTAAAAATGGGAATAAGCTCAAACCACGTCAAATCCGCCCCGCAGTCGGGGCATTTTGAACGTCCTTTTAGATTAGATTCCCCACGCATCCTGCGAAACGCCATAGCATTGAAAAAGCTGGCTGCGCAAGCACCCATGAGGGCGAGGATTATTGTTATTATTGTTGTCATAGTTTCAGTTCACAATTCATAATTATAATACAGAATGCGGAATTTCCTACAGGTACACTGCGTATCTCAGCAAAAACAGCGCCATAAGGATGACGGAAATTATAGAGAGAGTTATTAGCAGTTTGCTGTAATGGTCTGTTTTTCTGCGCTTGCGGGCGGTGTTAAGGATCAGACCCGCTGAGCTGGCCACGAGCGATGCCATGATAGCTCCGTAGGCCCATCTTAACATAGATGTGTTCCAGCGGCTCACGACAGTAACATCCAACAGCCTTGTCAAGAAGTTCTCGTTCAGCGGTTTCGCCCTGTCCAACAGAATAAAAGCCGTTATAGCGGATATCCACCCAAGAACCGAGATCAATATAACGGCACGGTAGATCGAATTAGGTTTTCTCCTTCGCTCTACCGCCACTGGGTTCTCTTTTTCTTTATTAAAATCATCTAATATAGACATTTTTACCTCCGGTAAGCTAATGTAGAATATAGAATGTAGAAATGATTATAGCATGGAAGTTTTGTGCCTGCAAGTAGTTTGGACAGTCGTTCGGTTACTGTTTTGGTTACACGATTACAGTACAGCCCCCTTGCTCTCGGAATCGCTGTTTCTGTTCCCGGCAACCGCTCATGACGGCGATTGCTCCTGCTGTTCTTCCCGTTTTTTGTTTTTGAAAAAAATAACTATATCCGCAGCGACCATTATGGAGTTTAAAATGTACAGCACTAAAACAATATCCCGGCTGTACGTTATTTTATGTGTGATACCAAACACATAACCAAGCATGATTATAAGCAGAAACACAACGCTTTTGCCTTTTGTAGATTTTGACTTTACCGACTTATATATACTCACAGGCCAGGAAAAACCAAAACAAGCAAGCATTCCGATCTCGAAAACACTGAAGTTCATTTATCAAACCTCCCGGAGAGTACCAATATACCCATATCTCCTCCGAAAGTCAACAGCCGGTTTTTCTTGACAAGTTTGTTCTCTCTGTTATGATTAGAGTACATGTTACAAAGGAGTATTGATAGTTTGAGCGTTGTTTTTGACAAAATTAAAGAGGTTTTATCTGCGGTTGTTCCGATAATGATCCTTGTTATTATCCTCAACTTCACTTTTGCTCCGCTTCCGGGGGCGCTTATGTTCCGTTTCATTTTAGGCGCGGTTTTTATAATCCTTGGGCTGGCGATTCTTCTTTTGGGCGTGGATCTGGGCTTTATGCCGTTCGGAAACCATATGGGTTCGTCCTTTATCAAATCGAACAATTTGCTGTATATTATCATCATAGGCTTTATTCTCGGGTTTTTCATAAACTTTGCCGAACCCGACCTGCAGGTGCTGGCTGCTCAGGTGGCTAAGGTCACGGGAGGCGCTATCCCTCGGGATCTTATCCGCGTTGTTGTTGCGTTCGGCACCGGGACCATGCTTTTTCTCGGTATCACGAGGATCGTGAAGAAGTTTCGCCTGAATATTCTGTTTGTCGCGGTCTATGGTTTTGCGTTTATCATGGCTGTTTTTGCGTCTCCGGATATGTTTGCCATAGCGTTTGACGCATCCGGGGCGGCAACCGGCGCGGTCACGGTTCCTCTCGTACTTGCCCTGTCCGTCGGGGTATCCTCTATGAAAAGAGACAGCAAGTCCGCTGAGGAGGACAGCTTCGGGCTGGTGGGAGTTATGGCGTCCGGCGCCGTCATCGGCGTTATGCTCCTTAACATGTTTTTTAAAACGGATAATATCCACGCGATAGCCGACTTAGACGGGATAGACATGACTTCTACGATAACGCCGTTTTTGAGGGAAGTCCCCTACGTGCTTGAGAAAACCGCTTTAGCGTTTCTACCGATAATTGTTTTGCTTTTTATCTTTCAAAAATTCAAATTTCATTTAAAGCCGAAACATTTCTATAGGATGCTGCTGGGGTTTGTGTACTCCTTTATCGGGCTTGTCCTGTTTTTTGTCGGCGTATATGCCGGGTTTTTAGACGTGGGCAGATACATAGGACAAACTCTGGCGGGATATGAAAATCCGGCGGTCCTCATTGGCTTCGGGTTCTTACTGGGTCTTCTTGTTATATTGACGGAACCCGCCGTACATGTCCTGACGCATCAGATAGAGGACGTGACCAGCGGATATGTCAAGCGCAAAACTGTGTTAGCGACCTTAGCCGCCGGGGTGGCTTTAGCCGTCGCTCTGGCTATGGTGAGACTTGTCGTTCCGGGAATCATGCTCTGGCACTTCCTCTTGCCCGGCTATGCCGTCTCTCTGATACTGTCCTTTATTGTGCCTAAGATTTTTGTAGGCATAGCCTTTGACTCCGGCGGCGTGGCTTCCGGCCCCATGACGGCGACATTTATGCTTGCTTTTGCCAAAGGCGCGGCTGCGGCCACAGCCCCCGATCCCGCAACCATATTAGCAGACTCTTTCGGCGTGATCGCAATGGTCGCAATGACGCCTTTGATAGCGTTACAACTATTAGGACTTGTCTATAAGTTCAAATCCAAAAAAAGCGGCATATGACAAAAACAAGGCAAGCCTGTCCAAAACAGATAGTTTTAGCCCTCTAAACGTCTAATGTGTTTCTATTTAGTCTGAGTTTCTATTTAGTCTGAGCCGTCCGTCTTGTCCAGCGGTTTAAAAATCCAATCCAGCTCAGCTTTAAGAGCGCTCATCAACGGGTTCGGGATACTGCGGGTCTCGGATTCATCGTTTATGATTTTCAGGAGTGCAACTTCAACTTCGGCGGCGGCGTTTTGCAAGGCCGCCTTACCAATCATTCCTGCGTTGCCTTTCAAACCGTGTACCAGCCTATGGGCGGCCCGCATATCCCCAGATTCGGCCGCTTCCGCGATTTCCTCATAGATCGTCTGATTGTTCCTGATAAAACTATGAAACATTGACTTTTTAAAATCGATGTCAAAGTACTCATGCCCGTCCCAAGCACTCATCTCGTTCTTTCTCGCGTCTCCCTGATCCTGATTGCTTGTACCCTGACCTCCGCCTCCCGGCTCCCGGTCGCCGGCTGCGCCCCAGAGCCCTTCCTCGTCCGCTTCTACCGATCCGGCACATGCCTCCGCCGCGCGGGGCGTAAGGTAATTTAAGAGTACGCGCCACAACTCCCTTTTTGTAAACGGTTTGCCCAGACAGTCGGGCATTCCGTTGTTTCTGTATTTCTCCATCTCACTTGCCATAACATTGGCCGTCATCGCCACTATGGGTGTCCCGGCGCCAAGTGCTGATATTTTAGTCGCGGCTTCCATCCCGTCCATGACCGGCATGAATATATCCATAAAAATCAGGTCAAATGGGTTTTCCTCTTTTCGCATACGCTCTTTCACCATTTCCAAGCCGACCTTGCCGTTTTCCGCCGTAACTGTACGGAGTCCCACATGCGCGAGATGCTTGCATATGATTTCCTGGTTCATTGGGTTATCGTCGCATATAAGTATCAATCCGTCAAACCGCGGATTTTCAATATCGGTCGGCTCCGTGCTGGCGGGTATATCCTCGCCTAAGTCCGCCGTCTCAAAGGTGAGTTCAAAGCTGAACGTGCTGCCAACACCCGGGGAGCTTTCCACCTTCAAATCCCCGCCCATCATCTCAACAATGCTTTTTACTATCGAGAGACCCAATCCCGTGCCGCCGTAATTGCGCGTCGTACTGATGTCCGCTTGCATAAACGGCTCAAATACCCTTTTTATCTGCTCGGGGCTCATGCCTATTCCGGTATCTTTTACTTCAAAATAAACCGTCGCAGCGCCGTTTTCCGTATTTAAGACTGATGATGAGAGCTTTATCGCGCCTGTATCGGTAAACTTCACGGCGTTGGACAGAAGATTCATAAGCACTTGATAAAGGCGTATCGGATCGCCTATCGGCTTTTTGCCGGTCAGCGGTTCCGCATAGATCCTCAAATCAAGATCCTTTTCCCTGATTGCGGGCAGTATTACGGATTGGCAGCGCAAAAAGACATCCTGCAGCTTGAAGGGTACATGCTCCAATTCCATTTTTCCCGATTCTATTTTCGAAATATCCAGTATATCGTTGATGATGTTCAGCAGCCATCCTGTACTATCCGATATCTTGCCTAAATAGTCTTTGATCCGCGGCTCCTCGGTTACGTCCCGCGCAAGCTCCGCGAACCCCAGGATGCTGTTCATCGGGGTTCGTATCTCATGGCTCATCACCGCTAAGAATTCGGATTTCGCACGGTTAGCTAACTGAGCCGCTGTTTGTTCCGCGATGATCCGCCTCTTCTTCCTTTCGTTAAAATATACGAATATCAGGAATGCGAGCGCCAGTCCCAGCACTAACGCCAGTCCGAATGTCCAAGCGGTTTGTGTCTGCGCCTGCGCTAGTTTCAAACGGTAATCAAACGTTTTTCGCATCCACTGTCCGGATATGGCTTCGGTATCGATCAACCTTAGCGCCTTGTCAATGATGCTGCGGAGAATTGTCGCGTTTCTATTCAGCCCAAATGTGGATTCGATGCGGGTGTCGAAAATTATATTTGCCTTATACCCCGATAGTTCCTGGTAATTGGTCAACTGCAGGAGCATGTTATTAGTGTTCATTATCATGTCCACTTCATCGTCGGCTAATGCGTTGAACGCAGCGGTCATGCTGCTGTATTCCACAGTATGTTTATGATCCGGGAACCATCTGTAAAACAACTCGGTATATGCATTACCGCTACCTAACCCCACCCTTGCCGAATATACTTCATTTATACTGATATCGGGGAACTCTGTTTTGGATATCAACACAGCATGATCCAGCAGAAATACAGTCTCCGGCCATATAAAGCGGCCCTCCCGTTCCGCTGAGCGGATCAGCTCGGAGACTATGAGGGCTTCCCCGCTTTCGAGCATTTCAAGCAGATCGGACCAGCGCGTATTCGGCTCGTTTATGACCTTGAACTCAAGCCCTGTCAGAACCCCCGCTTCGCGGAGCACGTCGTGGCTTATCCCTTGCCACGCTTCCTCATGTGTGTTATAGAAACTAAGCGGGTATGAGTTGTATTCAGCCGCAAAAGGTATAACGGGGTTAGCGCGTATAAAATCGAGCTCCTCGTCTGTCAGTTGCATGGCAAACCTGCTGCGCTTATACTCCTGATAACCTTGGTTATACAATTTGACAAAATGCCTGATACCGCCTTCATCCAGCGCTTTTTGCACGACAGAGATGATCGGCGCAAACTCCCGGTTTTGGGCGGTGAGTGAAACCGGAGTATATATGATGGGCAGAAAATCTGACGCCACAACGTCGCCGTAAACATCGAAATACGCTTCCGCGACATTTTCGAAGATCAAAGCGTCGGCCTGTCCTGTTTTAATATAGCTATAGGCCTCGTCGAGTTCTGATATCAGTGTTATCTCAAACTCTCCGAGCGCGTATTGCATAACGTCGTCATAAGTCGTAGTCCCTTCAAGGATCGCGTACCGCAGCGGGCGCGTTGCCGCGATCTCCTCAAGGGGTGCGCTTCCCTCAAGCCGGAAACACTTTATGGATCGCAGCGCAATTGGATCGGTCATCAGGTAAGCTTGCCTGCGTTCGTCGTTGGCTGTCAGGTCGCCGGTGAAATCGATTTCGCCGTATTTAAGCCCATCAATCAATTCCTGCCATAAATAATGCTTCGGCACAAAGGGGATCTCAAAGAACTCCGTCAGCCATTGGCTTAATAACGCGGAAAATCCGCTCATTTCACCGCTCGCGCCGATAAACGCCTCTGTACTCATCGCGGATCCGAGAACAAAAGTTCTGCCTTGGTCGCGGAGCGCATCGATCTCGGCTTTTTCGGCGTCCGTAACACCGGGAATATCACGGTACGTAAGGTTTTCAAACGACATACGGGCTTGAGTTACGGGTTGCCGCACGCATCCCACAAAGGCAGATATAATCAATGCGGCAACTATCGCCGCACGGACAATGCTTCCGAAACTTTTCAAGTCATCCCCCTTATGTTTAATGAGACTCCATCAATAAAGCAATTATTAATGCGAGTGTACCGGTTCCGTCGTCTCCGTAATACCCGCTACCACATACTCAAACTCGCGGAGATGTGCCAAAACCCCGGGTAATACCGACGCTACATTCTCCGAGCAGGCAAATCTGAAGAGCTGACGCTCGCCGCCGACTGTCGGGAGCGCGTTCGTGACCTGGCTTTCTGTAAGATTCGGCGAGGCCTGAAAGCTTGATGACGCAGACCAAAAAACCAACCCAAAATTTTCCGCCGTTTCCATGGCTGTCTCAGCCGCCTCATCAGCTGATATCAGCACTGTTCTTATCTTTGCCGCCTCAAAGAGCAGCGCTGATAACTCGTGATACTCTTCAAGCGTCCCCTCCTCCAGCCACAGGCCGACAGTATGACCAACACCGGATATTCTGCGCACAAGTCCGGGATTTTCGGCTATCTCCTCTGCACTGACAAAAAAGCATAAGCGGCTATCCGCTTCTGTATGGTCGTCAAAAGTGTCCAATATCAGATTTGCTCCACCGGCGTTAAGGTCATAAAAGCTGAGATGCATCGTAACATCGCTGAAAGTGAGCTGCGGTTCCTCTTCCGGCGGTTCCGTTTCCGGGGTCCGGGGCGGCTGCTGAAAATAATCGTTATATGCGGACCTTATAGCCCTGCTGTTATACCCCAAAAAGGTCGCTCCGTTGAACACCCACATGTTAGGCTGCAGTATCCTTATGACTCGCATTTGTTCTTCCGGAATAGTCTCTCGCCTAACGTCAAGTATCTCGAAAGAAAGTCCGAAGTAACTGCAAACCTGGCGCAGCGGCAAATAAAACGTACTGCCTATCCTGTGCGCGGACGGCCAGGCGAGCGTTCCGTTCTGATCTTCGGTGACTCCGGTTGACGTGTAAAAGTCAACGAAAGTCTCCCCCCCTCTGTAGAGCCGTACCCGCTCCGCTGCTGCGCTTGCAGTTTCCCAAACGCCCACCTGTCTGAAAATCACATGAGGCACGAAAATATCACTGCCTGCTACATACGGCATATTAGCGGCGGTAAAAGGGAGCAAGTCATCGTTGACCGCCATAAAATACGGGGTAACAGAAGCTTGTGAAACCGGCGGCATCAGCGCTACCAGCAGAAACAAAACAAAAATCATCACGGCTATTTTCTTCATAAAAACACACCTGACTAATAAAGAATATAGGTGATTGTACCACATCAGGCGATCAAATACAATACGCTGAAGACCTCAGAACCGGTTTTGCTTGACATAAACCGGTAAAACGTTTATTGTAGAATATGTATACCGGAATGTATGTTGATATGGCTGCGCATATCCTGACGCCGAACTTTGCGAAGAAATACGCGCAGTTGGTTCCCGCGATCGGAGATCGAATCGAGATGAAAACACCGGCGGTCGCGGACCTTGAGATACGCATGCGTCTCATGAGCCGTTATCCGAGGGTGCTGCAAGTCCTCACGATGGCAAATCTGCCGCTTGAGAGATATGTGGAAAAATCTGAAGACGCCATCGAGCTTGCGAAAATAGGCAACGACGACCTGGCTGACCTTGTTCTGAGATACCCCGATAAGTTTATGGGCGCGGCGGCGATCCTCCCGATGAACGATGTAGACGCCGCGTGTTACGACGGGCCTGATGGATTCTTACGCATTTTTTGGGGCGAAACGCATGCTCTACGGGACAGACGCTCCGCTCGGTCCGAAATGGGGTATGATCGAGGGTACGATTGAGTCGATAGAGCGTATGGCTATCCCGGATGACGAAAAACGTCTTATCTACAAGCAAAACGCACTGGATATGTTCAACATGGTACTGTGATACGTTAGGAGGAAATAATGACTATTTTAGAAGAAAGACAGAAAAGGATAGACGATGCTATAGCCTTACGCGAGCCGGATCGCATACCGATCACCGCCACCGGTCAGTGCTATTCAATCTACAACGCGGGTTACACAATGGCCGACTCTGTGTATGACTTTGACAAGCTCACCGATGCGGTTATAAAGTATGCGGTACAATATGAGCCCGACGCGGCCGGAGGCCTCAGCACATTGCCGGGGCTGGGTCCCATTTTGGAGCTGATCGGCCCGAAAAACCTGGTTTGGCCGGGGGCTCCCGACGAACGCATCAGCAAAGACTCTATACATCAGTTTTTGGAGTATGCCGTCCTTCAGGAAGACGACATGGACTTTTTCATGGAGGATTACACAGGCTGGCTGCTGAGCAAAGGTTATCCTGCGATAACCGGGCTTTTTGAGCCGCTTGCCCGGTGGGATTTTGCAAAGCACAATATTGATATGTACGTCCTCGGCCTTATCAACATGCTCTCGACTCCGGAATCAAGAGAAATGATGCAGACTGTATGGAAAATTTCGGACATGCTTGCCGAGATCGGCAGCAAAACCATAACACTCAACAAAAAGCTCGCGGAGCTTGGTTTCCCTGTCACCAGCGGGGGCAGAGCGCTGGTCCCGTTCGACTCGTTCAGTGATTTTTACAGGGGTACGCTTGACACGATGCTCGATCTGTATGAGCGCCCCGAGGTCATTTATCGTTTTATGGACAGGAACATTGAGTATGTCCTGAGCGACATCACGGAGCAGGCTAAGCGCGCCCCCGGTAAGTGGCTGTTTATGCCGCTGCACAAGGGTATGGACAGTTTCCTGACCGATCAACAGTACGCCGAGTTTTATTGGCCATATCTCCAAAGGATGATCAATCACATTATTGACGTGGGTATGGTTCCGTATGTCTACACAGAGGGGCCATACAACTCCAGAGTCAAGTACCTGACCGACGTGCCTAAAGGAAAGGTTGTCTACAGCTTTGAGGAGGCAGACCCTGCTCTGGTCAAAAAGGAACTGGGCGACACCGCCTGCCTTACGGGCTTCTTCCCCATTTATCTGCTGCACTACGGCAGCAAACAACAGGTGATTGACGAAGCGAAGCGCCTCATTGATATTTTAGCTCCGGGCGGCGGATATATCTTCTCCACAGGCGCCGGATTTGACCATGCTAAACCGGAAAATGTAGAAGCTATGTTTGAAACGGTCAAAACTTACGGGAAGCGGTAGTAACCTCGGCAGGAGCAGAGCCCCTGCCCTACAAGAAATGCTGATATTATCACATACCGTCTGACTTGGAACCACGAAAACAGTTCTGTTGACATCGCATCAACAGAACTGTTTTCGTAACACTGGTTCCTTACTCTGATGTGGGGTCTGACATTGGTGTCTGATTTGTAACGACTTTCCCGTGTGTTTCTTAAATCCCGAAGATCGCCTTTGTGATCCCAAAGAACACCAGAAGCGAGCAGGCGTCTACGATCGTCGTTATAGCGGGCGACGCCATAACGGCGGGGTCGAGTTTCATCCTTTTGGCGATCTGCGGGAGCAGACAGCCTACGGTCTTGGCAATCAGAACGGTGATATAAAGCGAAATTGAAACGCTGAACGCTACTGTCGGGCTGCCGTTCGTTATATATATTCTTATAAAGTTGATCAATGACAGCGTAGCCCCGCATATGACCGCAACCCGTATTTCCTTCCACCACACCCTGAAGATATCGCTCGGCATGATCTCCTCCAGCGCGATACCACGTATGACAAGCGTTGAACTCTGTGCTCCGGAGTTTCCGCCGGTGTCCATAAGCATTGGTATGAATGTCATAAGAACGGGCATAATGCTTAAGGCGTCCTCATAGTTTGCAATGATCGAACCGGTTATGGTTGCTGTGAGCATGAGCAGCAAAAGCCAGGGCAGCCTGTTCCTCGTCAATACCCAAGTGCTTGTTTTCAGGTACGGCTCGGCGGACGGGGACAGGGCCGCCATGATCTCAAAGTCCTCCGTGGCCTCCTCTTCCTGAACCTCAAGCACGTCGTCAACAGTGACTATGCCGACAAGTCTGTGTTCATTGTCAACGACAGGCATGGCAAGAAGACCGTATTTCCGGAAATCATTTGCAACGCTTTCCTTATCTTCATTAGTAGCGGCAAAGATGATATCCCGCTCCATAATATCACCGATCTTATCCCCGGGTGAGGACAAAAGCAGCGTTTTTGCCGATACCGCGCCCAAAAGCTGTCTGGCTGCGTCTATGACATAACATGTATAAATCGTTTCTTTATCGACTCCGTCGCGGCGGATACGCTCAAACGCCTCCGTGACTGTCAGGTGCGCTTTAAGATCGACATATTCGATCGTCATTATGCTTCCCGCGCTGCCCTCGGGATACTTCAAAAAATGGTTTATCATATCCCTTTTTTCTTTTGGTACATGACTCAAAACCCTTTTTACGACTCCTGCGGGCATCTCCTCAATAAAGTCTACGGCGTCGTCCAGAAACAACTCGTCAATAATATGACTTATCTCATAGTCCTTTATCGCATGTACTATGCTTTCCTGCATATCCCGCGATAGATAGGCAAATACCTCGGCTGCGTTATCTTTAGGAAGCATCCGGAAAAGCTTGATAGCTTGTTCGTCATCAAGTTCTTCAAGCCCCTCCGCGATGTCTACGGGGTTTGAGTTTTTCAACATTTCCTTCAGTGTAGCAAAATCACGCGGCGTAATATCAACGTCTTGTCTCATTTATAACCACCCCTTCAATCGTTTTTCACGGACTATTTGACACTACCTGGGATGCACTAAAAAAAGCGCCCCCGGAGGGCGCGGTGTAGGTTTAGGGGTGATGATCAGAGTCAATCGATGATCAAGTCGGAACACGTAAAAACATGCCGACCGCCCATAAAACCCAAAAGCGCTTGCCGGAATAAATCAATAATGAAAACGCTCCGCCTACTTCGTGGGCTTTCGTCCATGTTCTCACTTCCCTTCTATAAACTAATTTGATTCCGTTCTTCTAATGCAGAATGCAGAATTTAGTATGCCTTAATTGCGGGCAAATGTCAATAGCTTTAAATGGGTTTTCGCCGGGTATGAGTTTGCGTGTTACAAGTCAGACCCGGAGAGGAATGGCTGTTTTTGTGTTAATTGTCAGCGGAGCAAGGATGCGGAGCGAGCTCATGTGAGACAGGATGTCGAATATGAGCGTAAATGAACACAAAAACAGGTGTTCCGAGCGCAAGGGGGTGACCAGTTACGTTTGCGTTATTCTTGAAAAATACTTTAAAATCTGGTACAATTATTAGCACTGATGATCATGAAACTGAATCGTCGTTAAAGACCCAGTCTCGTGTGTTAACGACAATAAACTTGTCTTCTCCCACGCGGCATACTGTTTTAGCGATGCCGGCGTTGATGATCAGTCTGCGGCACATGCTGCATGGCTGAGCCTCGTTTTCACCAAGCAGTTGATTTGTTTTTGCGTCCCGTCCGGAGAGATAAAGCGTTGCGCCCATCATATCCCTCCTCGCGGCGGAAATGATCGCATTAGCTTCGGCGTGGACGCTCCGGCAAAGCTCGTAGCGTTCCCCGCTCGGGATTTCCAGTTCATCCCTCATGCAACTGCCGCGATCAATGCAGTTCTGCCTGCCGCGGGGTGCGCCGTTGTACCCTGTGGCTATTATTTCGTCATTTAAGACAATTATCGAGCCGTATTTACGCCGGCTGCAAGTGGACCTGACCAGAACTGTTTCCGCGATATCAAGATAATAGTTTTCCTTATCCCTGCGTTCTTCCATTGAAGCAACCCTCCATAGCGTTTAATTACTTGCGAGCAAATGCATTATACATCCACTTTTTGCGTAATTCAAGTGTTTCCTCTTTCGCGTAAATAACAAATTATTCACCGTCTCGGAGGTAAAAAATGATAAAAAATGATGAAAACGGGTCAAAAAACAACTTATCATTATTCATGTCTAACCATAAGGAGTTAGTAATAAGTGTATCCGTCACCGTGCTGTTTGGTTTCTTTCTTGCCTTTGGCATCATGCAAACAATAAATTTCAATAACGCCATATCAATGTATGAGATCGAGGTCTATAATAATCATCAGCTAAGCGAGCAGTTGGAAGTAGAAAAAGCAACTATAGCCCAACTGGAAAAGAGCATAGAAGAAAAGGCGCTTGAAGTTTCAAGGAGTGCAAAGTATGCGGAGACATTAAAGTCGCAGATGGATTTGCAGGTCACTGAATGGCGGGACAGATATGAACAAGCCTCCTTTGAAGATTCCCATGTGAAATGGGTCATGCGGCTGCATGATATGGACGGTTCATTATTTGTCCCTTACGACATGGACAGAGACTTGGTCGCCTTTCTGCTGAAGCATTTTCAAGCCTGGTATTCAGGCGACGTAGAAACTTACAGCTCCACAGTATCGCTGGAATTGCAGCGTGAAGTTATGCTGGGTTATATTTCAAGCGCTGCGGAAAATGACTATCATCAGGCTAAAATAAAGTTCATGGATGGACGGTATGATCCCCGGGGCGGCTATATTAATGTTACCGTTTTGGAGCAAAAAGATATAGACGGCGAAACAAGTATCACGGTTTGGCCCACATACATCACCAACATAGACGGGGAGTGGTTTGTCTATGACTATAACTAAAAAAAGCTGCGTTTTTTTGTATTGCTTTTTATTGGCTTTTGCGCGGTTTGGTAAAGTACGCACTATTGTCGTTTTTTGCGAACATACGTAAACACAAAAACACCGCTTGCCAGTGTGCAAAATGCGGATAAAAACAATCCCGATCTCATTGTAGTATACTCTACCAAAGCGCCGACGACCAACGGGCATGCCACCAGCGCAACAAACATTGACAGGTTGAGAAGGCTTGTCGGCAGTATTGTGTTGCCGTCGTTATCGGCGCAGCCTGTCGCAAGCAGAACGGGTATTGACGTTCCGTTTAAGAGGCCCACAATGAAAACGCATGCCGCCATGACGATAGCCGATCCGGAAAAGACTCCCGCCAGCAGCACTATCGTAGACACAAGGTTTCCGCATAAAACTATTTTAACGGGCGAAACCGGCAGCAGCTTATGTGTAAAGAGCCGCGAGACGGTGATCCCGCCCCAGAACAGAGAAAGCGACAGCGCTCCCAGCGAAATGTCGCCCAAAAATACCGAGACATATCTGATGATCCATACCGCGATCACGGATTGATGCGCCGCGTAAAAGAACATGCTGAAGATGAGCAGTGCGTTGGTTCCGCGTTTAAAGAATCTTTTGAAATCTTCAAGCTTTATCTTGAGATTACTGCTCTTGGGCAGGTCAACGGATTTTAGAGAATAGCCGGTAAAAACAAGGTATATGATCAAAAGTACGGCAATCATCGCAGTGACGATCCTCACAGCGATGTTCCAGTGAAGCCCCGCTGTGAACAGCCTCATGAAAATGATCGGCGTTACAAGCCCGCCCAGCCCGAATATCCCGTGCAGCCTGGACATGTACTTCGATGTACCCGCTCCCGTATACAAGTCAGCGATCAGAGAGGACGCCGTCGAACTGATGGCGCCGAACACCGTTCCCAGCAGACAAAACAGCAGCACCAAAACCGTATAAGGCGGGATAACGCTGATCGTAAAAAGTAGCACAACGATCACCGCAAATGAAAATGTGACAATGACCGATTTGGATATCCTTCCCGCTTGCCAGAACAGGAAAATGAGCGCAAGAGCCTGACCAAAACTCAGCGCGGCGCCAGGTGCGCCCTGGGCGGATGACAGCAGCGCGTATTGGTCGATAAAGCTTGTCAGCATTATGCCCGGCATCGCGTTGACCATGGCTATCACAAAAAACGAGCAGTATATGCAGGCACTGTATATCTGTTTTGATTTCATATTTATGACCATTCCTTCTTGTAACCACTCAGAACCTGGCGCAAGGTTTTGAGAAGTTACGATTTTTTTATCCAGCGCAGAGCGGAAACGCGTTTTTTCCCGCCCGGCCCCATTCTGACCGGGTCGCTGCCTAAAACAAGGACATTATCCCTTTCTTTTGTGATGTAACGTTTCTGTCTGCTCCCTACCCAGTTGGGAATCAGGCTGAATTCAAGATGATGATATACCAGAGCATTATCTTCGTCAACAGTATATTTGCCGGCATAGGTAAAACAGCCGCGCGCAGCCGACAAGGTTTGCTCGTCTGTGCCGCCCCCAATATCAGGGATGTCATATCTCATTCTGTCCGCGCCGACGACCTGAACCGACATCCAACCGTCCGGTGAGTAACAGATAAACCCCGTTGCACCGGCGCCCATAACATCTATTACCTCACCTTCTTCGTCGGTCGCTGTGAAAGACTCCAGAGACCATGTACCAACCAACCACTCACTGTACATAATTGCTCCTCCTATTATTAATGCGTTATTAATCTCTTTTCGCTTGTGTTATTGTTAAATGAATTGTATCACTTTTTTGCTTGCAAAGCAAATGAGAGCCCTTTTCCATTGTAGCGCCTATGCTGATGTGATATAATCTCCGTATGTTGACGATGGAGGAAACGGCAAATGGAACTGCGGGACCTGCTAAAGAAAATAGATGATAACAAAAAGAAAATCGGCAAGCGCAAGCCGCTTACCACGGAAGAAGTTAAGCAGCTCGACTTGTACTTTAGAATTGGCACGACATACACATCTAACGCATTGGAAGGCAACTCCCTAACTTTGACTGAAACAAAGGTATTATTGGAAGACGGTATAACCATAGGCGGCAAGCCGATCCGCGACTGCTATGAGGCGGTCGGCCACGCGCAGGCGTATGACTTTATGCTTAAAACCGCGCGGAGCGAACCGTTTGACGTTTCTGAGGACATCGTTTTACGTTTGCATAGATTGTTTTACAACAAAATAGACTATGAAAAGGCCGGAACGTACCGTAGTGAACGTGTCTTTATTACAGGAACGGAATATATGCCGCCGTTGCCGGAAGAAATTCCCATGCATATGCAAACCTTTATCAGCGAACTGAAAAAAAAATGGGAAACCACCCATCCGATCGTCTTATCTGCTTTCGCGCATCAGAAGCTTGTTGACATACACCCGTTTATAGACGGCAACGGACGCACGGCACGGCTGTTGATGAATTTAATTGTTATCAACCGTGGTTATCAGATCATATCCATACCGCCTATATTAAGGGCGGAGTATATAGACGCCTTAGAAGCGGCGCGGCGCGGAAGCGGCATAAAAAAAGAAGCATTCAGCAGATTCATCGCACAATGTGAAGTTGAGGCGCAGAAAGATTTCTGTCGTATGTTTCAAATAACCCTGTCGCCTTATTGATCGTAACTGGTCACCCC
>Ga0099364_10000874_pt1 | contig 51150 bp, 45 predicted proteins | sample TergutTh196P3_FD_73070 | JGI IMG/M metagenome (GOLD analysis project Ga0099364, IMG submission 73070) | Microcerotermes parvus P3 segment gut microbial communities from Pointe-Noire, Republic of the Congo - Th196 P3 | ecosystem: Host-associated > Arthropoda: Insects > Digestive system > Gut ... | reverse complement strand
GAAGGCATAACAATAACCGACTTCCCGATAGCGGGAGTATTCCAGCTGGACTTCAACGTTGACGAAAGCACCACATACTACTACGGGCTGCGTCCTCTGTTGAGGGAAGCGAGCCTGACCGAACTGACAGAGCAGCTGGGAGATATAATATGGGCGCTGCCCGTCACCACGTTCGCCACGCTGATAAGACCGGAACTTCCGGGCGGAAACGTTACGCAGAACACGATAATAATGGTGATCGGCGACCCGATGATGACGGTGAACGGGGAGCAGCAGGAGATCGACCCGGGCAGAGGAACAACGCCGCAGATCATCAGCCAGAGGACAGTGGTGCCGATACGCGCAATAGTGGAAGCTATGGGCGGAACGGTAGGCTGGGACGACGCGAGCAGACGGATCACGCTTGAAGCGAACAGCCACACGGTAATAATGCACTTGAACAACAGAAACATCACGGTGGACGGACAGAGCAAAACGATGGACGTGACGCCTGTGAGCATAAACGGACGTACGATGGTACCGGTGAGGTTCGCGGCGGAAAACCTTGGCTGCGTGGTGACCTGGATAGGCAGCACACAGCAGGTTATCATCACCTACTTCACGGCGGGCGCACCCGCGCTGCCGGCACCGGGTCCGAACCCTCCGGCACCGCCGACGCCGCCGGAACCGACGCCGCCGACTCCTCCGGCACCGCCGGAGCCGACGCCTCCGGCACCGCCGGCGCCTCCGGTTACCGACCCTGAAGATGACCCGACGCCTGCGCCTCCCGGCAACTACACAGGAAACGCAACAAGTCTGAGAGGCAACAACAATTCGCTGTACTCGTTTAATATAGTCGGCGCAACAAGCGGAAGCGTTTGGGGAACCGACATATACACAGACGATTCCAATATCGCAAGAGCGGCTGTTCATGCCGGAGTTGTAACGGTAGGTCAGTCCGCATTGGTGACCATAAGAATATTGCCCGGACGCAGCAGTTATCAGGGTACAAGCCGCAACGGCGTAACCTCAACCAATTACGCCTCATGGCCGGGCAGTTACGAGTTTGTCACCGGCAATGCGGCTCCGATGCCGCCTCCCGCAACGATTTCTATAAGTCTTAACAAAGCATCTTTTACACCGGGCGAAACAATCATAGTAACAATTACAGGTGAACCTCAGCAGGGTTCGGGACCTTGGGTTGGAATTTCGCAGAGCGGTTCTGATTTGAGCCGGTATACTGCTTGGCAGTATGTAAGCGCGGCATCAGCAGGCACGCTTTCTTTCAACGCTCCGGCTGCGCCGGGCTCATACGAAGCGCGTCTGTTCAATACGAGCAGTGAAGGAAGTGCAAATAACTTCGTTATGAAAATTGACTTCACCGTAGCGGCAGGCGCAGTAACTCCGCCTCCCGGACCGAACCCGCCGCCCGAACCGGGACCAATACCGGGACCCGTGCAGGGCGCATGGACGATCAGCACGGTGTTAAGCGGTATATCTGAGTTTTCAACAGGCTGGAAAGGGGCGACAAGCGCCAATCAAGTGAACATCTCCACGGAAAACAGATATTATACTACCGACAGCGCCGATAATATTTATTACTACAATTCGGCGGACAACACGATATACAGGCTTAATATTTACACGAGGTCAAGAGAGGTATACTATAATCTGGCGAATCTGACGCTGCCGAACGACGGCAGAGTGTCGGGAAGCAACTTCACATTCGGCAATTTGGCTTGGGACAGCGTGAACAACAGACTGCTGCTGCAAGGCAGATTTGACCGTTTTGACAGAGGAACGGGCGTAACCTCAGGCACCGATCCCAACCAGTTCCTGTACGCTTTATCAAGCGCGAACGGAACGCCGCAGCTGCTCAGCAGTAACATGGCGACAAGTTACGCGGTAATAGGAGTGCTGTCCAACGGGAATTATCTCGTAGCCTCAAGCAGTACGGCGGGCATTATAAACGGAACGACATTTGTTCACAGCAACATCACCGGAAACAGGTCGATAAGCGGAAACTTGGAGCAGATAGGCAGCAACGTATATTTTGCTTACTCGACGCTGAATGTGTATAACTTCTCCACATCGACGGGAGGATTCAGCACAGGTACGGTGAACGGGCTGAAAAACGGCAAAATATTCCATTTCAGAAACAGGGAACTGCACATAGACAGATACGACGGGTCGCTGGTCGAGCGCGTTCAGATAGGTGACGTCGCGGTAAACGACTTGTTGAATTTCACGTTTGACATGCGCGGGCTGGGAAGCAAGCTGATAGTAACGAGCAGAGAAGACGTAGTATTCTATGACTCGGCCGCGGGAGCGTTCAGGATTCTCGCAAAAGGTTAAAAAAAGATAAAAAAAGATAATAATACAAGCAAAAATGCTTCGGGGCGGCGTTTTGCCGCCCCGAAGCATTTTGCGTGGTATGTCTATCCATTGATAAATTCAATCAGCCGTTCCTCGTCCCCGGCGGATAATCTGCCTATTGGATTTTTGCTGTCAATTGCGGTTAATGATACTGTAATCGTACTGTTAGTATCAATATATGATTGCATATCAAGTCCCGCTTGCCGCCAATCATTAATTTGAAAGTATTTCACCCGTATGCTTTCGCTCTTATTTTGATATTGCGTGGTAATGTCAAATACTGTTACATTTCCGGCGTTTTCTTCGATTACCAATACAGGGCGGCGTTTCCCGCCGCTTGCCCATGAAATGTAAGCGACATAGATTTCATAAGCGTCCATTACCCGTTCACCGCCCAATCATAAAGTTCGGGGTGCTTTTCCTTGTCGATAAACGCATGACCGTTTTCATCTGTGGGAAGCGTAATGTTTGGGATATTTTTACGCTTAATCGCGTCAAGCAGCCGCTCTCCGGTTGACGGCAGCGGTTCGGGTTGAAACGGCAGAGTTCTTGCCGCAATAATTTTGCGGTAAAACATATCTATTGCCGTTGTTTGATCCATACCCATTCTTGCCAGAAGCAGAGCGGCGGCTTCTTTTACATTTGCGTCGATTTTAACATTTACTGTTGATTTTGTGTTTGACATAATCTCACCTCCGCTTTATATTATAGCACTTTTTCATTCCATTGTCAATATACCGGCGTTAAAAATTTAATTTTTTTCGAATGGCAGTAAAAAATAAAGTGAGATAATCCATATAAATGTGAAAATAATCCATACCAAAAAGCATAAATTTATGGTAGAATGTAAAGACAGCGAATTTAAGTGCAAAAAAACGGATAAATAATTAAATCAAAAACAAAACAGGAGGATATTTTTTATCATGAAACTATTTAAATTAACAGCGTTAGCAGCGGCAGTTTTAATACTTATGCTTGCGCTTTCAGCTTGTTCATCAGATGAAACCGGCGAATCGTCAAACGGCGGCAATAACGCGGGTCAGGGAAGCGCGGGCGCTTCCGGTTCAACGGAAGATTATTTAAGCGGCGCGACCGTTCCGAAAATCGGCGAGATAACAAATCCGCAGTTTGCATATTTCAGATATAACTCAAATCTTTACAGAATGGGCATAAACGGCTCGGATGTGACGCAGATTACAGAGCTTCCCACGACCGATCCGATCGTTTTCGGCGACCGGATATACTATTTTGTGAGCGAATGGACTTCAGGAGGAACTATCGCGCCGAATATCCGCATGATCAAAACAGACGGAACGGATGATATGCGGTTAATTGACGCGCCTGTACGGGACGGCACGGAGTTCAGAGGTCACGCGGTGCAGGGCGAATGGCTGTATTACGGGTTCGGTCAATATATATCCTCATTAACGCCGCATAAAATCGGTGAAGACCGGGAATATAGAAGGATAAAGCAAGACATTGAAGGGGGATTTACTGTTAAAGATATAGATAACGGCTGGCTGTATTATACTATTGGAGGATTTGGCGTTGCGGATCCCGGGCTTTGGAAAATAAAAACAGACGGCACGGATGAGATGAAAATAGCCGACGGACAGTTTGACGGCGATTTGTTTTTTGACGGCGACTTTATTTATGCGTACCGGAACTATGCGTACGGCAGCTCTGACCATGGGGTTTACAGAATTAATAAAGACGGCAGCGGCTCTGAAAAAGTATGGATGTATGCGGAGGACAGCGACCATGGCACTCAAGGCTTGATAGTACACGACGGCTATATTTATAACGTATATGCAGCCGGCGGGTCTATTGCATTAGCCCGGACAGAAGCCCGCGCAGGCGCCGAAAGGGTTTTACTCGATTATTATGATGATGACGAAGCTATATTTTTTCTGCTGGGCGCATCGGCTGACCGCTTGTATTACAGGCTGGCAAGCGAAATTTACAGTATAGCTTTTGACGGAAGCGGACGCACAAAAATTACCGATGAAATAATCCCCGGTCAACGGGTTTGGCCTGCCAGTTTCACGTTAAGGTAAAAAACAAAAAAAACATTCGGGGCGGTGTTTGTAATACACCGCCCCGATTTTTTTTATTCGGTTTCTTCGTCATATTCGTTATATTCGCCATTTTCATAATCTTCATCTTCATCTTCAAACTCAAACGCATCCCAGTCCCATTCGTCCCAGTCTATATCATAGTCACCGGAACCGAATTGATTGTCATATCCCGAAATCTGAACCATTCCGAGTTCTTCAAGTGCGGAAAGCGGCGAGAAATCTTCAATTTCATTGTTGTCGAGATAAAGCGTTTCGAGCAGCTCAAAAGCTGCGAGTATGCTCACATCGGAAATTTCGTTATATGCTAAAGATAGATTTTTCATACTTCCGCCGAGCGGTTCAAGCGGGGATATGTCGGTGATATAATTTTCATTCAGGATTAAATTTTCAAGCGAAGTAAGACCTGACAGAGGGGTTAAATCGGATATCCCGTTGCCGCTCAAAAGAAGCGTTTCAAGAGATTTTAAAGAAGTGACAGAAGATATGTCTTCTATATACAGATTTTCCGCAGCGAGCAGTTCGAGTTTTGTTAATCCGGCAATATCTGACAGATTGTCTGCGCCGGTTTCACTTATATTGAGTTCGGTGAGGTTTGTAAGCCTGTTCAGCACAGTAATATCTTCGATATCGTTTCCGTTGAGATAAAGGGTTTCAAGAGAAGTAAAATTTGACAGAGCCGATATATCGGTTATTTCATTGCTGTTCAAGTATAATTTTTTGAGTTTTGAAAGGTTTTGCAGCGGCGTAATATCTTCAATCGAGTTATTTGAAAGGGTCAGGTTTTCGAGGTTTTCAAGCGCTGCAATCCCGCCGATATCGGAGATATCGCACGCGGCAGCGACCAAAGTATCAAGATTTGTGAGTTCTGCAAATATATCCGTATCTTTAATTTCGCAGCCCGCAACCGTCAGCCTTTTGAGCGCTGTTTTACCGTTCAGCGGAGAAAAGTCCGAAACATTGACCAGCTGAAGATACACATCGGCGAGGGAATTCATATTTTCAAAAAAACCTATATCCCTCAATGCCGGCTGGTAGTATATGCGGATAAATTCGAGGTTAGGGAAATACGCAAGACTGGAGAAATCGGTTATGTCAACCTCGGAAAACGCTTGAACAAAATGGCTGTCAAAATCGTCATCCGTAAAATCCTCATCGTCTATACTGTTTCTCAAAGACTGCGCTGCGGCGTCATATCCGATACGCAGATTGAAACCTTCGTCGACGTATCCCCATTCGGGATAATAATTGCCGTCAATATATAAAACTTTAACTTTTGCCAGATCTTCCTGCGATATGCCGGCAGGGAATTTATCGAGTGCCGCGGAAAGCGTGGTTATAAATACTTTGTCTTTTAGAAAACTTGAGCGGTGCAGGAGTCCGTCGGCGATCACATATGCTGCAAGAGCGGCGGTAAGAATAGAGCATACTATTAAAAATATAAACCCTCTGTTTGATTTGGTTGTAGCTTTAGCCATTTTTTTTATTCCTCCGGAATTTTATTAAATTATTACATAACCTTAATATAATACCATTTTTACAAATAAAAGTCAATACTTTTTTTAATATCTCATTAAATTCTTACAAATTTGCCGATTTTTGTTTAATATAGTCGGATTTTTATCTGTAATATTTATAATACGCGATAATCTGCCGGTATTTGCCGGAAATCAAATCGAGCGACTCAAGCACCGCACCTTCCAAAGATAAAAACTCATATGCGGCAAGGTCGGGGATATACGCTTTAAACAGCGGTTTGCCCGTGCCTGAAAGATAAATTTCAAGCTCGTTGTTTTTGTTTATGTTAAAAAAACCGTCCTTGCCCAAAATTGTATCCACCGCTTCGCCGGTCAGTCCGTCTGTCACCCGCTCGCTTATATATTTTATTTTTTTATCCTTTATCCGCTCAGCGAACCGCAGTCTGTATTCCGCGCTGTTCTCGTTATTTTTATTATTTATGCCGAGGATGTTTTTGAAAAAATCAAACATTGCCGGGACTTCTCCGTTTCAAAATTTTACCTTTTGTAACTATTATACAAAAAACTGCTTAAAAGTTCTTGAAATTTGTATGACTAAATCATAACAATTTTTAAAAAAAGATTGCTTTTTGAAGATATATTATGTATAATATAGAGCAGGTAAAATAAACGTGTATTTTAAGAAAAATTTTTAATAAAGGCAGGTGCGATCTTTATGCTGCCGCTCGATGCGTTTACGGAAGAAGCCGAAACTAAATTTAAAGAGTTCGGCGTGGATACCGGCGAGGTTATAATTGCCGTCACTCTTGATCTGGACGAGGCGGGGGATTTCGGCGAATCCTGGCTGTGCCTCACAAAAAAATCTCTGTATTGTATTTTTGCCAACTCTAAGGATTTTGTTTACGGCAAAACAAAAAAAACCAAAAAAAACGACCCTTCGATACAATCTGAAGACGACGGCGTCATATCAAAATTCACAAACGCGAAATTCGCTTCTTATCCGCTGAGCGAGATCTCTGCTTCGTACATAGACAGCTTTACTTCCACCAACCGGTTCTTTTTGGTGATGGGCGAAAAGGAAAAACCGGGCAAGACTGTGGGTATAGCGTATTCGACAAACTCAAAAAAACAGAAACTGTTCGCATTTCTTGAGATAATGAAACGCATACAGGAAGACAAAGAAGTAAAAGATGACGACTCGATATTCGAGCAGTTCAACATATTCTGCCCTACCTGCGGGCGCAGATACCGCAACCAGCACAGAAAAATCTGTATGAACTGCGTGGACAAGAATATGCTGTTCACGCGGATGTTTAAATATTTTGACAAACACGTCCACAGGCTGGTGTTTGTGTTTGTTACCCTGCTGCTGAGCTCCGCTATCGCGCTGATCAACCCGGTAATTCACGGCCGCGTGTTTGTCGACGCGGTTATCGGAGGTGAAGAACTGCCCGGTGCGTTCGGCGTTTTTAACTTTTTAAGGGGTAACATCCTGCCTTTTGTGATTATGCTGTTCGCTCTTAATATGACGGCTATGATTATCGGCATATTCAGGTCGCGGAGCGTGAACAAGATGTCTATCGCGGTATCGCAGAAAATGAGGCTTGATATTTTTTCAGCCATGCAGAAGCTGTCCCTTGCGTATTTTAACAATAACCAGACAGGCCGCTTGATGAACCGTATCAACACCGATCCGGATGTTATGCGCGGGCTCTATACCGATATACTGCCAAACCTGATAATCAGCGTTGTGACGTTTATCGGGGTTACGGTTTTGATGTTTCTTTCGAACTGGCGGCTTACGCTGATTGTTTTTATCCCCGTGCCGGTAATAATCTGGATTTTTAATGTGCAGCTGCCCAAGCTCTGGCGTATGTTTTCGCGGCGCTGGCGGCGTTCCTCCTCGCTCAACAATATGCTCGGCGACTCGCTGAGCAACATACGGGTGGTCAAAGCGTTCGCCAAAGAGGTACAGGAAGGCAGCAGGTTCAGGGAATACAGCGATAGGCTGTACCAAGCGGATTTAAAAGTGAATATCACCGCATTATCCATATTCCCGGTGGTAAGCCTGCTTATGGGTATCACAGGCACGCTGATATGGGGATTTGGGGGCAGCCTTGTTATCAGTACAAACTGGTTTCTTGGCGGAATACTCGAAACCAGCCCCGGCACGATTATGAGTTACGGGGAGCTTTTGACGTTCCTTAATTATATAGGCATGATTTTTGGGCCGCTGCAGTTTTTTACCACTTTGACCAACCAAATAACAGAAATAACCAACTCCGCGCAGCGTATGTTCGAGGTTTTTGACACCCCAAGGGATATAACCGATACGGAAAATCCCGTTAAACCGGAAAATATCCGCGGCGAGATAGAGTTTGACAACGTGGGTTTCCATTATCTTGCCAACCGTCCGATACTGCGCAATATGTCTTTTAAAATCAAACCCGGCGACTATATCGGCCTTGTCGGGCATACGGGCGCGGGCAAATCGACGATTGCCAACCTGATAACGCGTATGTACGACGTTATCAGCGGGGCAATAAAAATCGATGGGGTTGATATAAAAAATATAGAGCTTAAGACGCTCAGAAACAGCATAGCCATAGTGTCGCAGGAGATATTTATATTCCGAGGCACAATCGCCGAAAATATAAAATACGCAAAACCCTCGGCCACAATGGACGAGATTATCGCGGCCTCAAAAGCGGCGAATGCACATGATTTTATCGTTAATCTGCCCGAAGGCTACGAAACGCTTGTGGGCACGGGCAGCCGCTCCATGTCGGGCGGCGAACAGCAGCGCATATCTATTGCCAGAGCGCTGCTGCTCGACCCTAAAATTTTAATACTCGACGAAGCCACGGCGGCGATGGACACCGAAACAGAGCGCCTTATCCAGCAGGCGATAAATATACTGGTAAAAGGCAGAACAACCATTGTAATCGCGCACAGGCTGTCAACGCTTAAAGAGTGCAATTACCTGTTTGCCATAGACAACGGCGAAATCGCCGAGAGCGGCAGCCATGTTGAGCTGATAGGGCACAAAGGCATATACTACAAGCTGTATAAACTGCAGAGCGACGCGATGAAGCGCGTTATCGCGGGAGAATAGAAACATTTTTGAAGTAAAGAAGGTGAATTTTATGTCAGAAAATAAAGAAAAAGATAAAGACGAAAAAGAAAAAGACGATTTAGACGAAAATGAGCGGGTTTCAATCGCGCTGACGCCGAAAAACGCGGAGTTCCGCCGTTCCGAGGGGGGGCTTATCAGCCTTGATTTAAAAGAAACCGATGAATTTTTCGAGCGGATCGTTATTTTCCGGTGTTTCCCCATAACCAACCCGAACGAGTTTTTATCGGTGCGCGAACCCGACTCAAAAAAGATGGGCCGAGGCAAAGAAATCGGCATGATCCGCTATATGAGCGAGTTTCCTAAGGCACAGCAGGATTTATTTACCGAGGAGCTTGACCGGCGGTATTTTTCGCCGGAGATAACAAAAATAAAATCCGTCAAGGACAAGTTCGGTTATATGTACTGGGAAGCGGAGACCGACGCGGGCAACATGAACTTTATTTTGACCAACCCGTTTTCAAATATACGTATGCTTGAAGACGGGCGCGTGTTTATCCATGATATGGACGGCAACAGCTTCCATATCAAAGAACCGCAGAAACTGGATTCAAACAGCTTGAAAAAGATAGAAATATATATTTAGTGAGGGCGAGTTTTTATGAAATTATTATATGATATGCCGCCTGATTCCGCCGCTGTTTTCGAGCGCGAAAAAGACGCGGACGAAAAGCTGATGTACTGTCTGCCGTTTGATATGCTTGAGGATAAATTTGTGAGCGGGTTTGTCGCTTTTACCGGCAAAAAAATGTATAAAATACTCGGCGGGGAACTGCTCGCCGTATACGATATCATCGGCTCAAGCGATTTTAAAACCGAGGTGATGTACGGCAGCGGCGGATTTTACGCTGAAATAAACGGCAGCGCAACGCTTATATGCCAGTTTATCGTGGGGCGCAACCTGCCCAGATACGCCGTTATGGTCAAAGCGTGCGAAATTTTAAATGAAACGGGCGACAAAACCCCGATTGTAAACAATACGCCGGAGAGATTCTGCATGGACTGCGGGCGGCCTTATCTGTACGGCTCGCAGATATGCCCGTTCTGTATGAATAAACTCGATGTGTACGTAAAGCTGTGGGCGATGACAAAAGGGCTGCGGCTTGCTATGTTTTTCCCGTTTATTGTCGCGGGTATTGCTATACTTGTACAGTTTGTCATGCCGGTGCTCCAGCGGCACATAACCGACACCTGGCTTGTGCCCAAAGCCGAAACCGAACAGCTGTATACAGAACTGCTGCAAAAACAGCATGACACGGGGTTTTGGGGATTTAACCCGCTGCTTGGGTTCGCCTGGCTTGTCGCGGTTCTTGTGGTGATAGACCTGTTTCTGCGAGCGCTCGGCGTTACCGAGGCGCGGCTGCTCGCTGTGGCTTCGGGCAAATTTTTGATGATGCTGAGAACGCTGCTTTATGAGAAGATACAGACCCTGTCGCTCTCGTCTATTCACAGGCGCTCCACGGGCGAGCTTATGACACGCGTATCGAGCGACACGGTGACTATGCAGAATTTTATAATACGCGAGTTTCCGAATATATTCAGGCAGCTGATTTCACTGCCTGTGGCGGTTATCGTTTTATTTATATTAAACTGGGTGATCGCGCTGTTTGTGCTTGTGCCTATACCGTTTGCCATATTTATTATCCGGAATTTCTGGGGATATATACACAGCAAAAACAGAAGGATATGGATGACAGGCGCGCGTATGCATTATATACTGCATGATGTTTTAAACGGTATACGCGTCGTTAAGAGTTTCGGGCAGGAAGATAAAGAGATAGAAAGGTTTGACGGGGTTTCGCTTGAGCTGGCGCGGCAGGACGAAAAAATCAGCCAAATCTGGTCTACAATCTGGCCGTTTGTTACAACGCTGATAAATGCGAGCATATATTTTATAATCTATTACGCAGGTTCGCTTGTGATAAGCGGGAGTGTAACGCTGGGTGAATACAATCAGTATTTCGCGTATACAAATATAGTTTACGGTCCTCTTGTCGCCCTTGCGAGTATCCCAAACAGCATTTCAAGGTTTTTGACCTCGTCGAGCAAAGTGTTTGAGATTTTGGAAGAGACGCCGGAAATACTCGATATTGACCTGCCGCTCGATATAAAAATCGAAGGCAATATAGTGATAAAAAAAGCCACATTCGGCTACCAGAGCTACAGCCCCGTGCTTGAAAACATATCGCTTGAGATAAAAGCGGGGCAGACAATCGGGATTGTGGGACACTCCGGTTCGGGAAAAAGCACGCTGATAAATCTTTTGATGCGTCTTTATGATGTTAACGAAGGCGAGATTTTGATCGATGATGTAAATATAAGGGATATTTCCCAGGAAGCGCTGCGAAGCCAGATCGGCATAGTATTACAGGAAACGCACCTGTTTACCGGCACGGTGCGCGAAAATATACGGTATTCAAAACCCTACGCTTCGGACGAGGAGGTTATCGCGGCGGCAAGGGTCGCCAACGCGCACGATTTTATCGTTAATCTGCCGGACGGCTATAACACGCTTGTAGGGGAAAAAGGGTATTCGATGTCAGGGGGGGAACGTCAGCGGGTGGCTATCGCGCGCGCGGTGATACACAACCCAAGCATACTGATTCTCGACGAAGCCACCGCCTCGCTTGACACCGAAACCGAAAAACTGATTCAGGACGCTTTGAACAGGCTCTCGGAGAACCGGACGACGATAGCCATCGCCCACAGGCTCTCCACCCTGCGCAACGCGGATAAACTGCTGGTGCTCGATAAAGGCAAAGTGGCCGAATTCGGTACGCACGGCGAGCTTTTGGAGGCTCAGGGCATATATTATAAACTGGTTATGGCGCAGCGCGAAATGGCGCACCAAATCGTGGGCGACGAGGACGAAGAAGATGACGGCTAATTTTTAACCCAGCGCCGCCAGTATTCAACGCTCTCTGCCAGCTCTTCAATTATTTTAAACTCGGTGTCATAATGTTCCCTGTGGCCGATCTCAAACATCAGTATGGTTTCCTCAAGCCCGGATTTTGTTATTGCTTCCATAAGTTTTTCGCCGCTGATTAGTCCTGTTTTATTGTGTTCTCCGGTAAACGGCGCATGATTGCTTCTATGCAGAACGGTTTGCTGTATGTGGATTATGGGGCTGTATTTTCCGAGCTGCTCAACCCAAGGGTAAGGGTCGCGGTAATCGGGATGGGGCGCATGACCCACATCAAGACACAGCCGCATAGGCACACCGCAGTCGGCGTTTACCCTGTCCATAAGCTGTTTTGCTTCGGGGATTGTATGAGCCATCTCGCGCGGCACGCTCATGGGTTCGAAAATCAGGGATTCATATCCCAGATCTTCGGCATAAAAAGTAAGCTTCTGCCAGTTTTTAACCCCTTCCTCGACCAAAAATTCATAATTATTATCAAAACTGTCAAAGGTTAAAATACCGAAATGGCTCCCCAGCGTTTTTGCTCCGAAACTTTGACCCATATCAAGAAATTTTTTAAACCAGTCAAGCCATATTTCCCGCGCTTCTTTGTCCGGGTGCATCAGGTGATTGACCCGTGTGTAGGCGCTGGTGAACATACTGTCGATTGTGATGCCGTATTCTTTTACCGCGTTTTTTATGCGCCCGGTTAATTGTTTTACGTAACTTTCAGGCAAAAACGGATTAAGTAAATCCGCAGCAAACTGAACGCTTTTAAGCCCTAAATCCCGCGAAACGATTTTCGCCCATATCTCGGGCTCTATATACCGGTTAACGGCGAACCCAAGATTTATTCCAAGTTTTAAATTCAAGTTTAAAATCCCTCCCTGTTCATTTATTTCTTAGCCGATTGCGAAATTCATTTTATTTCGGTTTTATCGGCAAATTTTGTTTGTGAAAAATTCATTTTATCTCCGATTTCGAACCCATTTTGTAGGGACGGTCGCCCTCGACCGTCCGTGAACATAAACCCAACATTGGCGGTATATCGCGGACGACCGGGGCGGTCGTCCCTACATTTTTACCTTTTCTGTTTCACAATCGGCTATCATTTATTTCTTGAACATCTTCATCCCCAAGAAAGGTTTCCAGAGAAACGCCTGCAATGCGGCGTTCGACTCGCTTTGCAAATGTATACATACGTTCAAAATATGCAAAATCTCTATCGTTCATATATGACCACCCCGCTCTTTAATATTTCCGATTGCATTTTTGAACCTTCTTTTATTTCGCGCAACTCAAATATATCGGACTCTATCGGAAGAGCTTGCGCCATCTCTGCCTGTGCGGTAAAGAAGTTCATGCCGCCAAGGAAACCGTTGCTGTCGATTACCATGTCAATGTCACTATTCTCCGTAGCGGTGCCCTTTGCGTAAGAGCCAAAAACAATGGCGCGTACAACGCCGTGTTTTATGAGTAGAGGCTCCAGTTGTGTTTTAATGCTTTGCAAGTCAATCATTATGTTTGCTCCTTTCTTCCGGTGTTGGGATTAATGGATGCCGTTTGAAATCCCATGATGTTTCGAAGGAATCCCAATCGGCGCGAGAGAGGGAGATGTTATCGTTGGTAAACCTAACAATTTGCTTTTTAATTTCTTTTGATGGATTAATCGGCGCTAAAGCATTAATATATCCACTTTCAATTTTATTTGCTGCATAAGATGATAAACGTTTAGTTTCGCAAACATTTGAGTTATAATAGCCAAGCAAATAATAAATATCGCTGAAAATAGCTGGTGATGTGTTATCGAAAGAACAATTTGAATCATAATATCTCATGTTCAACCTTGATGATACTCTCGTCCAGCTAATATGTTCATTAAAATACCATGATTTGTTTGATAATTGTCCGCTAGCATTAATAACATAAGCACCGTCAATACCATAACGCAAAACCCAAAATAAATTACCGTACCATTTGCGATATTGACCGCCCTTATTATATGGCACGTATTGTTCGTTGTTTCTATCTACTTCCCACCAAAAATTTATTAAATTTGAGCCTGGTTGACAACCAATTTTTGCGGCTACATTCATAATATTTCCGTTTTCATTGGAGTTTGCAATGAATAAATAGTCTGGATTATTATCCTTGTTATAAATCATTGGATTATTGAAATTAACAACCAGTTGCAAATAGCGCTTTTCTTTTGTTATTGCGCCTTGTTGATTGAATAAATCCATATACTGGAAAGCGTACGAGTTAAAAATCCCTTTTTTAAATGTAAATAATGCGGATTGAACAACTTCACCTTTTATTTCTTCAAATGCACCTGGACCTAAGCGAATAATGTTATTAAATCCTATTATTCGACTTAACAATTTTCTAAACGATTTGTTTTGGCTTTTGAATAAAAACCCAGTTTGAGTAATCATGCTACAATAACTATTAAAATTCATTAAATCGTTAATCTGTTTAATGAACGCAACATATAAATCCTGATGTGCATTTTCATAATTAATAGTGAGGTAGTTGTTCATTTTGCTGCTCGTGTTCACCCGTTTTGCATATGGCGGATTAGTGCAAACAATATCATACTTCTGTGATAACAATCGTTTGAAGTTCCACACACGCAATACCGTTTGGTAATCCTCGTCAAACAGATTTTGCTGTCCGACAATCGGTTCCGGTTTTTCACCGAGGTCATCCACTTTCAACAACGAACCATATTCTTCACCATCAACCCACCCGGCAGGGTGATAAACCTGCGGTGCGACCGAGCCATCGAATATACGGCGGTTATACTGCCGCGCTTTCATAAACAACGCAAAATAGGCAAGCTGATACGCCCGCTTGTCTATATCCAACCCGTGAAGGTTCTTTTCAAGAATCAACCGCGCCGCATCGCGCTGGCTGTAGCCCGCGCTCTCGTAAATCTGCATGAACACATCAAAGGCATAAACGAGTATATGACCGCTGCCCATGCACGGGTCAATAAATGTAATATCCTCCGGCGACTGCCCGCGGCGTTCCGCGCGAATCTTTTCAAGCTGCACCTCAACCTCCGGCGTCTGCTCGGCTTCGTCAAGGTAATACTTCCAATTCGCTTTCAGCGTGTCCCTGCCCCCTTCGCGCACGAAGGGGGTGCCGTCCGCAGACGGTGGGGGTTGCCCTTCCAGCCATAAGCGACCGAGAGAGTTTTCGACCATGTACCGCACAATCCACCTTGGCGTGAATAGTTGCGTCGCGGCGGGAATCCGCTCTTTTGTAATCTTCACATTCTTTTTGAGCAGAGCGAAGGTTTCGTCTTTCGGCTCGGTGTTGTAGTATTGATACAACCAGCCGATGATTTCGACCGCTTCTTTGAAATCATCCTCCGTTATATCGTTTATCAAATGCCAAAGCACGCCGTCTTTATCTGTAAAAGATATATTCAACAACAATTCGGTATAATCGTCCGTTTTCTCGAATAACTCCGGTAATAGCGCGTTCAGCGCGTTGCACTGCTTTATAAAAAGCATACGGAAAAGCTCGTCCAACCTATTGTCATTCATGCAAGCGATTATGTACTCCCGCTCAGCCGCCGAGAAGTCCAAATCGGTATCAAACGGCGTAGTGACGATGTCCGGCTCGGTTTTTCCGGTGGTACTCGATAAAACACGGATGCGAGAGGGCAGATAATCGTTGACTTCCATGAACCGCACGGCGATAAGGCGGTTGAACCATGTGTAGGCAACTTCCTCGATGACGGCTTTATAAGCGGTGGCATAATCGGACTGCTTCGCTTTTTCATTGATTTTATCAGCCAGAGCCTTGCGCTGCTTGATTTCTTTGCCCTTGACCTCATACTGCCGGGCGCCGCTCTTGTCTATTTGATAAAACTCAACGCCCTGCGCCGCTTGCGCAGGCTTATGAATCTCCTCGTCCGTAATGCCGAGCAGACCGGCTTTATAGCTGATGTCGGCGATCAGCTTGTTCCTCGCCCATATCGCAAAGTTTTTAATGGCTGTTTTATTCATCGTAACCTCCGTCGCAGCCTGCTTTTTGAATCGTTATATATTTTCTATGCTTTCCCTGAGCATTTTCACCGTTTGCTCAAGGGGTTTGTTTTTTGTAAAAAGGCTTGAAGAACCCGCCACAAAAATATCGGCGCCCGCAAGACTCATCAGCCGGGCGTTCTCAAAACTCACATTGCCGTCGGCTTCAATTTCGAGCTCCGGGTATAAATTTTTTGCCCGTTTTATTTTGTCAATGGTTTGAGGTATCAGTTTCTGCCCGGCAAAACCGGGGTTGACCGTCATAATTAAAACCGCGTCGATATCCGCCGCAGCATCTTCTATAACGCACAGCGGAGTACCGGGGTTAAGAGCGAGCATTGCATAGGCCCCCCTGTCTTTTATTTTTTGAATTGCCCGCTGCACGTGCTTTGTCGCCTCATAGTGAACAGACACATAATCGCCGGCGCCGAAATCAAACCAGTCGAGCTTGTTTTCGGGCTCATCTATCATAAGATGAATATCGAGCGGTATGCCGCAGCTTTTTTTTACCGCCGAAACAAAATCGGTGCCCAGCGTATAATTCGGCACAAAACTGCCGTCCATAATATCAATATGCAAAAAATCTATGTTAAGCCGTTCCATTTCTTTTAAATCGCTGCCGAGATTCATAAAGTCAGCGCACATCAGCGACGGTGATATTTTCTTTTTGTTTGTATTCACGGATTAACCACCACCCTCATCCCCGCGTGGCTTTCGGCGGCAGCAAACGCTTCGGCTATTTGGCTAAGCGGATAATTATGGCTGATAAAATCTTTCATATTAAGCCTGCCTGAGGCGATCAGTTCCACCGCTTTTATGTGATGGTGCGGCATTGAGCCGTGCGCGCCGCTTACAAACAGCTCTTTGTAGTGGATTATATTGGTGTCAAGCGTGACAAGCGAGCCTTTGGGCAGTCCGCCGAACAGGTTTATGCGCGCTCTGTTTTTAGCCATATAAAGCGCGTCGGAGTGCGTTTGAGGCGAAGGGTTCGCGGTAAAAATCACATCCGCGCCAAGCCCGCCGGTTTGGTTTTGCACAGCTGCAATCGGGTCTTCTTCGCCGGAGCATATATATACATCCGCACCGAAAGCCTTCGCAGCTTCAAGGCGCGGGCGCGAGCGCTGGATTACAATTATTTTCGAGGCTCCGAGCAGTTTTGCAATCGGGATAATCATGCAGCCGATAGGTCCCGCGCCGATTATTACAACCGTATCGCCAAGCTTTACCGGGGAGAGCTCCAAGGCATTGAGCACACAGGCCAGCGGTTCGGCGAGAGCCGCTTCGTCATATGAGATATTGTCCGGGATTTTTGTTATCGGACCGTAATTTACCACTGTTTTGTTGAGCAGTATATACTCGGCGAAACCGCCCGCGAACTGGTAGCCCATCGCGTAATTTATCCGGCAGTTGTTCCCTATGCCGGACTTGCAGAAGATACATTCGCCGCAGGGGACGTCCGCGCCTATTGCGACCCTGTCCCCCGGTTTGAAATTTTTTATGTTTTTTCCGATGGACTCGACAATGCCCGATATTTCATGGCCGAGTATCTGAGGGGGGACTACCCGCGGGTTGCCGTGGTGAAAAATTCGTATGTCAGAGCCGCATACAGCGCAGGATTTTACGCGCACAAGTATGTCGTCATCGCCGCAGTGCGGAGTTTTTGTTTCCTGCACCGTCATTTTATCAATACCGTGGTATACCGCTGCAATCATAATAACATATCCTTTCCGTATCTGAAAATTGAAAATTTTTGTGCATCAGCATAAATATTATTATACATAACATATATTAATAATTCAAGAACGCAAGCGGGTAATATTCTTTTATTTTTTAGTTTGTTTACGTAAAATTAAACAAAAATCCGATAAATAGAAATATAAATTTTATTATAATATTTATATACAATAAAATTTCAAAAAAAACAGGAAACGGGGGATTAATTTAAAGTGATTAAATTTAAAGCGATACTAACGGCGTTAATACTGGCGCTCACATTGATTTTGGCCGCCGCATGCGGGGAAAGTACAGATAATCCGGGGCAGGACGGCAGCGGTGCGGCGAATCCGGACAACGGCTGGGATAATCTTACGGATGAAACAGAAGAACCCGGCGAAGAAAGAATACTTCCGGATATACCCGACGATGCTGATTTCGGGGGGCATATATTCAGCATACTGACATTCGGGGTGGCCGGTTCGCATGAATGGGAAAACATCGATTTAACGTCGGAGGAACAGACAGGCGATATTATAGGCGATGCGGTTTACCTGAGAAACAGAGCGGTTGAAGCGAAGTATAATTTTACGCTTAAACAAGAGCACAGATATGACGGGGATTTCGGCAGCACGCTGAGAAACGCGATAAGCTCGGGAACCGATGAATTTGATTTGATCAGCCCGCGTGTTATCGACAGCGCGGGGCTTATGCAGCAGGGATATTTTATGAACCTGCATAATCCCGATATCGAGTATATTGATTTGGATAAACCGTGGTGGGACCAGAGCGGAATAAGAGAAATGAGCATTGACAATAAACTGTTTATAATTTTAAGCGATACTTTGCTGTCCGACGACAACGCGACCTGCATAATAGTGTTCAACAAAGAAATAAACCGCGACAATAATTTAGCCGACCCTTATCAGCTTGTCCGTGAAGGGAAATGGACGGTTGATGCGCTTTATGAAATGGCGAAAGCCTCGGCAAGGGATTTAAACGGGGACGGCGCTATGACGCCGGCGGACGATTTATACGGGTATATCACATGGGGGGACGCCATGATCACTTTCCTGCACGCGGGCGGAGAGCGGCTTGTAAGCAAAAACGAAAACGACCTGCCTGTACTTGCGTTCAATACGCCGCAGACATTCGCGGTGATGGAAAAAGCCATGGATTTGATGTATGATGACACCGTAACCGGAAACATCCAAAAATCAGAATTCGGCGCCTGGTCAGATATACCTTTTGAGGACCTGTTCAGATCGGGCAGAGCGGCGTTCGGCTGGGTAAGACTTGGCTGGGTACCGCTTTTAAGAGCGATGGAAGCGGATTTCGGTATACTACCCATACCTAAAATATTCGAGTCGGACGATAATATATATTATTCGACAATAAACGTACACACCTCGTGTGCGCTTGCCATACCCGTCACTTCCCGGGATCTGGACAGAACTTCAATAATAATGGAAGCCCTCGCCGCCGAAAGCCGGTATACGCTTGTGCCGGCATATTATGAGGTATCGCTCAGAACACAACACACAAGAGATGATGAATCGAGCGAGATGCTTGACATTATACTCAGCAACCGCGTGCTCGATATCGGCGACGTTTATAATTTCGCCGATTTCGGTATAGAGTTTTACCGTCTTTCGCTGACAAACAACAGAAATTTAGCGTCGTTCTATGACAGATTCGAAACACGGGTTGAAAGAGAACTTGAAAGACTTATCGGAAGGTTCGAGGAAATGGATTAAAACGGCGGAGCCGGGAGGAAAAAAACATATGAAAGCGGCGGTGCTTCACGGTATAGGCGACCTCAGGTACGAGGATGTGCCCGATGTTTCTGCCGAGCCAAAAACCGAAACCTTGATAAAAATAATGGCGGCGGGGATATGCGGAAGCGACGTTTCGAGAGTTTTTGGACATGGAGCGTACCATTATCCCATAATACTCGGGCACGAATTCGCCGGGCTTAACGAGTCAACGGGCAAAAAAGCGGTCATATTCCCGCTTCTGCCGTGCAGAAAATGCGCGATGTGCCAGATTGGCGAATATGTCTGCTGTGAAAATTATGATTATTACGGTTCGCGCAGGGACGGCGGATTTGCCGAATATCTCGCGGTGAAAAACGAAAATATCCTGTATATCGGCGACGATATGCAGGATATACCGTATGAAGTGCTCGCTTTGTGCGAGCCCGCAGCGGTCGCGCTGCACAGCGTGTATCTTTCAGGAGTGAATGTCGGCGGCAGGGTTCTTATCACCGGCGCGGGAGCTATCGGGCTTATTATGGGCTATATATCAAAACTCAGCGGCGCGGCGGAGGTTTATTTTACCGATATAGACGAAAGGAAACTCAATTATGCCGCAAGCCTTGGTTTTTGTGTGTATGAAAACCAAAAAGCAAACGGCATCGATGTTTTTATTGAGGGGACAGGAGCGCCTTCCGCGCTTGAAGTCGGTCTTGAAGCGGTTAAACCTTTCGGGAATGTTGTGCTGATGGGGAATCCCCCGGGTACGGCGGATTTAAATATTACACCGAAATCATACTGGCATATTTTAAGAAAACAGCTCACTATAAAAGGCGCTTGGAACAGCGTGTTTAATTCTTACAGAAACGAATGGAAGACAGTACTTGATTTGACCGCGCGCGGCAAACTGCCGCTTGAAAACGTAATCTCGCACAGGTTCAAGCTTGAGCGGTGCAATGAAGCGTTTAATGTGCTTAAAACACGCGAAGAACTTGTTAACAGGGTTATGTTTGTAAATTAGCGGAATAATATAAAGACAGGAAAAAAATTATCCGATATAAATATTTCCGGCTTCAAGTATAGTATACCAATTGGCCGCCGCTTCCGCCGTTTCCAGAGATATATCAACAAATGCCACGCCGTCCGGCTCTATATGCCAAAACCGCGCGCTCCAATAGTTTCCGCCGTTAAAAAGGGCGATCAAAGTATTTCCGTCAATAACGCTGAATTCTTCCGCTGAGGCTGCAAGTCCCAAATATTCGGCGTAATCCGCCGCCGCCGTGTAACCTTCAATATTGTCTTCGGACCAATACATAATCCGCGGGGCTGTATCCGACGGAACTCTTGCGGTATCCCAGTTTTCCAGCGGTTCCGTATCCGCAATTGTCAAAGAGCCGGGATAATACAGCGTCCAGTCATAAAGCACATCATCATAAGAAAGTCTTGTTTCTTCGACATCTCCGGCGTTTTCGGTATCCTCATTATCCCCGGTTTCACCGTCTTCGTCTTCGTTCTCGTTTTCATCTCCGTCTCCGTTTTCGTCATCTTCGGAATCCTCGGCAGCATCTTCGGTTTCGCCGTTTTCGTCTGCGTTCTCTTCCACAGATTCAATTTCTGCGCCGTTGTTAGTATTTGCCATACTTTGAAAGCCGTCAACTGCGGCTTCTGAACCGAAAACCGAACCGAAAAAATTGCTTATGTTTTCTCTGAAAATAAAGCCTGCAGCAGCCAGCGCTATGACGAAAACACCAACTGCAATCAATACTATAATCAGTATTTTGCTGCCTTCAGAATCTGAAGCGCCGCGGCTTCCGCCTCTTTTTTTCTGCGGTTGAGCTTCTTCGGAAGAAGGATAAAAAACCGGTTTAATCACTACAATCACATACATAAACGCCGCTAAAACAATTCCGGCAATTATACCGATCATAGCCAAAACAATTTGGTTAAAACTCCAATCCCCGATAAGACCGATAATATTATCATTAGTGGTACTGAATATAATATTACCAAGATGGTAAACAATAAACCCTTCAGCGGCAATAAATAAAACCAACGGCAGACATAATAAAAATTTAATCATAATTACTCCATTTTACCATAAAGATCGTTATCTTCTTTTTTTAGCCGCAAATAACACGCCCGCAGCACCGGCCAAAGAGCCGAGAACGATTAAACTTACCGGGTCAGCCGTTTGCGGAGCGGGTGCGGGTGCCGGTGCGGGTGCGAGTTCAGCGGGATCACCGCCGCCTGCGCCTGTGCCGGGATCTTCTTCAACCGCCGCCGGAGCAGCAGGAGCGCCGAGCAGAGTGAGTTCGCCGCCTACTGAATTCGGCCACTGCCAATGCTCGTTTGAAGCGTAATCGGGGGTGAGGAACGCGCCGGATGTTCTGCCTTCGTCTGTTTGATTGTCACCTATCATAAAATCTACACCCACAACCGAACCTTCGTTTAAATTGACACCGAAAGCTTTATAAGCTGTTCTTGTTTCTACATTATAACCGCCGGAAACAAGGTTCACAACGCTGTTTGCCGACATGGAATCCAAATGTTCCTGAACTGACCAGCCCGTGCCGTCTTCGCCTGCAGCCTGGTTGATACCGTTTGAAAATTGCCTGCCGTCCATATCCGGGGCAGCGGCTATACGGTACTGCCAATAGGGCTTTGAAACATCGGAAGTGTCGTCATCTTTATTGTTATACCAGTCAAAAAACATCTCAACGCAGTCAACCTCATAATCGTTGCTGTGTTCGTGGTTAGGCGTGTCGTCTTTTATTTCGAAATAATAATAAAGATAATCGTCATCCCACGCTGTCCATACCTGACCGGTCGCGCCGGAATCCGTGCCGCCTTCCCAAAAGTTGTTTATATTATACGGGCCGGAATATCCGTCATCACGCACACCGTCAAGAGTCATTGTGATTTTCGGCGCTTCAAGCTGCATGAATGCCATTGCCGGGGTTATCGCCAAAATTGAAATTATTGCCGCGCATAAGACAAAAGACAGGATTTTTTTCATAGATATGACCTCCGAAAAATTTTTATTTTAAATAATGCCACACTTAATTATACTCAAAATATAATAAAAAGTCAATAGTTTTTTAGAATTTATTTTATATTTATTTCAAAAATAACTTAAACCGCCGCGAAAACCGCCGCTTTATCATGCGCCATGGCGATGGAAAGCTCGTTGTTTTCATCTGCTCCGAGCGAGAATATTATATTTGCGCGCTGCCTGCCTTCTATTATGAGGTTAGCCATTTTATCTTCGATTTCGGTTTGAATCAGTCTGCGTAAATTACGCGCGCCGTATTTTACGCTGAATGCTTTTTCGGCTATAATACAGGCGGCTTCTTCTGAATAAGCGAAGCCGATATTTTTTTCGCTTAGCGCTTTTTTTAAATCTTCAAGCATTAATTTTGCAATTGCGGTAAAATTATCTTTATTAAGCGAATTGAATGTAACAACTCCGTCAACCCTGTTTAAAAATTCGGGACGCAGAAAATCCGCAAGCGCTTTCTGGGTTTTATTTTCCGAGGCTTTGTTTTCACTCTCCGCAAATCCAAGCGAACCCGAATTCGAATTGGAACCCGCATTTGTCGTCATGATGATAATGGTGTTTTCAAAATTGACATTCCTTCCCTGCGCATCGGTGATTTTACCGTCGTCGAGAATCTGGAGCAGTATATTCATAACGTCCGGATGCGCTTTTTCAATCTCGTCAAGCAATATAACCGCATATGGTCTGCGCCTTATTTTTTCGGTGAGCTGTCCCGCTTCATCATATCCGATATATCCCGGAGGCGCGCCTATTATCCTTGATACCGAATGTTTCTCCATAAATTCGGACATATCCAGCCGGATTAAGGATTCCGGCGAATTGAATAAATCTGCGGCAAGAACACGCACAAGCTCCGTTTTACCCACCCCGGTGGGACCCGCGAATATAAAAGAGACCGGTTTGCGTTTGTGCGATATACCCACACGTGAGCGCTTGACCGCGCATACAACCGTTTCAACAGCTTCGTTTTGACCGACAAGTCGGTCTTTAAGCCGTGTTTCCAAGCTGTTCAGTCTTTCAAATTCGTTTTCCGTGATGCTGTTTGCCGGTATTCCCGTCCATTTTTCTATCACATCGGCCAAATCTTCGGTTTGCAGGTTTATCCCGTCTCTTATATGAGATAAATCGTCAAATTCCTTGAGCAGATTCAGTTTGTTTGATTTCAGGTCAGCGAGCTTGTGGTATATTTCGGATTTGCCTTCTTCGTCCGCCGGCATATTATTTCCCGATTCTATATATTCGATCTCAGCATTGATTTCATCGAGCGAATCCATAATACGCTCAAGCCGTTCGATCTCTTTTGAGTTTACCACGACATAAGCTGAAGCTTCATCGATTAAATCTATCGCTTTATCCGGCAGGAACCTGTCGGTTATATACCTTTCGGACAGCTGCACCGCTGCCCTGACGGTATCATCCGAGATTCTGATCCCGTGAAAATCTTCATAGTATTCTTTGATCGCCGCAACCATGCAAAAACTCTCCTCGATTGAAGGTTCTTTGACGACAATCGGCTGGAATCTGCGCTCCAGCGCCGCATCCCGCTCTATAAAACGGCGGTATTCGCTGAGTGTTGTCGCGCCGATAACCTGGATATCCCCGCGCGAAAGCGCCGGCTTCAATATGTTTGCGGCATTCATCGAGCCTTCGGCGTCCCCTGCGCCCACAATTGTATGAACTTCGTCTATGACCAAAATTATATTCCCCGATTTTTTTATTTCCTCAATCAAACCTTTCATGCGGCTCTCAAACTGTCCTCTGAACTGCGTTCCCGCGACAAGCGCGGTCAAATCGAGCATAAATATTTCTTTTTTATCGAGACGCGCCGGAGCTGTGCCGCCGGCTATTTTAACCGCGAGCGCTTCGGCTATCGCCGTTTTGCCGACGCCCGGATCACCGATAAGGCAGGGATTGTTTTTTTGCCGTCTGCATAATATTTGTATGATACGTTCAAGCTCTTTGTCCCTGCCGGTTATTTTATCGAGCTTGCCTTCCCGCGCTTTTTTTGTCAAATCTATACAGAATGCGTCTATGTTCCTGCGTTTGTCCTGTTTTCTTTTATCGCCGGTTTTTTGTTCGCGTTCTTTTTGATTATCCCTGTATTTATTTTCTTCGCCGGTTTGAAATTTGTTCACCAGCTTGCTTCCTTCCTTTATCATGTCAATAAAATCAGGCGTTGATATATCATGGTTTTTGGTTTCGGTGTTGGGTTCCTGTCCCGTTCCGAACCCGTTTTGCACGAGTTCCGTAAGTTCTTCGGCCATAAACTCCATATCCTCATCGGTCAAATCACTCATCCCCATACGTTCGAGTACGGTGGTCAGCAGCGGTATTTTGAGTTCTTTGGCGCACACAAGGCAGAGCCCTTCATGTTTGACAGTACCGCCTTCAGGTCTGGCGATAAGCATCACCGCCATGCGTTTTTTGCATCTGTCGCATATTTTTTCGTATATGTTCATAACTCTCCCCTAAATAATTTTTTTAAAACCAACCGAGTATACTTTCAAGCGGCGAATTTTCATACAGCCATTTGAAAAAAATTGTGCCGTCTTTTGTATCAATCCATGAATCTATAACCCTGTTCGCCGCAAGATACGGCATAAAATGCGAAGCCAGAAACACAAATATATAACAAACCGCAATACCGTAAACAAGTCCGAGCATTATACCGCCGGTTTTATTCATAAAGTTCAGCCCCGGCAGTTTTACCAAACTGTCAATGATATTTACGGCAATTTTCAATAAAATGAGCGCCGCCGCCAATATTATTATAAAAGCCAGAAAATACGAGAATTGTTTTGCGAGCGGTTCAACCAAATTTGACGCCACAAATTCTTTTATATTTTCCGCGGTATTTGTTCCGGCTTCCCGCAGCCATGCCTGAACATCAGGCAAATCAAACCCGTAACCCCTGAGCATACTTATAAAATTATCCGGCGGGGCGGCGTTATCCGCAAGGTCTTTTAAATCTATATTCTGGGTTAAAAATTTTTCCAGCTGCTCCGAAGCGGCGGAAACAAAACCGGGTTTTATATGACTCGCATATAAATAATCCGAAAAATACGGCGCAAATGTTCTTGCCATGAAAAAAGCCGCCAAAAACGATAAAAAATTCATAATTGTCCTGATAAAACCGTTTTTATACCCGAACGCCGTACAGAATATGATTATAATAACTATTATAATATCAAAAAGAGCACTCATAGCTTACCTCAATCCGTTAATTTGCTGCGGCGGCCTTTCTAAAATATCAATCTTTGAAAGCCCTGCCAAAAAAATATTTTCTTCATTCGCAAAAATTATGCTGCCTGCCGTTTCGTCGTATTCCTGTTCCCCTTCGGCATTGATTCTCGGAAGGGTTTGTTTAAAAGTTTTTTCCGGGATATTTATCGCATATAATCCGGTGCGCGTTAAAAAGTGTAAATATTCACAGTCGTCGGAAAATTTTATGTTGATGATCTCCATATCGATAAACCGTTCATACAGGATATTTCCGGAATTGTCAAATATTAAAATTCTGCTGTCGCTGCCGAGGGTTCTCCCGTCTAAAACGACTGCTGAAAAATCCCCGTTAAACTCCAGGAGCCGGATCATTCCGCCGGATAAACCGAGATATGAAATCTCTCTTCCGGACAAATCATAAAATCTGACGGAGTTTTCAAGCACGGCGCAGAATCCGGTACTGTTCAGTTTGATCCGATAAGGTTCCTCACCGTATATTTTTATATCGCTTATCTGTTTTTCCGAATCTTTTTCGTATAACAGTATGCTTGTCACATAATCTCCATTCTCGGCGTAAAATCCCGCAGTTACAAGATAATCCGCAGTATCGTTGATATCCGCGTCAACAATATAGTCATGCACACGGTAAACGGCGTATATTTCCGAAAAATTTTTGTTTAAAATTTTAACAACGGAAGCATATCCCGCCTCGCGGGTTATATAAACCACAAATCCGCTGTCAGAAACCCTTGCGCCGAAAATCGGATCCTCGCCGATGTATTCATAAACATGGGAAACCGCATTGAAAACATCAAGCTTGTTCATACCCAAGTCATATGTTAAAATATATCTGTCGGAAATACTGAGGATGGGATTTGAATATGCAAGCTGGAACGTGCTGCCCCGCCTGCCGGTTAAATCGTAAACATCAAGTCTGCCGCGCCGCAGAAGCGCGATATTATTCCTGTAAAACCCTGCGGTGGAATTTTCGTCCGCGTCTATTCTGAATTCGCGGGCCGCGGCCCGCCCTGCGGGTATTATATCTATTGTTTTTAAAAGAAAATTGATATTGTCAAAAGAAATATCTTCGATGAAGAGAAAGCCGCCAAGGAAAAAAAACGAAAGCAGTATTATAAGCGTAATTTTTAAAGTTTTTAATTTTAACGCGATTTTTTTATAATAACCGTTCTCCGCGGCAGAATCCGCGCGCTCGGTTGTTTTAATGGTTTTGGCATCGATCATTTTTTATTTTTACCCGTATAATTTTTTATTTTTTCGGTATATTCCGGTTTTGTCATATATTCAATCCTGTTCAGATAAAGCCCGTGCGGCGGAAGCGTCCGTCCCGCCCGTTTTCTGTCGCGCGAGACTATAATGTCCGGTAAATCTTTTGAATTTATCCTGCCCTCACTCACTTCGAGCAGCGTCCCCGCGATTATTCTCGCCATTTTATATAAAAACCCGTCCGCTTCCATCGATATGCGGACTATATTTTCCGTACATGTCAAATCAATTCTTAAAATATCCCTGACAGCTTCGCCGGCCGGGATATCCGATCCGTCAGCCATAAATGCGGCGAAATTTTTTTTGCCGGTTATATATCCCGCAGCTTCGCGCATTTTTGTTAAATCAAGCGGTTTGTGGTAATACAGCGCACGCCCGAAATAAAACGGGTCTTTATATTTGCCGGTTTGGATTTTATAAATATATTCTTTGGATTTTATATAATACCTCGAGTGGAAATCGGATTCAACCTCACACGCTTCCGTCACCGCTATTTTTATCTCACGGGAAATAAAATAACTGTTAACGGCGCGGATCAGTCTTTCACATTCGAACTCCCCGCATATGTCCAAGTGGCAGCGATACCCCAGCGCGTGCACGCCGGAATCCGTGCGTCCGCAGCCGGAAATCCCCGGTCTTGCGCCGAAGACCGATTGCACCGCGTCCTGAAGAGTCTGCTGTACGGTATTGCCGTTTGCCTGCGCCTGCCAGCCGTAAAAACCGCTGCCGTCAAACTTAAGCGTCAAAAGAACACGTTTCATAATTTATTTACCTCTGATAAAACACTATTCTATCACATTTTTTATTTTTTTTCAAGTGGTAAAAAGTTAATAATTAAAAAACATAAAAAACTTGACATTTTGTGTTTTTTGCTTTATAATTATAGAATTGTCATACAAGCATATTAATTCAGGCAGGATGAGTTCATGATAAACATTGTTTTAATAGAACCTGAAATACCGCAGAACACGGGGAATATCGCGCGTACCTGCGCGGCTGTGGGAGCAAGGCTGCACCTTGTTGAGCCTATGGGCTTTAAAATTGACGACGCCAAGCTTAAGCGCGCGGGGCTGGATTATTGGTATTCGCTTGAGATCAAATATTATAAAAACACCGATGAGTTTTTTTTGAAAAATACCGGCGGGAATTTTATTTTTTTCACCACCAAAGCCGCAAAATTATACACCGAGGCGGATTACGGCGGCGAGCCTTTCCTTATTTTCGGCAAAGAGACCGCCGGCATATCCGAGGATATTTTAAAAGCAAATTTGGAATGCTGCGTGAGAATACCCATGCGCGGCGGTCTGCGCAGCCTTAACCTGTCAAACTGCGCCGCCGTCGCCGTTTATGAGGCGCTGCGCCGCCGGGATTTCGCGGGACTTGAAACCGCCGGCAAATTCGCGGATTTGTAACACATGGAGAAACATATGAAAACCGCTGCAATTATTGCGGAATATAACCCGTTTCATAACGGTCACGCGTACCAGATAGAACAAATAAAAAAAATACTCCCCGAAAAAACCGCGGTGATTGCCGTTATGAGCGGGAGTCTTGTTCAGCGCGGTGAGCTTGCGCTGATTTCTAAATATGAGCGGGCGAGAGCCGCCGTTATGTGCGGGGTTGACGCGGTGTTTGAGCTGCCCTCGGTGTATTCCTGCGCTCCTGCCAACCTGTTTGCCGCCGCTGCCGTACATATAATATCGGCGCTGGGAGAGGTGGATTATCTGTGTTTCGGGAGCGAAACGGCGGATATTGAACTGCTTTATTCTGCCGCCGAAAAATCCGGGGATATTGAGCTCGGCGGAGTTTACAGAGACAAAAGCTATCCCGCCGGGTTTTATGAAGCGTTCAAAGATTTATACGGCGAAAAACAGGCGCGGGTATTCAAAGGCTCAAACGATATACTCGGGGTCGAGTATATCTGCGCCTTAAAAAAAACAAACAGCGGAATAACCCCGCTGGCGGTTAAGCGTATGGGCTCTGATTACATAACAAGCGCGGGCGCTATAAGGGAGCGTATTTACAACAGGGATTTTTCAGGGCTTAAAAATTTTATGCCGGAAAAATCCTTTGAAATTTTAGAGAGTTTGTTTGAAAACGGGAAAATTGCGGATATAGAAAACATAAGCGCCGCGGTGATCTCGCATATAAACCGGCTTGACACGGATGAGATCGCGCGGTTTGCCGAGGTTCGCGGCGGGTTTGAGTTTAAAATAAAAAAAATATGCGAAAACAGTTTTGATTACGGCAGCCTGATAACAAATCTTGCCTCAAAGCATTTGACAAACTCGCAGACCAGGCGCATGGTGTTGAATATATTTTTCGGGATTACTCGCGGGGAACAAAAAAAAACGCCGGAGTTTACCAATCTTTTATGTATAAACGGCGCCGGGCAGGAATATCTTAACAAAATAAAAAAAACCGCCAAAATAAAAATAATTTCGCGCCCCGCCGATTTTATGCAAGAACCGGAGTTCTGCCGTAATATATTTATTGACAATATATATAAACTGGCATATCAAAACAAATCCGGCGAGATTTGCGCAGTCAAAGAAAAACCTGTTATTTTATAGAATATTCACGAAAAAAACTTGAATTTTATTAAAATTTAACGTATAATTATATATAAAAAAAATTCGGAGGAGTAAAGAAAAAAATGAGTTTAGAGAGAATAAACATCGGCAGGGATATCCATATAAATTTTGTCGAATCCGACAGGTTCAAGCAGAATTATGTCAGGGTGAATCTGATCGGCAGGCTTGAAACCGGCTTGAAAGCCGCCAAAAACGCACTTCTGACCAAAGTTTTGATGCAGGGCAGCGCAAATTATCCCACAATGGAAAAAATAAGCAGAAGACTCGGGTATCTATACGCCTCGCAGGCGGGCGCCTGGGGCTATAAAAGCGGGGAAGCGCAGATTTTTTCGATGTATGCGCAGATGCTCGATAACAAATATGCGCCCGACAACAGCGATATACTCGATGGGGCGCTCGGTGTGCTTGAGGATATTTTTATGAATCCGCTGATAACCGATGCCGGATTCAAAAAAGATTACACCGAGCTGGAAAAAACCAACCTGATAAACGAAATTCACGCGCAAATCAACGACAAAGGCTCGTATGTCTATAAAAAATGTATTGAAACCATGTGCAGAGGCGAGAGGTTCGCGGTTAACGGCACAGGGGAGATTTCCGATGTTGAGCCTCTTGAAGGAGGGGCGCTTTATGAATATTACAAATATATACTGTCAAACTGCGCGGTTGAAATTTTTTGCGTCGGCCGGCTTGACGGGGTTAAACAACTTCTGACGGATAAATTTAAAGCTATGTTTGAAAACACAGCCCGCGCGGAAAAAATGGAGGATTATTCCACCGATGTTATACTTAAAGCCGAAAATAAAGGCGAGGTCACCGAGGAAATGGAAGTGAACCAGGGCAAACTGGCGATAGGGTTCCGGACGGGCGCCTCTTTTAAAGATGCAAATTATGCCGATTTTATTTTATTCAACGCGCTTTACGGCGGTTCGCCCACCTCTAAATTATTCGAAAATGTGCGCGAAAAACTCTCTCTTTGCTATTACTGCCATTCGGCTCCCGAGGGGGATAAAGGTATTTTGAGCGTTTTAAGCGGGGTTGAAGTTGAAAACAAACAGAAAGCACAGGACGAAATTTTTAAACAGCTCGAAGAGGTAAAAGCGGGGAACTTTACCGATGAGGAAATTGAAAACGCGAGGAAAACCGTGATAAACTCATACAAGGGCGTATATGACAATTTTGGAAGCATATCGTCCTGGTATCTGCACTTTTTGATGCGGGGCGGCGTAAAAACGCCGGAGGATATGATTTATGCCGCAAAAAAAGTCAGCCGGGAAGGTATAATAAATGCGGCGGAAAAACTCACGCTCGACACGATATATTTTTTGAAGGGCACTATACCAAGTAATAAAGAAAACGAAGGGGAGTAAATTTTATGTATAAAACGGTTGAAAACAAAAAAATAGATGAAAAATACTATTATATAGACCATGAAAGCGGGCTGGATATATATATCATACCGAAAAATCACACAAGCACCTACGCGCTTTTTGCAACAAAATACGGCTCGGTTGACAATATATTCAAGCTTGAGGGCGAGGAGGAATTTACCCATGTGCCCGAAGGGATCTCACACTTTTTAGAGCATAAAATGTTTGAAAACGAGGACGGAGTGGACACCTTTAAAAAATACGCCGAAACCGGAGCGAGCGCCAACGCGTATGCGAGTTTTGACCGGACGTGCTATTTGTTTTCCGTTGCGGACAACGGTGAAAACTTTGATAAGTCGCTGGAGATTCTGCTTGAGTTTGTGAGCCGTCCGTATTTCACCGAGCAGACGGTAAAAAAAGAACAGGGAATCATAGCCCAGGAGATACGAATGTATGAGGACGAGCCGGGCTGGCAGGTATATTTTCAGATGCTGGCGAATATGTACCAAAAACACAGCATCAGGCTTGATATCTGCGGTACGGACGAATCCATCGCTAAAATCACCGCCGATATTTTATACAAATGCTATAACACGTTTTATAATCTCGGCAATATGGCGCTGTGTATTTCCGGCGACGTAACGCCGGAGCAGGTGAAAAAAACCGCGGATAAAATACTTAAAAAAACCGCGCCCGCGCCGGTTGAACGGTATAAATACGATGAACCGGAAGCGGTGCTGCAGAATTACACGGAGAAAAAGCTGAAAGTATCGCGCCCGCTGTTTTGTATCGGACTAAAGGACAGCGAAGTCGGGCTGTTCGGCAGGGATTTGCTGAAAAAATCAAAAGAACTCGGTATACTTTCAGAGATGCTGTTCAGCAAATCGAGTGAGTTTTTCACAAGGATGTATAACGCCGGAAAAATAGACAACAGTTTCGGCGTTGGAAATGTTTCGCTGCCGGAATACGGTTATATGGTTCACGAAGGCGAAGCTGACAATCCGCAGGAAATATTTGATGAGATAATGAAGGAATACGAAGAAAAAATAAAAAACGGATTGAGCCGCGAAGATTTCGAGCTGTGCAAACGCCGGTTTTATGCCTGGAGTATAACAACATTTGACAGCACAAGCAGCATAGCCAACGCGTTTGTGAGCGGTTTGTTTGCGGGCTGCGATCTTTTGGATATACCGGAGATTGTTGCGGGCATCACATTTGAAGATGTGGAAAACAGGCTGAAAAAACTGTTCAAACGCGAAAATTTCGTGCTGTCCGTGGTAAATCCGCTTGATTGAAGCAGATACCAAACATATTATAAAAAGGCGGTGAGTTTGTGCATCCATTAACAGATATTCAATTGCTGGAATTATTGAATGATACAGAATCTGACATATCAGAGCGGAAACGTTCATTTAAAGGCGATACCGCTGATACCGCACGGCAAGCCGTATGCGCTTTCGCCAACGATCTGCCCGCACATAACAGACCGGGGGTTCTGTTTATCGGAGCGAATGACGACGGGAGCCCGTCCGGCGAAACTATAACAGACGAACTTCTAAGGAATTTGGCGGATATAAAAACAGATGGCAGGATACTGCCGCTGCCGGTTATGTTTGTAGAGAAACGGCGGCTTAAAGGTGCGGAAATGGCGGTTGTTACCGTTTTGCCGTCTGATATGCCTCCGGTGAAGTACAATGGGAGGATATGGATCCGCATCGGACCGCGCAGAGCGACAGCCGGCGAACAGGACGAACGGATATTGAACGAGAAGCGCAGATACAAGAATTTGCCGTATGATCTTTACCCTGTCCATACTGCCGGCATTACGGATTTATCCAGAGCTGTATTTGAAGATGAATATATGCTAAAAGCCTTTGCTCCCGACGTATTGGAGGAAAATAACAGGTCTTATGAAGAACGGCTCGCTTCTTGCAAAATGATTGTATCCCCTGATGATATTACCCCTACAATTCACGGACTGCTCGCTGTCGGAAAAAATCCGCAGTGGTATCTTCCGGGAGCATACATTCAATTTTTACGGCTCGGAGGTTGTAATCTTGATGATGAAGTGACAGATGAAGAAAAAATAACGGGTTCTGTACCAAAAATGATACTGCACGCTAAAGTGAAACTCAGCGCGCATAACCGCAGAGCTGTGCAAGTGCCCGCAGGGAAACACAAAATAACCGAAGATTATCCGCTTTTGGCTATCGAGCAAATTCTATATAACGCAATCATGCACAGGAGTTACGAGAAAACCAATGCTCCCATACGTATATATTGGTATGACGACCGTGTTGAAATCATCAGTCCCGGAGGATTATACGGGGATGTGACAGAGGAAAACTTCGGACGTCCCGGTTTTACAGATTACCGTAACCCGAACCTCGCCGCAACGATGAAAATTTTTGAATTCGTCCAGACATTCGGCAGGGGGCTAACAATTGCCCGCAACGAAATGATAAGGAACAACAACCCTGAACCGGAATTTATCATTGACCAAAGTATAGTAAGATGTATTATGCGGGCTAAACCGCATCTGGCAAATTAATCAATTTTTATTAAACACATAAATTCAACCGCTGGTTGGACATCAAACAACTAATTGGTAATTGTAATCTTGTTTCGTAAATGATATAATAAAATCACACCGGTGAAAAATTATATAAATAAATTTCAGGAGTGATTTTATGAATGTAAAAATAGGCGAAAAAATTAAAGCATTGCGCAAACGTGATGATATAACGCAGGAACGCCTTGCGGAAGTTCTCGGCGTAACGGGTCAGGCTGTTTCTAAATGGGAAAGCGGGAGCAGCTACCCGGACATTGAATACATCACACCATTGGCAAATATTTTCAATGTCACAATTGATTATCTTTTCGACTACGACATAGCGGAAAAACGACAGAAAATCCAAGAATATTTAACGCAATACGGTAAATGTAATTTAAATAATCCGTTTGACTGCGATGTGCCGATTAACCTGATGCGCCAGGCTTTGGCAGAGTTTCCGGCTGATGAAATGTTGCTGTTGAAACTGGCAGATGGTCTGTTCTGGAAATGGATTCACAGAACAGGGCAAAATAAACAAGACTGTTACGATGTTCCCGATGTTAAAAGGAACAAATCTTTAGATTCTTGGGAAGAATCAGTAAAAATCATGGAGGAATTGCTTGAAACCTCCACCAATGACGCCATCCGCGGTGGTTGCCGTGAAAAGTTAGCCGAAATCTACGGTTATATAGGCGAAAAAGAAAAGCTGCTGGCAATCGCTGAAAAATGCGGTTCTACACATCATACTAAAGAAGGCATACTTTCGCATTCCTCATGGGGCGAGGACGGGATTAGATACAAGCAGGAATATTTGGCAGCTATGTTCACACCATTGCAAAACACTTTGAGATGCCTTGCCTGGCGTGCGGGTGAAAACGCCGTGAATAAAGCGTTTGCTATCCTGTTTGACTTACACGAGCTTGTTTTCCGCGATGATTGCGGAATCCACAGCCATTGGCTGGCGTTTTTATACACTGACTATGCGCGTTCCCTCATTGGTTACAACAAACCTGACGAAACAATCAAAGCCTTTAAGCAAGCCTTTATCCACGCTAAAAAGTTTGCCGAGTTCGCCGACGGGACAAGCGAAAAGATAAATACTACACCTTTCACGAACTTAACGCGAAGACTTGAAAATTATGAACCTAACCCGGACAGCGAAGTACGGCAATTGTTGGGCATATTGACGAACGAACATAAGTTTAAGGTTCTGCATGAAAATGCCGATTTTACCGCGTTGCTTAAAGAAGTGGAGGACTGGATAGCTGAAAGAGGCTAAGCAATTCAAAAAACAAAAAAGGGGACAGAGTGTGTCAAGCAGCACTTTTTGTATAATCAATAACAGACAAGGTTATTTCGCTTGAAATAGGTTGTATACCTTCTAAAATATTTTCAATCGCTTTTACTGTTTTACTGTCAAAATATGTTTCACCGCATTGCATACATTCATCACAAGGTACATTTTTAATTAAAACAACCATACTGCCGTTTTTTTCAATATATTCGGTTTTGCTTTGTTCAAAACCGCCGCCGCAAAAAATACACATCATTTATTTTCCTTTCGAATTTTAAAATCAGATTCCCATTCATTAAGCGTTGGATTATACGCTGTAATTATATAAACTTTCCCGCTGCCTATACCGGATACAACGTGAATCGGTTCGTTGTAATTATTATTAAAAATCAAACAACTTGGAAAATATTTATCGTTTTGATATTGTTCTATAATTTCTCCCGATAAAATCGCATCTATTATTTTATCCGATGATATTTTACGTTCCCTTATGCGTTTTAATGCATGCAATGTAAATTTAATTTTATCATCGCGGCATAAAGCGCGTAAATCGTTTATTTTTATTTCGTCTATTTTATCCACCTGCCTTTTTTATATATTATAGCAAAAAAAGAAAAATAAATCAAGCGTTTTATAATTCAATTTCACGGATTCAATAAAACCTTGCAAGTTTTATTCACTTTACAAAAAAATTAAAAAATAAAGAAACGCTTGACAAATATTATCAAATCCTGATATAATAATATTACAAAATCACAAAGTGATTAAAAAAACATACAAAAAGAGGTAAAAAATGCTTGATAAATTGGAATTTTAAAACAGGAGGTGCCAAGCAAAAATGGAATATATGGAACATTATATGGAAATGTCCACCACATGGCGGCACAGCAGGATAATAACCACGTTGTCGGGAGAAATATTGAATTTGTTAAGGAAAAAAGAAATTCACGCACTGCAGGAAGAATGTGCGCTTGTGCATTGGGGAAAACAATCGGGGCGGGACTTTAAAATGCTTGTGGATATAGATGAACTGCATGATATTGATGATTTTGTTTTGAATGTTATAGATGATTTAGAATATGTGCAGCCGGATTTCTTGTTTTTCAAAAACAATAAATTTATAGGTAATAAAAGAGAAACAAGGATAGCCGGAGCGCCGGATTTGATAGCGGAGGTTTGGTCTAAAGGAAATTCAAACATTGAACGCGAGTTTAAAACTGATTTATACTCAAGCAGTCCTTTAACGGAGCATTGGCATATAGAGCAGGATTCAAATAACGTTATATGTTATCTTGGGAAAGAACGCCTAAAAGACCAGTCTTTGACAGAAGTGCTGAAAACTCTCGGAGGAATAGAATTTGATTTAAAATATTTGGCTTTGTAAAAAAAGGAATGAAATATTAAAAATGAATTTCATTTGGTTTTGTTAATTTCTTTTATTAATTGTTCGATTTGGTTTATAGTTTTGTCATATTCTTGTAAATTTCCCGAATTTAAATGTTTTTGGGCGTGTTTCGCAAGTTTTTCATGAAATTCTTTACATTCTCCTCCTATAGAGCAACGAGCAGAAGCTTTTTCCCAAAACTCTAAAGCTTTTTCAACATCATTATCGTTAATAACGCCGTTAGTCATCATGCCTTTATAATATATCCAACCAAGTCTATGACATTCAAAACAATCAAGATAACTATCATCGCCATCCTCTGCTTCAAGTTGAGTTAAAGCGTCTATAATTAATTTCGCGCCTTCATTTGGTTTGTATGGCGTATTGTTTTCGTTTCCTTCGCAATATAACATTCCTAAATGTAATCTTGAAGGCATTCCGGATTTGGATTTTATGCTTTTCCAAAAAGCAACAACTTTCTCATGTAAACGGATAGCTTCTTCTATGTTTGCATTGGGAATGACTTTAATTTTATATGGCAAACCTGCCGATTCATGTAAATTTGCTAACTGTTTCATAGCTTGAATATTTTGATGATGATTTTCCTGACGCATAATTTTTTCAAATTGTTTGGCGGCTTCAACGGCATTTCCTTGTTTAAAACATTCCCAAGCGCGTTGCCATTCTTTTTCTGCATTTGTTATTCTAACTAAATCTTCTTTGGCCTTTTTATAATTTTGATTTGCAGATTTTGTAAACCAATGTACGGCTTTTGTGTATTCTTTTATATTTTCACACCATTTACCCACTTCATACTGTGCTTGCGGGTCGTCCGCCAAAGCCCTATTTTTCAAATCTTCTCTTGATGTCGGCATATGCTTTTCCTTTCTGTAAAAAATATAATTTTATATTTTTAAAATTATATTTTTTTGTTTGTTATACACTTTTTATTTGTTTTATTTATTAAAATGCAAACCACGATTGTTGTAAAACCTGCTGCTATGCCAAAAATTGACAATATTGATTTTACATTTTGTACACCAGTTTGAGGTAATTGCGGAGGCGGAGGTGACTCTTCGGGCGGAGGCGGAGGTGGGGGTGCGACAGTTGTCGGTGGCGCTATTGTTGGTTCAGGTGTTGTTGCAATAGGTGGTGAGGGAGTAGTAGTAGGCAACGGTGGTTCTGGCGTTGTTGTGGGAAGCGGTGACAAAGTAGTAGTCGGAGTTATCGAATTCGGAAAATCCGTTTCTATAAAATATGTCCCTGTTCCATTACTTTTACCGCCAATTTCAATATAATAAGTGCCTATTGCTAACAAACCCATATCACCGATATATGGAAAGGTAATACCCGCTGTAAAACCCCCCACTCCTGCTCTATTTATTTCAATGCCATCGACTTCAAGCAATCGTATATATGCACCACTAAAAGAATTAGAGGGTATTCCACCGTCAGATGAACGATTTATATTTATTGATACTCTGCCTGGCTCTGTTAAAACAAATCTGTAAAAATCAACTCGATTTTGATAACTAATAAAACCTTTCACATTTTCTCCCGGCATTATTAGCTGTGCGTTTTCTATGGAATTGTTCGGTCTATTTATATTAACTCCTGCAACAGTAAAACTAGTCTCTATAAAGTATGTTCCTGTACCGCTGCTTTTTCTACCAATTTCAAAGTAATAACTACCAACTTCTAAATCCATACTTTCGCTATATGGAAAGGTAATACCCGCTATAAAGCTCCCCACTCCTGCGTTATTTATTTCAACACTATTGGCATCAAGCCATCGTATATATGCACCACTAAAAGAACTAGAGGGTATTCCGCCGTCAGATGAACGATTTATATTTATTGATACTCTGCCTGGCTCTGTTAATATGATTGTATGCCTGTCAGATGAGTTAGTATCTGTTAAAAAACCCTCGCTTCTTGTATTAAATGGTAATACTCCTCTATCTTCCGCCATTACAGAAAGATTTAAATTTGGTGTTAATATAAATAACCCTGAAAACATTATTATTGTAAGTGTAATAATTATAAATTTTTTCATGATTTTTCGTAGCTTCTCCCTTGATTTTTTATTTTATGTTAATAATAATATTGAAATATTTATAATCTTCATTATATCACATTAAATTAACATTGTCAATAGTATTAATATTAATTTTTTAAATAGATGTACAAATATTGATTATATATTTAGTATAGCTTGATTGCAAGCGGGGAATATTTTATATATAATTTTTATTGAGGTGATTTATTTTGAAAAATTTGAATTGGTCTGAAATTGGCTTGAGAATAAAAAAATTAAGGCAGGAAAACGATATTACGATAGAACGGCTTTGCGAAATTATCAACGTTTCGCCGTCATTCATAGGCTTGATTGAACGCGGCGACAGCGGAATAAGTATTGATAATCTTTATAAATTATCACAGGTTTTTAACGCTTCCGTTGATTATTTATTAACCGGAAGCCCTGATAAACCGGCATCTTCGCGGTTTGATAAATTTATATCAAATATATATGATTATACCGATAACGAACTCAACGGTTTTATAGCTCTTTCAAAATTCATAAACAAGCATTATAATATAAAAACCGCTCATAATAGTGATTTAACCGATAATTTAAATAAAGAACCGAATGAACTGCATAAAAATCATGTAGAATTAAAAAAAAGGTATGATATACCTTTTGTGAATATAATTAAACAGGCAAAACGGGAAATTTTCATAAGCGGCGTCACACTCCACGCTTTATCCGGCGTCGCTCCACTCATTGAATCCCGATCGGCTGAACTGGATAAAATACGGCTTTTGGTTCTTAATACCGAAAACGCAGAACTGGTTAAAGCATATGAAAACATGAGAGGATTCCCGCTTGATGAACCGTCCACACGGCATTTAAAGCGTTATTTGAAATATAAAAATATCGAAATAAGGGAAATAGATTCAATTACTCCGGTAATATTTGTCGCAACCGATATTAATGAATCATACGGCTATATAAAAGCCGAGCATTATTTTAATAACCGGCAGCCCGACAAAAGCCCGGATTTCCCGTGTATTGAATTGGAGCCAAGAAATACAGAATGGTATAATATTTATAAAAACCAAATAAAAGTAATTTGGGAACGGGGAAAAGACTGGACGAAAAAGTGAAAAAAGTTAAAAAACACTTGACAAATATTATTAAATATTGGTATAATATTATTACAAAATTTGAATCACGAGTTGGATTTTTATTCGTAGGGGCGGGGTAATCCCGCCCGTGAACCAATGTAAAATCAAATTTGCGGGCGGCAAAACGCCGCCCCTACGACACATTAATTTTTAACTCGTGATTCACATTACAAAAACACAAAGTTATTTAAAAAATAAAAAAGAGGTAAAAATGCTTGATAAACTGGTTGAACTGTCAAACAAATACGGTGCTGACCCAAATTTTGTGCTTGCGGGGGGCGGGAATACATCGTACAAATCCGGCGGCTTAATTTATGTCAAAGCCTCGGGCACTGCGCTCGGCAGCATAACCGCCGAAGGGTTTGTCGCGCTTGAGCGCGCGGCTCTTGAAGCGATGCGCGCCAAAACATATCCCGGAAACGAAGCCGAACGGGAAGCGGCTGTGCTGACCGATTTGATGGAGGCGCGGGTTAGGGGAGCAGAAAGGCGCCCCTCGGTCGAAACGCTGCTGCATGATTTGTTCCCGCAGGCGTATGTGCTGCATCTGCATCCCGCGCTTGTGAACGGCATTACCTGTGCCGCCGGTGGAGAAGCGGCGGCGGATAAACTGTTCGGGGATGATTTTATTTGGGTGCCATCAACAAAACCCGGGTATATTTTAGCGGCCGAATGTGAAAAACTTATGAGGGAATACAAAAACAAACATAATAAGGACTGTAGAATTTTAATCCTGCAGAACCACGGGATATTCTGGGCAGATGATGATTTAGACAGGCTTGAGGACAATGTATCCGGCACTATGAAAAAAATAGAAGCGGCGCTTGCGCGAAAACCGGATTTTTCGGAGTATGAATATAATAAAACCTCTCCCGCGGAGTTTATACCGAAAATCAGAATGTGTTATGCAAAAAAAACCGGAGCAAAAACCGCATGTGCTAAATTTTTATTCAACCGGGAAATCGAACATTTGGTGCGGAGCCGCGAGGATTTTATGCCCATCGCAAAACCGTTCACCCCCGACCATATGGTGTATTATAAGGATGAACCGCTTTTTGTTGAAAATACTGCGGATTTTGAGCGTTTGTTTGACGGGTTTGTTTCGGAAAAAGGTTATGTGCCGAAGATTGCTGCAGTGAAAAATATGGGATGTTTCGCGCTGGGCAGAACAAAAAAAGAATGTGAAACCGCCGCCGCGCTGTTTTTTGACGCGGTTAAAATATCGGTATACACAAAGAGCTTCGGGGGATACCTGCCGCTCTCGCCCGAGCTTCGTGAGTTTATAATAAACTGGGAGAGTGAAAATTACCGGCAGGGTATCGCGCTCGGGGGCGAAAACACAAAAAGATTAAACGAAAAAATCTGTATTGTCACGGGCGCGGCTCAAGGGTTCGGCAAAGGGCTCGCGGAGCTGATGGTAAAAGAAGGGGCAAATGTGGTTATTGCGGATTTAAACTATGAAGGGGTCAAAACTTTAGCGGACGAGCTGAACAAAAAAACAGGAACAGCCTCAGCTTTTGCGGTGCGGGCTGATGTTGCAAATGAGGAATCGGTGCAGAATATGGTTCAGGCGGCGGCGCTTGAGTTCGGCGGGGTTGACATTTATGTAAATAACGCGGGGATTGTGCGTGCGGGCGGACTTGACGAGCTGGAACTCAGGGATTTTAACTTGGTTACAAATGTTAATTATACCGCGTATTTTTTATGCGTTAAATATGTATCAAAAATTATGAAAATCCAGCATGAAACCGCGCCGGATATGTGTTTTGACATAATCGAAATCAACTCAAAATCGGGGCTTGCGGGCTCAAACAAAAATTTTGCCTATGCGGGAAGCAAATTCGGAGGCATTGGGTTAACCCAGTCGTTCGCGCTGGAGCTCGCGCCGTATAATATAAAAGTCAACGCCGTCTGCCCCGGAAACTTTCTGGACGGTCCGCTTTGGAGTGACCCGGAAAACGGTCTGTTTGTGCAGTATTTAAAAGCGGGCAAAGTGCCGGGAGCCAAGACAGTTGCGGATGTTAAAAAGTTTTATGAATCCAAAGTGCCCATGGGCCGCGGCTGCCAAACGTCGGACGTTATGCGCGCCGTGCTGTATGCGGTTGAGCAGGTTTATGAAACGGGTCAGGCGATCCCCGTGACGGGCGGGCAGGAAATGCTGCGGTGATGCGGTGGATTTTATGAAACTTTATATCTGTGAAAACTATAAAAACGCGGGCTGGACAAAAAAAGTGCCGGACGGCGAAAAGATAAGTCTGACATTCGCGAGGCTTTGCATATGCGACTATATCGGCAGAAGACCGGAGCGGGTTGAGTTTAAATTCAAAAAAAACAAATACGGCAAACCTTTTGTTGAAAAAATCAGCAGGAAAAAAGGCGGAAAAATAAACAGGGATGTGTTTTTTTCGCTTTCGCACAGCGGGGATATATTGATTTGCGCGGTCGCGGATTATAATATCGGCGCGGACTGCCAGGCTGTGAATACAGACGATATAACAAGCTGCAAAAAAATCGCGGGCAGGTTTTTTTCGGACGATGAGAATTTGTTTTTAAACAAACTGCCGGAAACCGAATATACAGACCGGTTTTTTAAGATTTGGACAAAAAAAGAAGCCTATGTAAAATATACGGGCAGAGGTCTTTCGGAAGGGTTAAACAGCTTTTCGGTTTTTGAGGCCGCCGGGGTGTATTTTATGCGGGCGGCGCCGAAAACGGCCGGCGCATATATATACATATGCGCCGGAGAAGAAAATTTCGGCGGTAATCTGCGGGTCAAATATACCAATTGATTTTTTTGTTTATTCAATCAAGCCGGGTAAATACCCCGCCGCTTGCCCTGCGGTATTTATACCCGTCATTTTGCCTGCCATTCGTTTTCAGCTTTGGCAAGTAATTTCTGCCCTTGCTCAAGCGTCATTTCGGGGAACAAAAAATATACACCTCTGCAGCCGTAGCGTTTGACAAATTTATCGGCGGCTTTCACCCAGTCTTCATAACTGCCGTCGCCGATTATTACATGCATGGCTTTTCCCGCGTCTTTCGCCTTGTCATAAATCGGATACCAGCACTCAGCGGCGCAGTCCGGCTGTCCCGCTCCGGGCGTCCACTGCAGTCCCTGCAAGGACTCTATAGACATCAAAGCGTCAAGATGTTTTATACATTCTTTGCCGTCAAGATGAAACATCGAATGGTCAAGCTTCATACATTGCGCGGTAAGCGGCGGAACGGCAAATTCTTTGAATTGCTCAACGCCGATCAATGCCGAAAAATCACACTGCACTTTCGCGGTTTTACCCTCACCCAAAATATTAAAAGCGGTATACATCATACTTTTGCCGATTTTAACTTCTTCATAAAAACGGTCGAAATATTCAAAATAAATATTGCCGACGCTTTCAACCAGCCGTTTTATATGTTCCGGTTCATCGATTAAATCGAAACAAGTATTTTGAGGTCCGCGCATTGCGGAAATTATATCGATATTTTCAACTATATCGGGTATGCACACATAAAAATCGTCATTTGACAGACGCTTAGCTTCTTTTATGACCTCAAAATGACGTTTCCACCATTTATTTTCAGGGTCAAACTCAAGCGCCGGATATGAAGTGATATCAGCTATACATTCGGTGTACCAAACCGTATCCCAATTAAAAACCGGTTCTGAACCAACATAAACGGCAAGAGAACCCGGTCCTATGTTGATATTCAAATTCGGCACAGCTTCGCCGATATACGCATAAGAGTTTGCGAAGTTGCGGAAAGCCGGCATAATCACTTCAATATCGAGGCAGCGCTGTTCCGGCGAAGAAGATGCGGGAACGGGTAAAACCGGAGAAGACGGTTCATCGAGTTTTGCGCGGATATTTATCAGCGGACGCGATGTGTTTGAACAAGCCCACCATTGCTCAAACATTTCTTTTGTTTGCGCGAGATTTTTTTTGTTTATCATACCATTCACTCCTTATTATTTCATAACGGCTTCAGCCGCTTTTTTAAACTCTCCGATAAAATTATCCCTTTCACGTAAATCACACCCGCATTGCGGAATAATATAGAAACAACCCGTGTTTTTATCATACGACGGCTCAAGAATACGCACAAAATAGTCAAAGTGATTCTCGCCGGGGTACCTGTGAATCCCGCCCACATATATTTTTTTATTTTCGCGGCATTTATTGAGAACCTCTGTCATATCGTGCATATCCGTATTGCCGAGATTTATGCCCCTCACTAAAGGTTCTCTCAGCACTGCATCGAGCAAATAATTGTTCTTTCCGCAGTAATGCACGTAGCCGCCGCCGAATTTTTTCAGTATCCTGCGCAGATACGGAACGGCAAACTCGGCTATAAGCGCGGGGGAGAGCAAGGTTGTGGTATCTTCGCTCAGTTTCAGTCCGCCCGATTCTTTCGGCATAACCAAATAATTGTAATGCGTTACAACTTCCCCGGCGCGCGGTATTCTCTTAAAACACTCACACATTGCGAAATTTACCGCGGAGCAGCTCGCATCAAGAAGTTTATGCACAAACCCGGGGTCATCATAAAAATCATAGAATAAAGTGTCGCCGTAAACCAAATGCGCCGTATCGATTGCACCCTGTAAATCAAGGGGATATATATAAACATTATTCAAGCCGTTTTCATCCAGTTTTTCGGCCATATATTCGATATGCTTCATACCTGCGGCAAATTCCGCGCTGCAATCTGTGCTGAAAGTGCCGGAGATACATTTTGCCTCTATATCCTCTTTGCTTAAATGGTCTGTGAGCCACGGCATTTTATCGTCGAATAATCTCTGCTGCGGCCCGAACAGCGACGGAATAATCCCGCAGCCCATATTCGCTCTCATCGACGGCACCGAACCGCAGCCGCCGTTGACCGCGCTTAAAACGTCGCGCAATCCGTTAATAAACATTTTTTCGCTGTCAAAATGTGCTTTTTTGCTGCTGCTCCACGGCAGCCATGAATTCTGCTCTGCGGTCAGACCGCATGAAAGCGCGAGCACAGGCATATCCGATTTTTTTTGCTGCCAGACGGCATTCTGTGAACTCACCGCTTTTTCCACATATGATTCGTTTGATTTGATATAATCAACCGCTCTTTTTATTCCGTCATTCATAAATAAAAATCCCCTTAAAAGTTTTCATTATTTTTAATTTTTTCTCACGCGGGCGAATACACAATATTACCTTCTTCAGCGCTTACAAAAATTTTATCGTCTTTTTTTGCTCTGCCTTCAAGCACTTCAAGCGAGAACGAATCCTCGATTTTGCGCTGTATGGCGCGGCGCAGCGGACGCGCTCCGTAAATGGGATCATATCCTTCCGCACTCAATAAATCCACGCATTTATCATCAAATTCAATATCTATACCCAAGTCCGAAACGCGTTTTTTTATTTCATCGAGCATATTGATCGTTATTTGTTTTATTTCATCGCTTGTGAGTTTGTCAAACACTATGATCTCATCGATACGGTTCAAAAATTCGGGTTTGAAAACGGCTTTGAGCGCTTCGAGCAGCTTGGCCTTATTGGTTTCGTTTTCCAGAATATCCGAATCTTTATCTGAAAATCCCAGCGGTTTCGCGGCTGAATCGTTCCCTGCTCCGGCGTTTGAGGTCATTATTATGACGGTGTTTTTAAAATCGACGCGCCGTCCCTGCGAATCGGTCAGAATACCGTCCTCAAGGATCTGCAGCAGTATATTGAACACATCCGGATGAGCTTTCTCGATCTCGTCCAATAACACGACCGAATAAGGTTTTTTGCGGATTTTTTCGGTCAGCTGCCCCGCATCGTCGTACCCCACGTATCCGGGCGGCGAGCCGATAAGTTTTGATATGCTGTGTTTTTCCATATACTCGGACATATCGACGCGTATCATAGCGTTCTCATCACCGAAAAGCGTCTCTGAAAGCGCCTTGCAGACCTCGGTTTTACCCACCCCGGTAGGTCCGAGGAATATAAACGAGCCGGCCGGGCGTTTGGGGTCTTTAAGCCCTGCGCGCGAACGCCTTACCCCGCGCGCCACAGCGCTGACCGCCTCATTTTGACCCACAATCCGCTTATGCAGCGCCGCTTCAAGGTTGACCAGTTTTTCAGCCTCCTCTTTTAAGAGCTGTCTTACCGGGATATTTGTGGCGGCTGTTATAATGTCCGCTATATCCTCTTCGGTTATGCCGAGCGGGGAATTCTCTTTTTTTATATCCCAGTCTTTGAGTTTTGAGCTGAGTTTTTCCGAAACCTCGTGTTCTTCATCCCTGATTTTTGCCGCTCTTGTGAAGTCCTGGGAACGCACAGCTTCTTCTTTTTCGTTTTTTAGTTTTTTGACTTCGTTTTCAAGCTCTTTTAATTCGGGCGGGTGAGTCAGCAAATTGACACGGGCGCGCGAAGCCGCTTCGTCGATTAAGTCAATAGCTTTATCCGGCAGAAACCGGTCGTTTATATACCTTTTTGACAAATTTGCGGCGGCGCCGATAGCCTCATCGGTTATTTTAACTTTATGGTGCGCTTCGTATCTGTCGCGGAGTCCCTTTAAGATTTCGATCGTTTCGTCAACTGAGGGCTCTCCGACCATAACGCTTTGGAACCGGCGTTCGAGCGCGGCGTCTTTTTCAACATATTTCCGGTATTCCGAGGTTGTGGTAGCTCCGATAACCTGTATCTCCCCGCGGGAGAGAGCGGGCTTTAATATATTTGCCGCGTCAACCGCGCCTTCCGCCGCTCCCGCGCCGATAATCGTGTGTATCTCATCGATAAAAATTATAACGTCGGAATTTCTCCGTATTTCCTCCATAACGCTTTTAAGCCGCTCCTCAAATTCGCCCCTGTATTTTGAACCCGCGATCATACCCGGCAGATCAAGGGTGACAACGCGTTTGCCAATCAAAATATCCGGCACATCTTTCTGTGCGATTTTTTGAGCCAGTCCTTCGACCACAGCGGTTTTGCCGACGCCCGGTTCGCCTATGAGGCAGGGATTGCATTTGGTGCGGCGGGACAATATCTGGATTACGCGCTCCATTTCAGAATCCCGCCCGATAATCGGGTCGAGCTTGTCGGAAGCGGCGGCGGCTGTTAAATCTTTTCCGTACTGATTTAGAAAAGGGGTGTTTTTGTTACCTTTTTTAGCGTAATTCTGCGGCGGAAAACCGGGCGGAACCGTATTTCCGCCGAACCCGTGAAACCCTTGTATGGGGTTGTTTGCGGCCGGTTGGGGGGTATAGCCCTGGCTTGAAAAATAATTCAAAATATCATCATAAATAAGCTGGATATTCCCGCCTTCAGCCGCCAGTATTTTTACGGCCATACAGTCGCTTTCTTTGAGAAGAGCCGTGAGAATATGCTCTGTGCCGATATAATCGTGATAGAGCGACTGCGCTTCTGAAAGCGAAGCTTCGATTATGCCTTTGGTTCTCGGAGTCCAGTCCGAAGCGGACGTACCGGCCCGCTCATCGTAACCGAGAAGATGCAGAATCTGCGCACGCACATTTTCAAACATTATTCCGCGGTTTTCAAGAATTTTTGCCGCAACACAGTTTTTTTCTTTCAGTATACCCAAAAGCAGATGCTCGCTCCCAACATGGGTATGACCAAAATTCCGCGCCAATTCAAGCGCATTATTCAACGTGTTTCTGGCGTATTCTGTGAATCTGTCTTTCATTTATAACACCTCCTGAATATATTCCGCGCGTATTATATCCCTGTTTTCGGGCTGCGCGTTTTTATTTATCGTTAAATTGGCCGGCATGACATTTACCAGCAGGTTATCAAGAATTTTATAATCCGGATTTTTTATGATACCGTAACCGAAACCAAGCCTGACGGCTGAATAATGTTTTAAAAACTCCATGCTTGAGATCATATATGCGTGTTTTAAAATACCGTATGCCCGCTTTATTTTATCGGTCAGGGTTTCGCGTGAATTTTTATACAGCTCAGCTCTGGCGGAGCGTTCAAGCTCCATTATTTCTTTTGCGACCGAATTTATCTTTTCAAGCGTCTGATCTTCGGATACGCCGAGGGTTATATTGCTCGATATTTGGTATAAATCCCCGCCGACTTCAGAGCCTTCGCCGTAAAAGCCGCGTATTGTCAAGCCGAGTTTGGGCAGCTGAGCGACGATGCGCTCGATTTGACGGCTCATGGTGAGAGCGGGCAGATGCATCATCACGGATGCGCGCAGCCCCGTTCCGAGATTTGTCGGGCATTGGGTCAAATATCCCAATTCTTCGCTGTAAGCATAATTTAAATCCGCAGCATTGTCAAAATCATCAGCCTGCTCAAACGCTTCATTCACCGCAAAACCCGGCTTTATACACTGGATTCTTAAATGATCCTCTTCGCCCAGCATGACATACACCCCGTTTTTTATATCGGTTATAAGCTCGCGCTCAGTATTATTTCCGGCAAATTCCGGACTTATTATGCGTTTTTCCGCGAGTGCCTCAATTTCAAGACCGCTTAAATCCGCGAAATTTATAAAATCATAATCTCTGTCTCCCGCTGCCGTCTTGAAGTTCTCTGCGATTTTTCTGCGCCCTTCACGATCAAGCCGCGCGGGAAACGGATAATCCGCGAGATTTCTTGCGAGTCTGACGCGCGAACTTATCGCGACATCACACTCAGGCCCCAAAATATTGCCGGAACCTGCCAATATTTCCTTTAAATCAATTTTGTTTTTTTCCATATTTTTCATCATTGTTTTACACCCCCCGTTAAATGGTTGATTTCATCGCGCACCAACGCAGCCTCTTCGAATTTTTGCAATTCTATCAATTTTTTAAGTCTGACGTTAAGCTCTTCGGTTTTGCGCTTAAGACCTATCGCCGATTCTAAATTTTTCGGTATTTTACCGGTATGCTTTACCCTGCCGTGCAGTTTTATTATAGTGGGCTCAAGCTCGGCCTTAAATACCGAATAACATTCGCCGCAGCCGATTTTACCCGACTTTATGAGCTGCATAAAATTCGCTCCGCAGAGCGGACAGGTTTTGCTCTCGGTGCTGACAGCCGGGATATACCCGAAACTGAGAGCTTTAAACAGATCAAATCCGTTATTTTCAAACAACATAAACATTCCTCCTCGTTTTTGTTATTAATTATTGCTTAATGCCAGAACCGCGTTTTTTAAAACCGAAGCGCGCAGCGCGTCTTTTTTTTCGGTGAACTCGCGCAGCAGATTGTCGGATGTGATATTTAAAATCATACGCGCTTCCCGCTGGCTTATAATGCCGTGATTATATAAATTATTAAGAAAAACCTTTGTAGTCTCATAATCGATACTCGCGCCCACAGCGTTGATAAAGTGCATAATATAAGACGATTTATCGAATTTTATCTGAGTTATCTTTATATATCCGCCGCCCCCGCGCCGGCTCTCGACAATATAACCCTTTTCCGGTGTGAACCGCGAAGTGATCACATAATTTATCTGACTCGGCACACATCCGAATTTTAAAGCCAGGTCCCCCCGCTTAAACTCCGCCAATCCCTCGTTTTCTTTTAACATCTCGTTTATAATCCGCTCAATCATGTCCGAAATAAGCATATCGGCTCGCCGCCTTTCTGACTTTGACTATCTTTGATTATTATTATAACGCATTGGTCAAAGAATGTCAAACAGGATATTCCGGGAAATTTCCGCTAAAATTATATATTTTCTTTTATTTTCTTGTTTTTTTACAGCATTTTCTCTGTTTTCTATAAAATTTGTCTTATAAATTTTATATTTTATATCTTGATTTTTTTTAAAATATAGTGTATAATATACAGCACAGAAAATAAAATCGGGAGAAAAACATGAGACTGGATAAATATTTGAAAGTGTCGCGTCTGATCAAAAGGCGGACAGTCGCGGGTGAAGCCTGCGGGAGCGGGCGTGTTTCGGTGAATGGCAGAGCAGCCAAAAGCGCGTATGAAGTTAAGCTGAATGATGTCATTGAAATAAGTTTCGGCGGCAAAACGCTCAAAGTCAAAGTCGCCGGGCTTAAGGAGTACGTAAAAAAAGACGAAGCCGGCGCGATGTATGAGGTTTTGGAGGAGGGGTAAATGTGAAAAAACAGAAAAATCCCGGCAAGCCTGATAAGATTGTTTTTTTGAATTTTTTTGTGTTTGCCGTTATTGCGGTGTGTTTATTCGGCGTATTTACCAATATCGGTAAGATTTCACAGCGCAGAGAGCGGCTGGAAAATCTTGAAAGAGAGCACAAAAGTTTGAGAATAAAAAATGACTCGCTCAAAAACAGGCTGGAAACGAGCAGGGAAAAAACGCTTGATGAAAATTATATAATAGATTTTGCCAGAGAGAACGGTCTCAGAAAAGACAGCGAGATTTTATTTTATCTGTATCCGGAACAATAAATTGATTTAACGGGAGTAAGCAATTCTAATGAACACAGTTATAAAAAATGCCCGCATATATACGATGGCGCGGGATAAGATTATAAAAAACGGATATGTTGAGTTTTCCGGCAATAAAATACTCGGAACCGGGAGCATGAAAGATTTCACTTTTTCCGGCTCTGATAAAAAAGAAATTATCGATGCAAAAGGGGGCTGGCTGCTGCCCGGTTTTATTGACGCGCACACACATCTCGGTATGTATGAGGACGGACTGCGGAATGAAGGGGACGATTTAAACGAAGTTACCGACCCGTCCACGCCGCATCTGCGCGCGATTGACGCCGTTAACCCGATTGACCGGACTTTTACCGAAGCTCTTGCCGCCGGCGTTACAACCGTTGCCACAGGTCCCGGAAGCGCTAACCCGATAAGCGGGCAGTTCGCGGTTATCGGGACATACGGCAGACGTATTGACGATATGATTATAAAAAGTCCGGCAGGCATGAAGTTTGCGCTTGGCGAAAATCCCAAAAACTGCTACGGGAGCAAAAATGAGATGCCGGAAACACGCATGGCAACAGCCGCTATAATACGTGAAAATTTGAAAAAAGCGCTTAAATACTCCGAAAAAAAGAACGAGGCGCTTGAAAGCTGCGGGGACGATGATAAAGACGAACCGGATTTCGATGCTAAAAGCGAGGCTCTTATGCCGGTAATCACCGGCGGTCTTGACGCGCATTTTCATGCGCACAGAGCGGACGATATTTTCACGGCGATCAGGATATGCGGGGAATTCGGGCTGAATTATGTGATTGTACACTGCACGGAGGGGCATTTGATCGCCCGAGAGCTTGCGGAGGAGAATGTCCGCGCGGTTATAGGTCCCATAATAAGCGACAGGTCAAAACCCGAGCTGCGCAATCTTGAGCTTAAAAATGCCAAAGTTCTGCATGAAGCGGGCATATTGTTCGCAGTAACCACCGATCATCCCGTCGTGCCCCTGCAGTATCTGCCGTACTGCGCGGCTCTTTGCGTAAAAGGAGGACTCGATTATTATGAAGCGCTTAAAGCCATAACCATAAATCCCGCAATTATTCTGGGAATTGACGGCATTGCGGGTTCGATCGAGGCGGGGAAGCGCGCAGATTTGGTATTATACGACGGGAATCCGCTTGAAATTTTGAGCAGTGTTAAACTCGTGGCGGCGGGCGGTAAAATTATAAACACAGGGGGGAATTAAAAGATTTATGCTGATAACGATTATAGGCAGGGGACATTCCGGCACCCGCGCAATGTCCCATACGCTCAGCGAAAGCGGCGTTTTTATGGGGGAGCCACTGAATGCTTCGGCGAATCTGCTTCCTCCGCAGAAAATGTATGAGGCGTGAAGGGTTTTTGCACAGTTTGTCAAAT
>Ga0099364_10000873_pt1 | contig 51152 bp, 49 predicted proteins | sample TergutTh196P3_FD_73070 | JGI IMG/M metagenome (GOLD analysis project Ga0099364, IMG submission 73070) | Microcerotermes parvus P3 segment gut microbial communities from Pointe-Noire, Republic of the Congo - Th196 P3 | ecosystem: Host-associated > Arthropoda: Insects > Digestive system > Gut ... | reverse complement strand
CCCTGATGGGGAATCCGTCGGCATCGCTTGCAGCCACGTTTCCGCCTGGTAAATTCGATGAAGATTTGGGGGCAGGCTTTTGGCTCGGTTTTTGCTCAGGAGGTTTGATTTTCCCCGAGGCAACCTTTGCGTTGTATTCCGAAACTTTAATGGGCTTTACTTTTCCGAAAGCTTTTTCTCCGATGGTAAGTCCTGCATCGGGGATCACTGCGTATTCAATATTGTTCTGCCAAAACGCTTCCTCGCAGACTTCCTTTACCGTATCAGGAATGATTATAGTTTTGATTTTATTGTTCCTGAAAGCCTTGGGCCCGATCACTGTAAGTCCCAATCCTAGGATCAGATTCTCCATGTCGTTCCCGGAGAAGGCTTCCACTCCGATGGAGTTTACCGAGTCAGGGATTTGCAGGCTCTTTATCTTGTTCTTAGCAAAAGCTTGGTCTCCTATTGTTTCAAGTCCACCGGGAAGGCTGAGCTCCTCAATATTGTTATTTCTGAAAGCATCCTTGCCTATGGTTTTTACCCCGCCTTTCTCTAAACGAACAGTTTTAAGGCCGCAGCTCTGAAAGGCCTCGTCTCCTATGGTAACAACGCTGTCAGGAATATCAACATGACGTAAGAACTCCATCTTATAAAAGGCTTCCTGACATATTTCAGTAACGCCTTCAGGAATCGTAACAACGGAGAATGATGCTTTCTCAAAAGCGCTCTTGCCTATGCGGACAACAGTTTTTCCGTCTATCTCGGCGGGGATGTGGAGCTCATCACCTTTCCCCTTATAACCTGTTATAACAATTCCGCCTGCTGAGTCAGGCGAGCCTTCAGCCGCCTCGTAGATCCATTCGTCGCTCTGCTTCCCGCTCGCTGCGGGTGATGGGGCACTTGACCCTTGTGCTCCTGTTTCTTGCGCTGCAACCGGTTGTGCAGTCAGGGACTGGCGCATGTTTTCCCAATACTCAACCGTATCAGAACCGGGATTTGAGTTGTATACATTCCATAACATTGGCGCATTGGCACCGAACTTTGCATTTACTAGCGCTTGGACTTCCTGTTTTACATTCTCTATGCTCATAATTCTCCCCTAGAACGACATCAACTCGCCAAACTCTATTAAAACTGTTTCTCCAAAAAAGGCTCTGCTCATGATAATGCCTACATATTCCTCTTCATCATTGGTAATTGCAGTCATGTTAGCCGCAATGATTAAGTTAACTCCATAATTGCCTTCTCTAATGGTTGTAGGTCGATCTGTAACCCAATCCAGCAAGTTGAATGTAGCTGAAGATCCGGTTATGGTCCGAGTGCCCCAGGCAAGAGTTCTGGCTCCTGAACCGCCTGTGTCCAAGGTTAGCATTGCAAACTTACCTTCAAACGCTGACGGTATATCTGTAATGGTTACGCTATTATAAGTTACCCTTGGACTTGCAGATGATGCACAGGCTCCCATTGATATACCGATTACTGTAATTAGTAAAACTATTCCGAATGCTTTGATCATGCTTTTCATAAAAAATCCTATTTAAGTTTTTTTTAATCTCATACGAGATTTTTATTAACGTGTTTCGGCATGAAGGGTACAGCGGCCTGTAACACCTACGCCATTTGTATATGTTCTTACTTCAATTAAATAAGTTCCCGGATTGAGTCTTTCATAAATCAGTGCATTATTTGGGTAATCGCCTGAATAATTATCTTCAGCGATAAGTACCCCACGGCTGTCATAGAGAAGCAATGTAGTGTCCAGGTTTCCCCTGGTTTGCACAACAAAAACAGTTCCGGGTCGTGTTATATCGTAACGGTACCAACGTGATTCATTTATAGCGCGGAAATAAACAGGAATTGCTTCTCCAAGCCTTATGGCAACAGCTCTTCCGCGTTCGGTGTTACGATCAGTGTCTTGAGGAATTGGTTCATGAACTGCCAGAATGGTATATGAACCTGCCGTAATATCACTCCATCCCCTAACCATAAAGTAATAAGTTTGATTAGGCTCAGCAAGAATTTCAATTCGGGCATTAAGGCCCATGCCGCCATCATCATCCCGGTTTAAAAGATTGTATCCGGAATCATATAGATCCATGAAAGTGTCTATTTCATTGCCGAAAGTTTCTACGACAAGATAGCCGGCTGCCGTAGTACGGACACTGAACCAGTTTCTTGCTCCGGGCAAATGGCTTACCTGACGCTCTGTTCCGGAGATTAGCTGTATAGCAACAGGGACAGGTTCTGAGCTTGCCCATATCTGATATGGACCTGTTGAGTGGCTCCCAAAACCTCTCAGTTTAAACAGGTATGTTCTGCCGGCTTCAGCATAGATTTCTATACGGGCATTAATACCTTCGCCGCCATCATCATCTTCCATAAGAAAGTTTCTGCGTTCATCATAGGCATCAAGATAAGTATCTGTATTACCTGTGGTTTCGATTATTATGAATCCGTTTGAAGAAGGTCTTACACTGTACCATATTTCAGAGCCGGATTGCAGGGTTCCCGAAACAGGGACTCCCCCAAGGCGCAGTTCCCGGGGGCTTTGGGCAGTTTGTGCAATTAAACAAACTGTAATGAATAAAGACAAAACCAAGAATACACTCAGCCTTTTCATAAAACTACGCCTCCTTTCGAACAATTTAATGCATGTTATGGATTAGTTTGTCATATCCATGAACTCACCCCATTCTACTGAAACTGTTTCTCCGGAAAGGGCTCTGGCCATTATAATGCCTATAAACTCTTCCTGATCATTTGCAATGGCAGACATGTTGGCGGCAAGGATTATATTAAGCCCATAATTACCTGCATTTATGGTTGTCGGTTGGTCAGTAACCCAGTCAAGCAAGTTGATGGTAGTCGAAGTGCCGTTTATTGTCCGTGTACCCCATGCCACATTTCTGGCACCGGAACCACCTGTGTCTACAGTTAGCATTATAAATTTACCGTCATACCGGGCCGGTATCTCGGTAATGGTTATTCTGCCAATGTTTTGTGCAGATTGGGCAGTTGCCGTTGATAAGCTAATTACAGCGATAAATACTATAACTCCGAATACTTTGATCATGGTTTTCATAAAAAATTCTCCTAAAAATATTTTAAAACCTCATACGAGATTTTATTGTACATAAGATATTGATAGCTTAATTTGGTCAGCTATTTCTCTTGTTTCGGGAATCCAACCCTGAAGCTGACCGGCTCTGTTTTCACTTGATGGATGGGTGCTTAGCCATTCAAGACCTCCTCCTCCCAAAGCTGCCATTCTTTCCCAGAAGCTGACCGCCGCATTCTGGTCATAACCGGCGATTGTCATTAGGATTAGACCATAGTAATCCGCTTCGTTTTCATGGCTTCTGCTGAATGGCAGAATAGCACCCAAGTGTGAGCCAACACCGTAGGCAGCCAGGATCAATCTTTGAGTGTCGGAAGGAAGATCCAGGAGTGAAGCGCCAATGGAAATACCCAACCTGCCAATTTCTCGAAGCAGGCTTGCACTCATTCTTTGCTGCCCATGGTTAAGTATCGCATGGGCAACTTCGTGCCCCATGATCACCGCAAGGCCGTCTTCGTTGCCTGCCAGCGGGAGTATGCCGGTATAGATAACAATCTTACCACCCGGCATAACCCATGCATTAACTTCATTACTCTGAACTAAATGATACTCCCATTGATAATCATCCAGATAATTTTCATGACCTTCGGCAGCCAGGAGGCTTTCCGCTGCCAGCCTGATTCTGTCTCCCACCCGTCTTACCATTTCTGCTTCTGCAGTTCCTGTTACCAATGTGTTTTCATTCAAAAAATCTTCATATTGCTGAAACGCCATAGGAAAAAGTGTGTTGTTACTAACAAGAGCTATAGTCCTCTGACCGGTCAAAGGATTCCTGTTACACCCCACAAAGAGTAAACAAACTACCAACAAAACAACCACTCTCTTCACTTTTACCTCTTATCTTTTATATATCCACATATTCAGGCCTTCCAAGACTCCTGAGATGTGTCGCGGCTTTCTCTGCCTCATCTTCGCAGACATAAGCGCCTTGTGCACGAATTGGAAACGGTGCATCATTACTTGAGTAGAGCATGTCACCTTTGCCAAGAAGCTTTTCTGCACCTGATGAGTCGAGAATTATTCGGCTGTCATTGTTAGATGCAACCATAAAGGCGATGCGTGCAGGTATATTGCCCTTTATGATTCCCGTGATCACATTCGTTGACGGCCTTTGAGTTGCAAGAATTAAGTGGATGCCGACAGCACGGCTTTTTGCTGCAAGTCGAGCTATGAGCCCTTCGGTTTCCTTGCCTGAAACTGCCATAAGGTCTGCATACTCATCAATTATAACAACCCAATAGGGTAAAAGAGGTGAGCCCTTCTCTTCGGCATTTTTATTAAACGATTTGGTGTTTCTTGCAGAAGCCTTGCCAAGCACATCATAACGCCTTTCCATTTCGCTGACACAATAGCGAAGAGCCCTGAGAGCACCTTCACTCTCATGTATAACGGGGGTAATCAGATGGGGAATCCCATCGTAGAATTTTAACTCGACAATCTTCGGATCAATAAATATCATTCTGCATTGATCAGGAGTAAACAGGTAAAGAAGCGAAAGGATAATAGAATTGATGCACACCGACTTGCCTGAGCCTGTTGTACCTGCTACAAGGAGATGCGGCATTGTAGCAAGATCAGCTGATAAAATATCACCCGTAATTGTTTTTCCTAAAAATACCGGTAAAGCTTTTTGAGAATGTGCAGTATATCCCTCAAAGCAATTTTCAATAGTTTTCCTAAAACTTACAAGTTCGCGTTTCCTGTTTGGTACTTCAATACCAACTGCATTTTTCCCCGGAATGGGAGAAAGTATCCTAAGGGATTTAGCTGCAAGACGCAAGGCGATATTGTTTTCAAGCTCGGATATCTTTGACAGTTTAACCCCTGCTGCAGGGAGTATCTCGTACATTGTAACTACAGGCCCGCGGATAATTCCTGTGACTTCTGCTTCAATTCTGAAATCAGCTAAGATCTCCAGAATCATTGCAGCTTGCTCCTGCGTTTCAGCAGAAATATTTTCTTCATGATCTTCTTCGTTAACCGGGCATTCGTTCAGGATGCCTTCTATCGGAAGATAGTAATGCTCCCAGGTCTGCTTTGGCGGCGGAGGCATGGATTGAGGTGGCATAGGGCGAGGAGGCGGCGGCAATGATCCTACCGGTGGTACTGCAGATTGCGGGAAAAGCATCATAATCTCAGGGGTAATATGGGCCTGCTGCCATGCAGACATTCCCTGTTTCCACACAAGGCTTTCTCTTGCGATACTTCCTTGACTTATTAGCTGTGACATTTCTGCGATGGAAAAAGGCCCTGCCTGTCTGCCGTCGAGCACAGCATAGAAAAGCCTCTGCTCCTGTTGAGGCGCCTTGGCTTGTATGCCTCTGCTCCTGATATTAGGTCGAATCATAGCGCCCATCCCCATCATCATCATCTGTTGTTGTGTAAGCCGCATCACTCTCGTACCGCCGGTATTTCTTCTCTTTGCCATAGAATCTTCTTATGCGATAACATTAAGCGGCGGAGGTGCAAGTGCAATTATACGAAGCATCTCGGGCAGGTCTTCAGCTCGCTTCCAAGCAGGCATCCCCTGATGCCAAACCAATGTATCCTTTGTGATCCTTTTTTCGTTCACAAGCCTTATAATCTCGGTCTCGGAAAAAGGCCCCGCCTGTTTACCGTCAAGAGCAACATAATATAGATGTGATGGAGGCATGGTTGTTCCGGGCCCCTTCATCGAAGCAGGCCAAGGTTGCATTGTTTCGCTCATTGTTTGGTTCATGTTACGCATAACCTGACCTGCGACTGCGGCATTCATGCCAAATTCTAAAAGTCTGTCCATTGAAAAGCCTGTATTAGAGCCCATGATTTCCTCCGGGAAGAGGAGGCGGCGGAGGCGACGGAGGCGAAGCACCTGCGAATAGTGCGGCAAGCTCAGGTACAGCTCCTGCCTGTTGCCAAGCAGGCATCCCCTCTCTCCATACCATGCTTTGGGCGTTTATTTGGCCTGCGCCTGCCATTTGAACAAGGGCATTCATGTCGAACGGGCCGTATACTTGCCCGTCCACTGAAACGCTGAACATTAAGCTTGGCGGTGCTGCAACCGGAGCTCCCGGGGGCGGGGGTGCGGCTGCACCCGGTATCGGCGGCGGAGCTCCCTGCGGCGGTAAGCCCGGAGGTGTCATACCCGGCATCTGTTGGTTCATATTGTTAAGCGCGTTGCCCATCATGCCGGCCATACTCTGTCCGACAGTGCTGCCCATTGCCATCCCTGCGACCATCGCGCCCGGGTTAAGGCCGCCGCCTCCGGAACCACCTGCGCCCATAGCACCCATTCCGGCTGCAGTTGCACTAACCATTTCTGTCTGCGCCCTGAGCCTGTGCAGTTCCATACCGCCAAGGTCTGTCTGCATTCTCTGGGCGTATTGGTTTTCCTCACGATTAATGCGCATTGCCTCCGCCTGGTTTTCAACCTGTGCAGCAGCCATCGCAGCGTTAGTCTGCATATTTATTGCATACTGATCTCTCATTCCCTGGGCACCAAGTTCGATCTGAGTTTCTGCCTGTACTTGGGTAAGCTTGGCCATCTTCTGATACCCTTCACATTCTTTGTTGATTTCTATGGCTGCAAGGTTTAGATCCACTATTGTAACACCATAGATATTCAGCAAGTTTGCCATCAAATCCGGCTCCAGAATTGCCTTTATCTCGCGCCTATAGGTTTCGATTTGAGCAAGGGGCCGTCCGAGCTTCACCATAATGTCCATCATTGTATTTCTTACATTGTCGATGATAGCATTTTTCACCTGGTTGCTGAATTTACTCATGTCAAAATCGACAAGAGACTGTAAGTTAACAAAGTTTACATAATCGACTATTTTAAAAGTGATGGTTCCCCGAACAGTTACCTCGACAGGATGATCGGGAAGACGTGGATCGAACATGTTAAAATATGGAACACCGAATTGCACCTGATTTACACCTGCAAGGTTGATGAAATAAACTTGGGCAGCAAATGGAGTGCCTCCTCCGTAAGCAGCACCAACTATGTTTGCAAGGATCGGAAGGTTTGCTGTTTTGATGGAATCGCTATAGTAACCTTCGATATAATCCTGACTTCCGCCGGGAACTGTCCCTGCATACTGGAAAACAGCGACTTCCCCCTGTCTAACCGTAAGACCCGAAGAATAGCGGATGGAATTTTCACGTCTTGTACTTCCTGCTTCTTCCCCCTCGGGCCGCCATTTGTAAATGAGCCAATCCCTATTCTGCTCGGGGCTCATAATCATGTCGGCAAATGCGCCGCCCTTGTTTGATTTGTCCTTGTTTCCGAAAATTGGCATAACACTCCTCCTGTGTATTTAAATAAACATGAGCAATAAAAATAAGATGAATAAAGTTACTATTACGATTAAGGTAAGCATAAATATGAAGAGGATGATGGATTTAACTTGCCCCTTCTTTTTTGCCTTTGTAATTGTTAAGAATTTTTCCTTTGATCTGTCATGGAAGCTTTTGATTTGGCTAAGGGTCTGGGAATCGCCCTGCAAGGCTATAAGGGCCCTGTCTTCGACCTTTCTGCACTTGTTCTCCCATACCTTTGCCCAATAATGTGCGCTTGATATTTCACCCATTGTTTCGCCTGACCCGAGTTCTATAACGCTTTCAGCTTTTGATGATGCAAGGAGAACAAATTCCAGCATGTCTTCTCTGGTGTTTGGTACAACAAAATTTTCTATATAGCTTTTTTTCACCTTCTCCGATGGTGACATTACAGGGCGTGCGATTGCGTTCCTGAAATTCTTTGTAATTTTTACGATTAGCGCAATAACGCCTACAAAGAAGCCTATAAGCAGGAAGCCTCCTACAACAGATTTTCCCGAGCCTGATCCGGATTTATTACTACTCGAGCTTGTAAGGGTAGAGCTAATTACAGCACCTGCAACACCTGCAGTGCCTGTTCTTACAAGGGACCTTTGGGTTCTCTTGGACATTTTGGGCATCTTGGATGAAGAAGAGGAAGATTTTTTCTCAGGCACCACCTTTTCTCTTGCAATCTTTTCATCAAGAGAATTGATCTGCGTGGTAAACTCTTTTATGGCCTCCGATACCCCTGCAGAGTTGATCTCATGACCACAGGCACCGCATCTGGATTGAAAGGATTCAATCGGAGAGCCGCAGGATGGGCATTTTCTTACCTGCCCGACTGTTACAGTCCGTGGTTGGGGTGCCGCTTGAGCAGCCGGCTCCGGTGCAGCCGCCGGTGCATTGCCCACCCGGGTCCCGCATTTTGGGCAAAAATTAATATCTTTAGCATCTGCCCCGCAGTTTGTACAAAAAGCCATAATTAAATCCTTTAAATAGTGTTTGAAACCTCATACGAGGTTTATTTTCTAGAAAGCTCTGATTGCGCGGGCTCTGAATGCCCAAGTCTTACCGTTCTGGTTACCAGTGGCAAAAATTTGTCGCCATGCTTGTGTATCACTGATCTGTGACGAAGACCAGTAATCAGAAGTAATAGTAAGGTTAATATTATCTAAACCTCTTTGTTCATATAATAAACGCCATTCTCCAATACTGGGCAAAAACCAATCGTTTTGACTGCCAAATGTAGCGGCAGCAGCAACCTGTGCAGCTCTGTTTGTTTCAGTCGTTGTACTTAAATATGCAACAATAATCTGAGTATCCTTTCTGCCATTGCCTATTGTGTTATAAAATGGATCTGTATCTGCCGGGTATGTTGATAATCCGTTTTGTATTAATGTATTGTTTGCTCCCCATTCAAAAGTAAATGTAACAACAGAAGAATCTTGAGGCGCGGCTTCTAAATAATGCGCAGTATAGCTCGGAAAATAACCCGCATCACCGGGGTCGCCATAGCCTTCTACAGGAAAACCGTCAAGATCAACATGGAAGATTATGCCGCCGCCCGGGCCGTCATCACCGATGTCCATTAGCGGTATCCACTTGGCATATAATGATGTATCAATTAGAACCGTGTGAAAGTCAAAATCCCAAGGGTCAGTCAATGAGTCATCCTGATACCAACCTTCAAATTCGTACCAGCCCGTTTCGCCTCTTATTGGAGCGGTGAGCTTAGGAAGGTAGTCCCCATTGCCTGCCTGAACTTTTACAGTCCTTCCGTCGTTATACTCGAAAGTAACGGTCAGGGCTTCTTGCATCGTAATCGATATGGTTTTATTTTCACCTGCAGCTACTTGTACATGGTACTCTTCCCCTGTTGCATAGAGTACAGGAACACCGGCTATTGGCTCGTAAAATTCTATACGAATATCGTATGTGCCCGCTTGAACTATGAACTTAACAACATCTATACCTGCGTCATGGGTTCTGCTGCCTGTTGCTTCGCTGCCATTGAGAAAGACTTTGAAAGTTAGGTCTGCGAGATCCGGGCCGGTTGCACCTCCTAGAGGTGTGTCCCTTGGAGGGAAGCCGGTAGTTGCTCTATTATGTGCATTATCTCCATTAAGGTTAATTATGATTGTGCCTGTCGTTCCCCTATCATCAATATAAGAATCATAAGCATCGGAACATCCTGCAAGAAGAATGAAAAGGAAGAAAATAAAGAAACCGCCTATCTTAAAAACGGGACCATTTTTCATCATAATCACCCCCATACTTTTGCCGGTTATCAGGAGAAATAGTACCCTTTTAATTGAAGAAATTGGTGAATTATGGCTAATTTGTACTGTACTTATGGCCGGTTTTTACAGAACACTTTGTCAATGGATATCCGGGGCAACGAGACCCTGTCCCACCGCGTATATTGCAAATTTGGAAATACTGTCAAACCCTGTTTTATCCAGAATGGAGGTAATATATTGCTTTATCATGGATTCTGAAACATTCATTTTTTTCGCTATCTCATCGCGGGCCATCCCCTTGCATACAAGGCGGATTACTGCGATTTCTTTTTCCGTAAAACTTGCTGCAAAGGGCATGTGATCTGAAGAGCCTGAATAGATAGAGTAGCCTTTCATTGTGGTGCGAATAACATGAAATAGATGCTCATTATCCATTTCCTTATACACAAAGCTATGAGCACCTGCTCTCCTTGCCTCTTCTACAAATGTTATTTCGGGGAGCCCTGTCATAATTACTATTTTTATATCCGGAAATTCCTTGCGTATATCGGCTGTAAAGTGTATTCCGCTTGCGTGAATGCCGGTTGTATTATTCTTGGTTACCACATCCATCAAGACTAGATCAGGCTGTAATTCGCGGCATAGGCCCGGTGCTTTGGCAGCGTCATCCACCGTTCCCACCACTTCCATGTCATTTTGTCCGTTTATAAGATATTCCAATGAGTTACGCAGCATGGTTTGATCTTCTACGATTAGAATTTTAATCATACGCCTATATTAAAGTATATCCTTTTCCCGGGAAAAAAACCGGGGAAAGGCGGCCATATACGGTTAGACATTTGGACACTTTTTACCGGCCCTATGGGTATATTTATTCATGCTTGCATTAAAAACTTATCTATATCTTCGATGGTTTTTTCGAGTTTATCTTCCATTAAGGAATCGTATAGGATAAAGTATAGGTCTCGTTCTTCTTGGTTTAAGTTCATCATCCCAATATCTTTTAATATTTTCCCGGCTTCGGTAATTTCATCATCTTCAATCAATTTTTTTATGCGCTTTAGAATTTCTAAAAAATCGAATTCCTCTATTCTCCTATTTCTGCTTTCTATTAATTGATTCTCCATTATGTTAAAAAAATCCGGAAGTATTTCACGGATCTTTTTGGCATCTTCATTATTTCCTGCTTCAATCAGAGCTTCTGCAAGCTCATTGTTAACTGTTCTGAGTGTCTGAATTAAAGCGTTAAATCTCTTAAAAAATGCAGGTTCGATATCTCTACCTGAATCAAAGGCAAAGCGAAAATGGTTTAGTTTATCCAGTCTTTGTGTGTTTAGTGCAGTAGTAAAATTGATATTATCATCTATTGAGGAGTTATCATTAATAAGCCATTTCCTTAAAACACTATCCAGCTCATTAGGGTTTACTGGTTTTGAAAGGTAATCTTGAAACCCATGTTCCATATAAAATTCATTCATGCCCCTTAATGCATTTGATGTTAGAATGATCATAGGTGTCTCGACACCTAATTTTCTGATATTTTTTAAGGTTTCAACGCCATCCATCTCGGGCATCATATGATCCATAAAAATAAGATGATAGCTTTCTCCGGAAATATTAGTCTTCTCTATAAGTTCAATGGCCTCCCTTCCTGACCCTGCTGTATCTATTTGAAGACCATAAGGTTTTAAGAACCCTCTTACGACAAGCAGGTTTTCAGGTATATCATCTACTACCAAAATCCTGCCTTCAGGTATATCAATTGATTCAATTTGGTTTCTTTCCTGAATAGAACTTTCAGGGTTTATATCAAATGCATAGCTGAAGCTCCGTAAGGCTTCCGCCGTTTCTTCTCCGATTATCTCTATGTCATTTTGCTCCTGAATAATCCATGCAGTAAAACATGAGCCGGAGCCGTATTCACTTTCTACAGAAATGCCGCCTCCCATCATCTCGGCAAGGCTTTTCGTAATTGCAAGGCCAAGGCCGATTCCTTCGTTTCTTCTATTAGCCTGTGTATCAAGCTGTGTATAATTATCGAAGAGCTTTTCCATGCTTTCCGAGTCTATGCCGATGCCTGTGTCAGTCACCGTAAACTGTATCCGGACTTCGTTGGTTCCTGTCTTTTCGCTGCTTGCTGCTAGTTTTACTGTCCCTTCGTTTGTATATTTTATTGCATTGGATAGCAGATTATTAAGTATTTGTCTAACTCGCAGTTCGTCCCCTATAAGTTTTGTCGGGAACCCTGAGTCTATTTCCAGGATGAACTGTATCGGTTTCTCGCCAATTCTTACCCTGTTAAGGCTTATGGTTCCGCTTAGGAGGCTTGCAGTTTCGTATTCATCATTTATTAAATCGAGTTTACCTGATTCAATTTTGGAGATATCAAGTATTTCATTTATTATTCCTAGAAGGAAGGAGCCTGATCGATGAATATGAGTAAAGCTTTCTCTTATTGAAGACGGAAGATCATTGCGAAGTTCTATCTCCGAAAAACCGATTACTGCGTTTAATGGGGTGCGGATTTCATGGCTCATTATTGCAAGAAAATTACTTTTCGCTTTTGAAGCTTCAAGAGCTATAGCTGTCTGCTCTTCCAGTTCCAAAGTACGTTCTTGGACTCTTTCTTCAAGTATGATATTCGATTCTTCCAATTGACCATACATTTCCTGATACCGTTGCGATAGGGTTATTGCCATGCCCAAGTGGAATATAAAGGTGCTGTATAAAAATAAGCTCGATGAATTATGGAAAAATATTATGTCCAAAACATCATAAATACCACAGAGGTAGACTACCACAAGGCCAATAAGGATATTGCTTATTAAGGTATCGATGTTTTCTTTGCGTCTTCTGCGGATATAGTATCGCGTTATATTAAAAAAGAAAATGTAAGAAAAATAGATTAAAACGGAGGCGCTCCAAATCATTAAAATGTCATCGCCGAATTGGGTGCTAAAAAAGATCTGTGCCAGACTCAATGATCCGTAGAAAATGAGGAAACCTCTCGTTATTTTTGTTATTTTCTGTGCTCCGAAATGCTCGATAAAACAGCCGAGCATTGGAACAAGCATAAATAATGATACATATTCAAGTCGAATCGTTATATCTGAATTAGGAATTATATTATTTATTATTCCGCTGAACATGAGCGTATAAATACACAGTATAATGGAAGAAATACTATAATAAAGATTATAAAGCTCATTTTTCTTTCTTACAGAAAGAAAGATTATCATGTAATATAATCCTGTATAGCCAAAAATGCCGCATAGAATCATAGAGAGAATATCAAGGTGTCGTCGTTTAATTATACTATAATCGTCTATATAATAAGGTGATGAGTAATATAACCCTGTAACACCGTATGTAGGATCGCCAATGATTCTGAAAGCAAGTATATTTGTTCCTTCAAGTAATATGCTGCCTGAAAAGGGGAAATGTACCCCTCTCCAGTTCCTGCGGCTTATAATTTGACCTGCCTCGTTTAAGTGCATTTGTCTTTGTACGAGGTGTCCGTTTAAGTATACCTCCCAGTTCTCGCCTATATAACCAAGATAAATCCCCGGTTCAATTCCCGAAGTCAATGCAGTTGAGTCAAACTCTATGGGTATGATAATTGTAAATTCCTCTGCTTCCCTGCCGCGAATTGAAAGGAAGGTCCTTTGCGGAAGATCGGGCAGAGGAGAATTGATTATCCTTAGCTGAGGAGCAGAAAAACGAAACCATGTGCTGTTTTCCTGTGGAATCCTAATGGTATCTGACACATCAAACCCATGCCGGATATAGGCAGGATAGTCCATGAGGTTGCGGTATAATGGATTAGAGCCGCCTTGTCTAACTGTAATTGTTTGCTCATTCCACTGATATAAGACTAAAGCAATAATGGCGACGGTATAAAGCAAAGGGACTATCAATTTTATAGTAAATACCGGTCGCGATTTCATGAAGCCTTCTTATTTTCAATTAAGACATCAATCAGTTTACAGGTGCCTGCGAAATCTTTATGTAATAATGCATTCCGGATTTCTTTTATTGCAGTAATTGTTTCAGGCTTCCACTCTTTTTCATTTATGATATCAAGTATTGAATATGCAGATTTTGCATTATAATCCTCACAGGCTATTTGTAATTTTTTTAATTCTTCTACTAAAGAATTTATGTCTTCAATTATGTCGGAATTGCCGAATTGCGAGTCTCTCTTCTTACTTGTGACCCAGTTACTAAGTATTTCGTCAAGTTTAGAGACATCAATTGGTTTGGCAAGAAAATCGTTAAATCCTTTTTCCAAAAACATTTCTCTCATTCCGGATACTGCATTTGCGGTTAATGCTATTATTGGCACTTGCACTCCCAAAGCTCTGATTGCGGCGGTAGTTTCAATGCCGTCCATTTCAGGCATCATGTGATCCATGAAAACGAGATCGTAAGCTTGCTCGCCCTGCCTTTGTTTAATTATCTCAATTGCCTCTTCTCCGCTTAGGCAAGTGTCAATTTTTGCTTTATAGGGCAATAAAAGGCCTTCCGCAACTTTTAAATTAATTGGCGTATCATCTACAATAAGAAGTCTTGCGTCAGGGAATATGCTTTTAATGCTAAAATTTTCAGACTTATTTATTAATGAAGGAGATGTATTGTATCCGTCAATTATTTGCGGCATAATTATTGTAAAAATGCTGCCCTTGCCGTATTCACTTGTCACAGAAATGCTTGCGCCCATTGCGTCGCAAAGCCGTTTGGTGATTGCAAGTCCAAGTCCTGTCCCTTCAATGCTCCGGTTCTTTCTTGTATCAATCTGCATAAAATCTGAAAAAAGTTTCTCTATTTGATCAGATTTGATACCTCTCCCTGTATCGCTTATAGCTATTTTTAGGAAAACTTGCTTTCCTTTTTGGCTTTCTATAGTAATTGATAAAACTATTTGACCCTCGTCTGTAAACTTTGCAGCATTGGAAAGAAGGTTAAGGATAATTTGCCGTAAGCGGACCTCGTCTCCAAAAAGATTGTCAGGAATTTTTTCATCGACCTTCATAATAAGTTGAACCGGCTTTTCTAATATGCGTGTTCGGATTATATTAACGACATCGTTTACTAATAATGAAAGCATATACTTAACAGGTATAATTTCAAGCTTGCCTGCTTCTATTTTTGAAAAGTCAAGAATATCATTTATGATCGAAATAAGACTGGTTGCAGCCTGTTTTATGTCCCTGACATCGCTTCGGGCATCTTCGTTAAGGTCTCTGCGGAGAAGAAGCTCTGACATTCCTGTAATAGCATTCATGGGTGTGCGTATTTCATGACTCATATTTGCAAGGAAATCACTTTTTGCCTGAGATGCCTCTAACGCTGCCTGCGATGCAGACTCTGCTATGCGATTTGCCTCAATTAATCGCAGATTATTTTCTGCCAGTGTATTTTCTGAGCGGTGAATATAAACGTTCATTATAATGAACATTAACAAAATTAGAGATAGCATTCCAAAAAACACAGTATTCATTGATTGATTTAATGAAAGAAAACCGGGAGCCGGATAGCTCACTGCAAGATACCATTCCATTGCAGGTATCGATCTTAACTGATATATTATCCCTCCGCTTGTGATGGTACTGACTTCTTCATCAATTAGTGTGCGTGAAATCATAAGAAGTTCTGCTCCGGCATCTCCAAGGTGATCGTCTAAGCGAACCTTATTATGCATCAGCTCAATGTCCATAGCGGAAGTAATTTCATCAAACTTATTAAACATATATGATGTTATGTTTCTGTCGAATTCTCTATATGCAGTAGACACAAAATCCGAGAATTCGGTCAGATCAATGCCGGTTCCAAGCATCCCAACCGGCACTCCGGTCTCCGAGAATACAGGAACATTTATCCAGAGATAAATCTGCCTAAGCTCAGGGTTATAATTAATATTTAAATTATGGGTTTCGGTTTGGAAAAGTGTAAGATTATACCAGTAGTTTTCAGGATCATCAGGGTCCATAAGATACGGGTCATTCCCTGTAAAATAAAAAATTTTATCAACATCGTTAATCCAGAAAATGAGCCTCGTTCTAAAATGCTCTCGATAAAGTTCAAATTCGGCATGTGCACGATCCCTAAGATATGGATCAGATGGATCTAGAAAGTATTGGCGAATGACCGGAGTATCACCAAGTTTCATCACAAGAGGAAGCTCGTTATTTATCGTTGTTGCAAGACGAAGTCTAATGGTTTCTGCCGCGATTGAGAGCTGTTGTTCTATATATGATCTGTTTATTTGGCGAACCGAAATTGTATATGCCGAAGTAGCTATGGTAAAGATAATGAGTAAAAGGATACACGAAAATAGAAGGAACTTTTTATTGGCATTAGGTTTGACCTTCAAACTTAACTCCCTAAGCAATTACTCCTCCTTTGAGCTATTAATATTCTAACCATATCTTTTTATAATACTATATCATATAATAGTTAAAAATTCTATGTAAGGAGGATGCTATGCGTTCATTGGTTACGATACAAAGAGTAAAGATGATAAGCACCATTCCCGATTCTGATTTTCTGGAGCTTGCCCATGTACTTGGATGGCAATGTGTTGCAAAAAAGGGTGAGTTTAAGGAAGGCGACCTTGGAGTTTACTTTGAAGTAGACAGCTTTTTGCCTGAAGATGAGAGGTATGAATTTTTGCGCAATTCGTCATACCGGGATAATGAAGATAATGGCAAAGGCTTCAGAATCCGTACTGCTAAAATGCGAGGGCAGCTTTCTCAGGGTCTATTGCTTCCCCTTGAAAAATTCCCTGAGCTGGTGGGAGCGGGGGAGGGTGTAGATGTTACTGAAAAGCTCAATGTAAAAAAATGGTATATCCCTGAAACCTCAAATCCCGGAGGGACCATAATCGGGGAGCGCCCCCACGGAATTCCTGCTTCCGATGAAATTCGTATACAGTCGGAGCCGGAATTATTGGAAAAGTTAAGCGGGAAACCCTATTATATCACGACAAAAATGGATGGAACGTCAGGCATAGTTTATTATATTGATGGGGAAATAGGCTGTTGCAGCAGAAATAAGGAAATTAAAGACGAAGAAGGCGCTCTATATTGGCTTCCCGTTTATAAATATGGTTTAAAAGAGAAATTGGCAAATTATGGAAAAAATCTGGTCTTGACAGGCGAAATTTGCGGCCCCGGGATCCAGAAAAATAAGCTGCGCATGGCCGAAATTGAATGGTTTGTTTTTGATGTTAAGGATTGGGATTCAAATAAGTATTTGCCCTATGAAGAGGCCTGCAAGGTTTGTAAAGACCTTGGGCTTTCTATTGTTCCATTGGAAGAGCAGGGAGAAAAATTTGCCTATAATCTCGAAGAATTGCTTGAAAAGGCAAGGGGAAAATATCCAAGCGGCCTTGATAAAGAAGGCATCGTGGTACGCGACTTGATGGCCCCCAAAGCAACTTCGTTCAAAGTGCTCAATAACGATGCATTACTTAAGGAAAAGGATTAGATAATGTGGCAGTGTCCTAAATGCGGAAGAGACTTTAAGGCGCAAAACCAAAGCCATTATTGCAGTGATACGATATCGGACATTGACGAGTATATTGCTGCTCAAGCGGAAGAAGTCCGTCCAATTCTGGAAAAGATTCGTAAAACGATTAAGAAAGCCGCACCAAAGGCAGTTGAGAAAATTTCCTGGAGTATGCCCACCTTTTGGCTGGGGGAGAACTTGATTCATTTCGCAGCATTTAAAAAGCATGTGGGTATTTATCCGGGGGATCTTGGTAAGCTCCCATTTGAAAAGCAGCTTGCATCCTATAAAACAACAAAGGGTGCAATTCAGTTTCCCCTTGATAGGCCGATAGATTACGATTTGATTGCGGAAATTACCAAGCATAGGGTTATAATGGCACAACACTCACAGCAGGAAAATCTTGACAAATAGTCCTCTTTTTTCATAAACTGTTCACATCTACAGTAAGGAGACTTTTATATGAAAAAAGGTATTATTTTGCTATTTTGTCTGATTATTGCCGGCTCACTTTTTGCGGGCGGCAGGTCTCAGCAACAGGATGGGGGAGAGAGGGGTTCTACAATCTATATATACTCCAACTCAAACCAAGATACCATGGACAGGCTTGCTGCAATGGCAGCCGAAGATGGCTTTAACCTTGTGGCGGTGTTCGCAGGGGGTGGAGCTATTACCGATAGGATCATTGCCGAGAGGCATAATCCGGTTGCTAATATAGTTTATGGTTTAAATGTGTTTTTGCGGGCATCCTTAATAGAGAATGATGCGCTTACGCCCTATGTCCCTGTATGGGCAGGCCAAGTACAACCCGGACTGAATCATAGAGACGGCTATTATCACGCTTTCAACACAACTTCAATCTTACTTACATACGATGCAGGGCAGATGCCCCCCGCTCAGGCTCCCAGAGATTGGCCTGATCTGTGGAGAGACCCCCGCTTCCATGGCCGTTATCAATATGAAACTGCCCTAACAGGCGGCACAACCCGCATGGTAATTGCAGGCATTCTTGGCCGTCATCTTGACCCGAGAGGATACCTTGGCGTATCCGAACAAGGATGGAACGAGATTCGTGCCTTCTATGCACACGGCGTACCTAATACAGGTGCTGCTGATTTATTTGCTCAAATGGTCAACACAAATAATGATGTTGTAATGGGACAGCTCCACTGTAACGGCATCCTTTCAAGAGAGATACAGTATGGTGTTACTGCAGGCTATGCGCTTCCGGCCGTAGGTGTACCTCAGGTAATAGAAGCAGTGGCCCTTGCAAACAATAATACGAATATCAGAGAGGCCCAGCGCTTCCTTGACTGGTTCAATCCTGAAAAACAGTACGCCCTAAGGCTCTTTGACCCTGACCCAAGATTCGAGGGCCTGCCTGTGCAAGATATAGACTGGACTGTTGTATCTGCAAGGATTGACGAATGGTGTGAGCATATTTATCTGAACATAATGCCCTAAACATAAACGGCGTTAATGTGATTGTTCTAAAAGATATCCAAATAAAATTTGGAGATTTTATTGCTTTAAAAAAAATCAGCCTAGAGGTCCTTGAGGGGGAATTCTTTACCCTCCTTGGACCTTCCGGTTGCGGAAAAACCACCACCCTGCGGACTTTAACCGGGTTTTTACATCCCGATCATGGCACTGTTACGGTTGACGGGAAGGATATCACCTACTTGGAAATTGAGAGGCGGAATATTGGCATGGTTTTCCAGAGCTATGCCTTATTCCCCACAATGAGTGTTTTCGAAAACATCGCCTTTGGTTTAAGAGTAAAGAAACTTCCAAAAGCTGAAATCAAGATGAAGGTCGATGAAATCTCACAAAAGGTAGAGCTTGAAAGTGAGCAGTTAAACAAAAAAGTCAGTCAACTTTCAGGAGGACAGCAGCAGCGTGTTGCAATTGCAAGGGCACTTGTTACATCTCCTTCCATTATATGTCTTGATGAACCGCTTTCAAATTTGGATGCTAAGCTGCGTGTTCAGCTTAGGAACGAGCTGAAAGAGTTACAGCGTAGATTCGGAATTACCACAATTTATGTGACCCATGATCAGGAAGAGGCCCTAACCCTTTCGGATCGCATCGCAGTTTTTAACCATGGAAGCATTGAGCAGATCGGTGCGCCGGACGAAATCTATAACCATTCGGCTACTGAATTCGTCTGTAACTTTATTGGAGATATTAATAAGTTAAGTGATAATTTCCTTAGCCGAGTCGGTGCAGGTGATACAGGGAATGGAAAAAACAGCTATATCCGCCTCGAGAGGATGCATGTAAACGACAAAAAGGCGAACCATCTTTCCTGTTCCGCTGTCGTAGAGAATTTTGAGTATTACGGGCTTTATATAAAGTATACTTTAAATGCTTCAGGGGAGCTAATTAAAGTAATTGAGAAAAACAGCGGCACTCCTCTTTATAAGATGGGAGAACAGGTAAATCTTAGTTTTGACCCTGATCATTTAATGCGGTATTAATTATGAAACTTACCAGGTCGAAAATTATTCTGGGTCTGCTTTATACCTGTCTTTTATGGTTTATAACTGTCTTTCTAATTGTTCCCAATTTAAATGCCGCCCTTTCTGTCTTTTGGCAGAATGGCTCATTTACCATGAGGGCTATTGACCGTGTGTTCAACTCTGAACGTGCTGTTAACAGCCTTCGAAATAGTTTTCTTCTTGCACCCATACTTTCAATAACAGTCGGTTTTGTGGGGGTAAGCTTAGTTTTTATTACTGAATACTTCCGTATCAGGGGATCAAAAATATTACGCCATGGTTATATGACAACCCTTATTTATGGCGGAATAATTCTAGTTTCAGGTTATCGTTTTTTATACGGCCATGGAGGGTTTTTTACAAATACCCTTGCCGCTATTTTTGCCAATTTTAATACAGGATGGTTTGAAGGTTTTTGGGCAGTTCTTTTTGTTATGACCTTTGCCACCACAGGCAATCACATGATCTTCCTGCGAAGTGCAATGAGAGCAGTGGATTTCCAAACCATCGAGGCAGCTAAAAACCTCGGAGCAAATCAGCTTACAATTCTAAGGCGGGTTGTTCTTCCTGTTCTGACTCCTTCCCTGCTTGCAGTTACGACCTTCACCTTTCTTACAGGCCTTGGTGCGACTTCTGCTCCCCTGCTTGTTGGGGGCAGAAACTTTCAAACAATCAGTCCGATGATTATTTCATTTTCAAGAATGCAAGGTTCTCGTGATCTTGCAGTTTTTATGGCAATGATCCTTGGCCTTGCATCCCTAGCTCTGATTGGAATTTTAGCACAGTTGGAAAAAAGAGGTTATTATCTCTCTGTATCCAAGGTAAAAACCAATATAATTAAGCAAAAGATAAATAACCCGGTATTGAATATATTGATACATATTTATGCTTACGGTCTTTTTCTTATCTATGTTGCACCTGTTATCGCAGTTATTATTTTTTCCTTTACCGATGCTCCGACCATCGCAACAGGGCAATTAAGGTTAAGCAGTTTTACTCTTGAAAACTATATTAATGTTTTCACGAATATGCGTTCGTTAAGGCCGGTGCTTGTAAGTTTGATGTTCTCGTTTTCAGCCGCCCTTGGTGCTGCAATTCTTGTGGTGACTGTCTGCCGTATAATAACGAAGTTTAAGAATAAGGTAAGTACATTTATTGAATATACATTGATGATACCCTGGTTATTGCCTAATATGCTGATTGCTCTTGGGTTAATTACTACTTATAATATGCCCCGCTGGTTCATGCTCAACCGTGTATTAACAGGCTCCATTTTCATAATGATCCTTGGCTATTTAATAATACGCATACCCTTTACCTTGCGAATAACAAGAGCAGCCTTCTTTGCAATAGACGATGCCCTGGAAGATGCCGCAAAAAATCTTGGAGCTAAGACCTTGTATACATTCTTTAGAGTAATACTTCCAATTATTTTACCGACCATGCTTGCAGTCTTCGCACTAAACTTTAATGGCCTTCTAACCGAATTTGATATGTCCGTATTATTATACCATCCACTCCAATTGCCTTTGGGAGTACAAATACAGAACTTGACCATAGCCGATACCGCTACAGCAGACAATACTGCAATTACCTTTGTTTATGCTGTAATGATGATGGTCATCTCAGGTTTAGTGCTTTATGTTGTTTACGGGCGAGGCACGAAATTAGCTCATGAAGATACATGAAAACCCGAATTGCAAAAAAATAAAGGGAAGCCATATCCTTGAAGTGAGCTGTGCTTACTGTAAGTGTTTCATTGCAAGATATCAAAAAGTCGGTACGAGTAATTTCGTAAAAATGTATAACGATAGAATTATCTCAGGGAGCATTGATTTCTCTCTTTTCCATGGGGCAATATTCTGCCCCGGCTGCGGTGAACGCATTGCAACAAGATATGTAACTAAAATTGACAAAAAAGAAGCTTATAGACTTGTTCCTTCCGCATTTCATAAAAAGAAAGTATTAGTTTAATTTTGGCCTTGGCAGATTTCTCCCTGACAACTCTGCCATTACCTTATCAATATCGTTAACGATCCCTGAATCGATTTTGCCTGCATCGGCCATCTCCCTTAAAATGAGCATCGTCTCCCCATGATCACGCCCCGAGTGATATGGGCGCTTCTCGCTTACAGCCTGGTAAATATCGATGCAGGTCATTAACCTTGAGTTAAAATCGAGTTGATCGGCTTTTAAGCCTCTTGGATATCCTGAGCCGTCAAGCTTTTCGTGGTGATTCGATGCCCATTCGGTAATCAGACCGAGTCCTTCCATTTCACTAAGGAGTGAGTGTGTTTTGCTTACATGGTTTTTTATGACTCCAAATTCATCTTTATTTAGTTTGCCCGGTTTTTCAAGAATTTCGGATGGGATTGCAAGCTTGCCAATATCGTGGAGGGCAGCAGCAAGGAAGAGTTTTATTTTCTCGGTCATGTCATAGCCGTAAAACTCTGACATCAACCAGATGCGGTTTGCAATCTGCTCGGTATGTGTCCCCGTAGTTATCGATTTCCGGTCAATAATATGTGAGATAAACTCTGCAAACGGCACAAGGGCAGGATCATTCATATCTCTGGTCCAGACCGGAATCATATTATTTGTCGTTTCTGTTATTTTATCATTCCGTAAGGAGCTAAGCATGTTCTCGTCAAAAACATCAAGTAAGGCATTTCCTGCACGTTCTGTAAAACGGTTGTGAATTTCTGCTTCTATATTTTTCCGTAAATCAACCAGGCTTCCGGTGGCAATACTCTCAAGATGACGCTCCGCGTCTATCATGTCAGATATTGCTATAAGCTCTGCCTGCAGAGGAAAGTGACCTTCGCTTAGACCAAAGGGGCCCTGTCCGTCAGCCCTCTCGTGGTGATAAAGAATAAAGCCTTCAATGCTCTTATTGAATGGAAGAATTTCTGCGTTGCTCTGACCTATTGCACAGTGAGTCCCCAGGTTTGGGTTATCTTCCTCACGGCCCTGCTGAAGTAAAATGTACTCGGTCAAGGCATTGTCATGGAGCAGAGCACAAGAAACAAGGTCCGAGAGCTCCTCAATGGGAAGACCAAGCCTCCTCCCCATTGCCGAGCATAAAACTGCAATCCGTTTACCGTGGTTGGTTGTTGCTCCTATTAAGGCAATTTCCACAAGATCCAGGGCCTGGGCAAGAACCTGGATTAGCGAATCCATTCTAATAACCATTATATAAGCATAACAAATTTTGCAGGTCTAATGAATACTCTGCTTTGTCTAAATTTGTATGTATGGCAGTATATGTTGATAAATTCATCGATAAAATGTATCATTTTATATGGACTTTGAATCTAGTGCACAGCATGCTTCTCTCTTTGTTCTTCAACTTGGTCTTTTACTTCTTGCAGTGCGCGTTTTTGGGCGTCTTGCAAAGAAGGCAGGAGTGCCGCAGGTCCTTGGGGAGTTAATTGCAGGGATAATTATTGGCCCATACGCACTTGGAGGGATTTCGTTTCCCGGCTTTCCTCATGGCATTTTTCCCCTTGGTCCGCCTTCACTTGAAATCAGCGCAGAGTTGAATGCCTTTGCCACCATTGCCTCTGTTGTACTTCTTTTCATCTCAGGCCTGGAAACGAATCTTAAGCTCTTCCTTCGCTATTCTCTTGCAGGAAGCCTTATCAGCATTGGCGGGGTCATTGTCTCTATTACGGCAGGCGCCTTAATGGGCATGGTTTTTTTTCAAACTTCCTTCATGGATCCCAAGTGTTTGTTTCTTGGGGTGCTTATCAGCTCTAATTCACTCGGTATAATTGCCCGTCACTTAGCAGATCAGAAAAAAATGGACACTCCTGAAGGTGTAACCATACTTGCAACTTCTGTTTTTGATGATGTTAATTCAATTATTTTGCTTACGGTAGTGCTCGGATTAACTGCAGTAATTTCGGGAGGCGGGCATACAATCGGCTTGGTTCCTACCATCCTAGCCAATGCAGGCAGAACCATCGGTATCTGTCTTGGAGCTGTAGCCATTGGCTTACTTATCTCAAGAAGGCTTGCATCTATCTTAAAACTTTTTAATAACAGCTTTGCCTTTTCCATCCTGGCTTTAAGTATTGCCCTTATTCTTGCAGGGGTTTTTGAGATGCAGGGTCTTGCCATGATTATTGGTGCATATATCGCAGGGCTTTCTTTTTCCAAGACCGATATAGCACCTGTGATCGAAGAACGCTTAAGAGGTATTTACGAATTGCTTGTACCTGTTTTCTTTGCAGTTATGGGGATGATGGTAAATATCCGTGACTTGATAACACCTCGAGTTTTAATATTCGGATTCCTTTATTCAATTGCAGCTATAATTGCAAAGGTTGCAGGCTGTGGCGGTTTCTCCCTATTAATGGGATTTAACTTAAAGGGTGCATTGCGCATCGGAGCAGGGATGTCACCGAGGGGCGAGATGACCCTGATAATTGCAGGTATAGCTCTTGCAATGGGGATTTTGGATCATGAGCTTTTTGCAGTTGTTGTTTTGATGATCCTTATTACAACTCTGGCAGCGCCTCTTTTCCTTACATCCATGCTGAAAATTCCCGGCTCTGGTACGCGCAAGCAAAGCAGAGGCGATGGCTCTTCGTCAATGACTTGGGAGTTCCCAACGGTGGAAATCGCTGATCTTGTAACAAATACCCTTCTTACCGATCTTAGAAACGAAGGCTTTTATGTTCAGGTGATGAGTGTGGAGGATGGACTTTCTCAGGCTCGCAAGGAAGATATTTCTCTTACTATTCGTGAGGAAGGGCATAATGTTACGATTGAAAGCGCTGAAGCAAATATGACCTTTGTAAAAACCGCTGTTTTTGAAGTAATTGTAGAATTAAATGAGTCAATTCGCCTCTTAAAAGATAAATCTGATCCTGCTCAAATGAAAAAAGAATTATTAGACTCGGAGCCTGTGGAGCAGGGCAAGAGAAAGGCGCAGCCATTATTCTCACTTATAAAAAGTGAATGTACTTCAATCGATCTTAAAGGCGAGAACGAAGAGGAGATAATTGCAGAACTTGTTGATATACTTGTTGCAAATGATATGGTTCTTGACCGAGATATGGTTATACAGGATGTAACAGAAAGAGAAAAAACCATTCATACCGGAATGATTAACTCTATTGCAATGCCGAATGCTAAAACAGACGGTGTTGACGATCTTAGGGTGGCAATGGGGATAAAAAAGGAAGGGGTGGATTTTGGATCCATGGACGGGGAAAAATCAAGACTCTTCATCCTTACTGTTTCACCTAAAAAAGGTTTTGTGCCTCATCTTGAGTTCCTTGCTGCCCTAAGTACTATTTTTGATGATAGAAGTGTTTCTGAAGCAGTTATTAATGCTTCTTCTGCCGAGGAAGCAGTAGAGATACTGCATGGCGGAGATTAAAAAAAGGAGAATTAATTATGAAAAAATCGTTCGATTTTATTCGAGTTACTTTGAAGATAAAATTTATTTTATTTGCACTTCTCTTCTCATTGATTTTTAGTTCTTGTGATTGGGAAGGGTGGACTCTTGAAAATCTATTTGAGAGTAATTTACAGGGGACTTGGGTTACAAATGATCCTGAAAGTATTTATTCAGGGAGCCTTATTATTAGACGGGACAGTATAACTATTACCGGTTATGGTGAAAGCCAAACACCTTCAAGAGGCGGAAATGATGAGGAGCGGCCTTTCAAGAATATTACAAGGGGGCTTGCACTTGAAGGTTATTCTGAGAGGTCTTTCGGTTCCTCAAATGAAGGATATATTTATATAAATGACAAGGGCAGATTACAGGAAGGCATACACTATAATTATTGGACTGCTCGTGAACAACCGGGAAATATAGTGGTACATTTATTAACCTTCAGTTTCAGCGGAAGAATTCAAACCCTGCGGAGAACTGAAGGTTTTTCATATTAATCAACCCTATTCCTTGGGTTTTTTGCTATGTCAATGGCCTTAACAGGGCATATTTCGTGACAGCAGAAACAGCGGATGCATAGCTCATAATCAATAATTACCCTTCTTTCCTTCCCTTCGCCTTCGATCTTCATTGCCTTTGAACTGCAGATCTTTAAACAATCGGCACAGCGCACACAGGTACCGTGATTTATCTCAGGTCCTGCTATTCGTGAATCCCTATATTTCCTTAAGGACTTAGGTAGTATGAAATCAAGGAACTGCGACCTTGCCCTCTTAATACGCACTTTAACATAGTTTGGTATTTGCAGATCTTTTGGATTTAAGCCGGGATATTCGATCTCATTAAAGTCTTTTAGCCAGATCCCGCGGCTAAGAGCCTCTTTATTCACAGGTACACCGTGAGGAGGATAGCCCATAACGGTAGTGGCTGCTACGTCAATTGCAAGAAGGTTTGAAGATGCCATTATAAGGCCAACCTGTTTTGGACTTCCTCCTGCGGGGCCTGCTCCTTCCATCCCAATTATTGCATCAAGGAAGGCGTAGTCAGGCTTTACAGCGATGCAGAGGTCTACAAGCATTGAAGCAAAGGCCTCGCGGCTTGAATATCGTGCATGGTAGGTGCTTTTTGCTATAGACGGAATTAGGCCGAAGATGTTTTTTATTGCCCCTGTATAGTACATAAGCTGATGGGTTTTAAGCTTCGGAAGGCTGATAATAATATCAGCCCCATGTTTTCCAACGGTGAACTTTTTTACCGATTTTAAATCGGGACTCGATACCTCTGTCTTTTCCTTGGTAAAATCCACCCAGGGGATATCATACTTCTTTATTACATCAGAAATACCCGATGCCTTCGCAATAAATCCCGGACCCTGAATGCCGGGGCTGTCCCCCACCAGAATCTTTGATGCACCCATCTCTTTTATTAGGCGAATGGCAGCCTCAAGAAATACCGGGTGGGTTGTAATAGCCTTTTCAGGTGCAGAATCCGAGAGAATATTCGGCTTTAGTAATACACTCTTTCCTGCAACATTCAAATCGCTTGCAAGCTCAACTGCCTTTTTCAAAGCCTTATAAACCGATTCAATATCATAAGACGCGCATCGTTCAATACCTACTTTCTTGTTCATGGAACTATTATATGCGGATTTTCAAAAAAAAGTAAATCTGCTATTCTATGGTATGACTGTTCGACACAAGGCCTTGCTTGCCATTATTGCATGCGTTTTTTTCTGGGGATTTTCCTTTATTTCGATAAAACTTGCAGTTGAATTTATCCCGCCAATGACCCTTGGCGCTCTCCGTTTTGGCATTGCCATTTTATTTCTGTTCATAATAAAAAGAAAATATGCAAGGGATGAAAAGATTAGAAAGGAAGATATTTTTTTCCTTGCAGGAGCAGGTCTTACAGGTGTAACTATTTTCTTCTTTTTCGAGAATAACGCAGTGCACATGATCCCGGCTTCAGAGGCTTCAATAATTTCTGCCTGCGTTCCTGCAATGATTCTGATTGCAGAAGCCGTAGAAAGGAAATTCTTTATACGGGACAAGGAAAGTGAAAATAATATAAAGAAAACATCTTTTTACAGAACCATTTTACCCGGTGCAGGCGCTATAATTTCCCTTTCAGGGGTAGCAATGGTGGCAGGGATTTCCTTTAGCATATCAGGGACTGCCAGGGGTTATCTTTATATGATAGGTGCCTGCCTAAGCTGGGTGAGTTATTGCTTTCTTACACGGCCTCTTTTTGCGCGCCGCTCCATGATTTACATAGTTTTTTGGCAGTCTCTTATTGGATTTATAGGATTTTTACCCTTTACTCTCCTTGAGTTGCCCTGGCAGATCCCCGGTTTCCATGTATGGGCCCATATTGCCTTTCTTGGGATTTTTTGCTCAGCCCTTGGTTATTGGTTTTACGCCATTGCACTCAGGGATATAGGAATCGGGACTTCTGCCTTTTTTATCAATCTGATTCCTGTTGTAAGTGTAATCGGCGGTTTTATTGTGCTTGGAGAGCGTTTGCAACCACTACAGTGGGTTGGAGCGGTCCTTGTGCTTGCAGGCGTTTATATTGCCATGATTTCTTCAAGGAAAGCTTAAATGGGTAAAATGTCATACACGGCCTTTTATGCAAGGGTGATAGGCAGAGTCCAGGGCGTTGGCTTTCGATACTCCGCAGCAAGGGAGGCTGAAAGGCTCAAAGTTAAGGGCCGGGTGAGTAATGCCGCAAACGGTGATGTCGAAGTTTGGGCTGAGGGCTCGCCGGGGAGCTGCGAGCTTTTCCTCAAATGGCTTAACAAGGGGCCGCAATTTTCACGGGTAGATTCTGTTGAAGTTGAGATTATCGAACCCAAGGGCTATGACAGTTTTTCTGTCGGATATTAGGTTAGGTTTTTTACCCACCTCTCCTTACGAATAAAATGCCGGCAGATAATTATCTTAATAAAATCGGTTAATTTTAAAATTGTAAACATCAGCACAGGCCCGAAGTTTGTAAAATAGGAAAGAATGATTGCCCCCGGTGTAAATAGGATTGTATTAACCGTAAGGTCTGCATACATTCCCATTGCAGTGTCACCTCCTGCTCTTGAAATTGCAAACTGCGAATTGAGATAACCCCAAAAAGGAAGGTATGCAAGGATCACGAGCACTAGGCCAAGGCAGGTGGCTCTTGCAACCGGGCTTAAGTTCACAAAGACAATCGGGATTAGGAAATAGGCGACTACAGCTCCAAATAAGGCAAGAATGATACATGCAACCACCGAGCCCGACCTAAGCCATTGTGCCCGTCTCCTCGCTTCATCAAGCTTGCCTGCTCCCAAAGTACCGCCCACCAGCACTGTTGTCGTAACCCAGATGCCACCGAAAATGAAAAAGACTATGTGACAGATTGTCCAACCTGCAGCCATTCCCGCGATGACTTCTGCACCTCCTCGGCGATTATACATTGCAATCATGACTGTCTCAGAACTTGCCCATGACATTTCTGAAGCGAAGATCATTGCAGACTTGTTTAGGATTTCTTTAAATAATCTCATGTTAGCAAAAAGCAAATTTCTAAAATTGACATAAAAAGGAGCCTTTAGTATAATAGCAAAAAATATAAACAGGACAGCTTCAATGAATCTGGCAATAATCGTTGCATAAGCTGCGCCTGTAACTTCAAGGCGAGGTGCTCCAAGGTTTCCGTAGATTAATACCCAGTTTCCGAATGTATTTATTAAGGTTGCAATACCTGAAATTATGAGCGGTACTCCGGGTTTTGCAATTTCGCGGAAGCTGCTTCCTATAGAATAGGAAATGGCCACAGGCAGGAAGGTCCATGAAATTAAATTGAAGTAATGTGAGCCAATTATTATTATACCTTCCTGATCAATATTTCCCATGGTCAGCAAGGCAATCAATGGCTCTGTAAAAGCTCTGAAGATGCTAAAGGCTAATACGGCCATTAATATGCTTAGAAGAACCTTGAAGCGATAGGCATGCTTCATCCCTGTGCTGTCATTCGCGCCATTAAATTGAGCAATGTAAATCCCGCCTGCCTGGCAGATGGTATTGATTATGACAATGAATATAAAAGTAAATTGATTTACAACATTAACGGAAGCCATGCTCAGGTCTCCAAGACCTGCAACCATGAAGTTGTCGATCAGGGAGACCATGCTCATGATAAGCTGCTGCATCATCACAGGCAGAGCGATTGCTATGGCTTCCTTATAAAAGGAGCGGGAGCCGAAGTATCGGTTCAAGAAAGGCTTAAGTCAAATCATGAATAAACAACCCCGAGAGAAGTTTTGGCTCAAACCAGGTGCTCTTTGGAGGCATTATCTTTCCTGCATCCGATATGTCCATTAAATCGTCCAGCGTTGTCGGATGCATTGAAAAAGCAATAGCCATGTCTGCTTTTACCCGTCTTTCAAGTTCCGTTAAACCTCTTATGCCCCCAACAAAGTCAATGCGCTTATTTGTCCTTGGATCATCGATGCCGAGTATCGGAGATAAAACCAGGTTTTGCAAAATGGAAACATCAAGCCTTTGAACCGGATCACTTTCGTCGATGCATTCCTTCTTGGTATGCATCGTATACCAGTTGCCGTTAGTAAAGAGGCCGAAGGAATGTTTTTTCGGCGGCTTAACTGCACTTGAGGCTTTCTCAAGATCGAAAGATTTTTTTAGCTTCTCAAAGAAATCAGCCTCGCTTAATCCGTTAAGGTCTTTTACTAGTCTATTATAATCGTAAATAAAGAGCTGATCTGAGGGAAAAATAACCGAAAGGAAGTAGTTAAACTCTTCTTCACCTGTATAATCAGGCTTTGCCTCCCTGCGTTTCTGTGCGACACGAACGGCAGAGGCACAACGGTGATGCCCGTCTGCGATATAAAGCGCAGGGATCCTCTTAAAGCATTCGGCAATCTTCTCAATAGACTCGGCGCAGTCGACTACCCAGCCCTCATGTTTGACATTGTCAGCAACGAAGGAGAATATCGTACTGCTCTTTGAAACCCAACTCGAAACAATTTCTGCAAGCTGCGGATCGGGCCTGTGTGTAAGGAAGATGGGGCCGGTATTTGCATCAAGGGTGTCAACGTGACGTATGCGGTCTGCTTCCTTGTCTGCACGGGTCAGCTCATGCTTTTTGATCTTGTCTTCAAGGTAATCGTCAACATGGGGGCAGGCAACAATACCTGTCTGTGACCTGCCGTCCATGGTCTGTCTATAGATGTAATAACAGTCCTTTTCTTCCTTAAGCATTTTATCCGAAGACCTAAGGGCGAGGAAGTTTGATTTAGCTTTTTCATAGACCTTGTCATCATAAATATCAACAGCCGGATCAAGGTCTATCTCTGCCTTATCAACATGTAAAAAAGAAAAGGGTTTATCCTTTACCATTATACGAGCTTCATTACTGTCCATTACATCGTAGGGGAGGGCAGCAATTTTATCTGCATACCCTTGGGCAGGGCGCAGGGCACGAAAAGCTTTTACCTTTTTCATTTTAACTCCATTTAACTACTTGTTTTCTTTTTCAAACTTCTTCATAAAATCGACAAGATACTCAACACCATCTTTGGGCATTGCATTGTAAATGGATGCGCGCATTCCTCCGACATCCCTATGACCCTTAAGGTTGGACATTCCTGCAGCAACGCTTCCCTTTATAAACTTATCGTCAAGCTCATCGCTCTCTGTTCTGAAAGTTACGTTCATAATTGAGCGATCTTTTGCCACTACATGACTCTTATAAAAGTCTGTTGAATCAAGGAAATCGTAGAGTACCTTTGCTTTCGCTTCGTTATGTGCTTTCATGGCAGCAAGACCGCCATTCTTCTGTAAATACTCAAGAACGAGCTTTGCAATATAGATCGGCCAGCAGGGAGGAGTGTTTTTCATCGAATCGTTTTCTGCTTGCACCTTATAGTTGAGCATTGTGGGAGTTCCCGGCAGGGGATCGTAGATCAGATCTTTTTTGATTATTACGATAGTAACCCCTGCAGGTGCAATGTTTTTCTGTGCACCTGCATAAATCAGCCCGTATTTTGAAACATCAACCGGCTCTGAAAGTATGCAGGAAGACATGTCGGACACTATGGGTACCTTCCCTGCATCAGGCAGGTACTTCCACTTCGATCCTATAATCGTATTATTCTCGCAAATATGCAAATAGTCGGCAGCGGGGTCAAGTTTAAGTTCGTTTTGCTCAGGGATTCTCTTATAGTTTTCTTCCTTGGTACTGCCTGCAGCCGAGATCGTTTTACCTGTAGGTCCTCCGACAAGCTGCGCCTCTTTATATGCAGTATTTGAAAAAATTCCTGTAATAACATAATCGGCCTTTCCGTTCTTTGCAAGAAGATTCATCGGAATCATGCCGAATTGCTGGGTTGCCCCTCCCTGTAAGAAAAGCACCTTATAGTTATCGGGGATACCCATCACTTCATGGAAAAGCTCTTCGGTTTTTTTTATAATGATATCATACTCTTTTGAACGATGGCTCATCTCCATGACTGACATACCGCAGCCTTCAAAGTCTACAAGATTCTTCTGTGCATCAAGAAGCACTTCCTTGGGTAGTACCGAGGGGCCTGCCGAAAAATTGTATAAAGTTTTCATTTAAATCTCTCCTTAATAATTGCAACGATTTCCTCGCCAATTCGATTCTGAGCTTCTGCCGTTGAGCCTCCCACATGGGGGGTCATGGAAATCTTTGGATGGGTATAAACCTTCTCGTCCTTAATCGGTTCCTCGTCAAAGACATCAAGACCTGCACCTGCAATCTTACCGCTGTCAAGGGCTTTAAGCAGTTCTGCAGTGTCTACGAGCTGAGCCCTTGCTGTATTAATTATATAGGCGCCTGTCTTCATTTTTGCGATATTTGCACTATCAAGGATTGGCTTATCTGCCTTTGGTACATGCAGAGAAACAAAGTCAGAGCTTTGCAATAGCTCATCAAGTGAGACATACTTAAACGGCTCATTCTCAGGTTTATGACCGGATGTATTTGTATAGATCACCTTCATGCCCAAGCCGCTTGCCATTTTCGCTGCACAGCGGGCAATCCTGCCCATCCCGATTAACCCAAGGGTCTTTCCTGCAAGCTCAATGCCCTCATAGCGTTTCTTTTCCCATTTTCCTGCTCGCATTGTGACATTTGCATCGTAGATAAAACGCGTAAGGCTGAACATATGACCGATAACGAGCTCTGCAACAGAGACGCTGGATGCATTTGGGGTATTCCGGACTTCGATGCCCTTTTCCTTTGCGTAAACGGCATCAATATTATCGATGCCTACACCTCCCCTTATTACGAGCTTCAGCTTCCCGCTCTTGCTCGCCTCATCAATTACGGGTTTGCGAATCTTGGTTGCACTGCGAACTACCACCACATCAAATTCTGCGGCCTTTCCGGGTAATTCATTTTCATCATAAAATTGCTGTACTACCTCAAATCCTAAATCGGATAGAGCCTTTGCGGCACTTGCTTCAATGCCGTCTGTAGCCAGTATTCTTACCATACTAACGTACCTCCATACGTGATTTATGCGCTATTGCAGTAATGCAGTCTAGCACTTTTTGCTTAAATTTTCAATAGATAGCGTTCCAGCCGGAGGCAGGCCTCTTCAACATTTTCCTTGTGCCCGAAGCCGGAAAAGCGTATGAAGGAATTGCCTGCAGGGCCGAAACCGCTGCCCGGGGTCGTTATTAACCTGCACTTTGTTAAAATTTCTGAAAAAACTTCCCAACTTTCCCTCCCCGGGAAATGAGCCCATACATAGGGTGATGCTTCGCCTCCTGTACAGGAAATTCCGCCCTTCTCCAAAGTGGTCTTTATTTGCCGTGTATTTTCAAGGTAAAAATCACAAAGCCTTTCCATCTCCTTAAGGCCATCATCTTCAAGAGCCGCAAGACCCCCTGCCTGGGCTATGTTTGAAGCTCCGTTAAAAATCGTCGTACAAATTCTATTCCAGTCATCGTTCACACTTTCTCCCGAACTATACTTAAGAGCCTTCGGAACTATGGACCAACCAAGCCGCACCCCCGTAAAACCTGTCGTCTTACTGAAAGAGTTAATTTCGATGGCGCATGTACCTGCTCCGGGTATCTCAAAAATACTCTTTGGTAAGTCATTGTCGCGAATAAAATGTGAATACGCAGCATCAAAAATTATTATTGATTTTGTCTTATGCGCAGCCTTTATAAGGAGGGTTAACTGCTCTCTGTTTGATACTGCCCCTGTCGGATTGTTTGGCGAGCAATAATAAATTAAGCCGCCCTCGGGGAGCATTGACAGATCGGGGAAAAAGCCGTTTTCCTTAGTACACGGAAGGTATGTGATGCCCTTATAACCTGAGCCCTCAAAAGCGCCTGCCGCCCCGATAAAAACCGATCCGTCAACATAAACCGGATAGGAAGGGTCCTGCACCGTAACCGGAATGCCTGCGCCAAAGAGCAATTGGAGCCTGCCTATGTCACACTTTGCACCGTCAGAAACAAAGACTTCATCGGGGGCTATGATACCCGGGTAAAAAATTCTTGCGATTCTTTCCCTTAAAACCGGAATCCCCTGCTCATCACCATAACCTGTATAACCTTCTGCTGTTCCAAGTTTGCGGGCTCCTTCAATAAGCCCCGAATTAATATGAGGCATTATCGGCTCTGTAGTATTTCCTATTCCAAGGCTAATTATTGGAGGCCCGGGATTCGCTTCTTCAAACTCCCTCCTCCGTTTTGCAATTTCAGGGAATAAGTAGCTTGCCTTTATGTTTGCAATCGCAGCATTTCTCTTTGGCATTTTAAACCACAATACCTGACATCAGCGTAATCTCTATGCCCTTACCCCTCCACATTTGTGCAATCTTATTAAGGCCGATAGAGTCACTTGACATATGCCCTGCAACAATCACATTCCCGATCTTCTGCTCTTTCACTGCTTTCGCATCTTTTTCGGTTATGTGCATGCGAATTAAAGTACCGACTCCTGCTTCAAAATACTCCTTGGTAATGTCGGCCCCGGGCCCCGTTAGTCCTGCCATAAGTACGTAGATCTTCCCTGCATAACTTTCCTTGTTCCCGACTCGTATTACCGGCTTCCTTGCAGAGTTCTTATACTCGTTTAATTCATTTAGGGCATCCAGTACTTCCTGTAACTTTGTTTCGACCTTCCCTGCAAACTTACTGTCAAGGTGCTTTTGCACTGTGGCTTCGCTGATTATATCTGCCGGGGTATGCAGGCACATAAAAGGCATTCCAAGGAGCTTTGCAGCACTCTCACTTCGCCTTGAATTTGAAACATGACTATTATAACTTAGTTCTTCCCTCCTCTCTTCAAGAAGCTTCTGAGATTTATTGCGAGGCACTCCAAGAGCTTCAAGCTTATAAATATGCCTTTTTAATAACTCGAGCATATTCGGATTAGTATTCCTTGGATGATGTGATACAACGCAGTCATAACCCAACTGCCTTGCCAAAAGGAGCTCAGGGGTGTCCATATCAACACCCATAAGTATCTTCTTAATATTATCACCGGGAACGATAATTCCGCAGTCTTCGGGCATTTCCTTAAGCCCCGCAAGTTCCAGTGCAGAATTCATTAAATCTTGTGTGTTCATATTACCTCCATCCTCATTCTTATTGCGTTCTCGTTATAAACCAATTTTACTATAACTTTCCCGTCAGGTATAAACCCCATTTTTCTGTAGAAGTTAATTGAGTTTTCATTCTTTTGAAAGACCCATAAAGTTATTTCTTTTTTCCCCCGATTCTTTGCTTCTTCAATGCACCTGCTAACAAACTCGGTGCCAATTCCTTGCCTTTGAAATAAGGGGTCTATGTATATTCCATGCAGCTCGTATGTATCAGGCCCCTTATCTTCATCCCTGCAATCTCCTATTGTCATAAAGCCCTTTATCATATTACTTTCTTCGCAAATCAAAATCTTGTCTTTATTATTCGGGTCAGAAATGTATTCACGGAATCTTTCTTCCCTGACTTTTACTGTTAATACGTTAACAAGATGCTCCATGGAGATGAAGTCCTTGTATGCGCATCTCCAGCCGAAAACATGTATTTCTGCCATTCTGGAACTGTCATCTAAGACGGCTTCTCTTATCATCTCTATACCTTTATCTCAGCCCATTTACCCCTTGCAAAACGAGCCCTTGCAAGGAAGAAACAAACAACACCGTCAGCACTCAATGCAATCCAAATACCGGCAAGCCCGAGCTGAAAGGGGAAGAGGGAGTAAACAAGAACAATGCTTACTAACGGCCGTAAAATAAGTATGCCGACAAATGTAATTAAAGCTACGAACCGTGAATCGCCCGCTCCTCTTAAAGCGGAGTTATAAATAAACCTTGCATTTGAAAAAACATTAACAAGGGCGATTATTTTAATCATATTGGATGCAAGCAGAGACAGGGCTCTGTCGGTGGTATAAAGAGACGCAATAAGCTCGCCCCCAAAAAAGAGTAATAGCGAAACCAGAATTGAAATTATTAGGCATAGGTTATGGGTCATCTTTACATAAGTCTTCGCAAGGTCCACTCTAACCCGCCCAAGGCTCTGCCCGACAAGGGTTGTTGCGGCAGCACCGAAGGACATCCCTGTCATAAAAGATAATTGCTGTAAGTTCATTGCAATCATGTGGGCTGCATACGAATGGTCTCCAAGAGATGTTACGATTATTGTGAAAAGCATCATTCCGACCCTCATGAAAACCTGTTCCACAAGGGCAGGGAAGCCGATTCTCCAAATTCGCCTTATCATAGAAAAATTAACATTGAGCATTTTTCTTATGTCAAGACGAATATATTCCTTGCCTGAAAGAACCTTGGAAAGGGCCATCGCAAGTGTTACGCATTGTGCTATACATGTGGCGATGGAAGCGCCTGCAAGGCCGAGGGCAGGGAAACCAAAGTTTCCGCTAATAAGGCAGTAGTTCATTATAACTTTTACAACATTACCCACTGCATTATTATAAAATGCCGCCCTTGTATTTCCCGAGCCCCTTAAGGCTGCATTGATTGTAAATGTTAGGGCAAGCGCAGGAAATCCGTAGACCTGTATTCTAAGATATTCGTTCGCCCCGAGGATCATTTCTTCGGATATGTTCGAGCCTGCAAGAAAACGTATAAGGCCGTTTCCGCCAAAGAAAAGGGAAATGCATAGTATTACAGAAATACCTGTGGCCATGATCAGAGCCTGGTTTAGGGCCATATCTGCACTTTCTTTATCTCTTGCACCCTTGAAACGAGCCACCATTGCAGTTGAGCCGACATTCATTGCCATAAAGGCAGCAAGCATCACAAACCTCGGCTGTGTTACAAGACCCACAGCTCCTATTGCAAAGGCTCCAAGGGCCCCAACCATGATCATGTCAATCATGGAAACAAGGGAAGCAAGTATACTTTCCGCAAGTGCAGGCCAAGTTAGGCCAAGTATTAGAGAACGTTTACCTTTTAGAGATTCTACTTCAATGTCAGGGTGTGAGCTCAACCCACTATTCCCGACATCATTGTTACTTCAACTCCTGCCTCTCTCCACTTATCTGCTATCTTGTTTAAACCAAGTGAATCGCTTGACATATGTCCTGCTATAATAACATTCCCTATCTTCTGCTCCTTAATTATCTTTGCGTCCTTTTCAGGGATATGCATCATGACAAGGGTACCGACACCTGCTTCAAAATACTCTTTAAGAATATCCGGCCCCGGGCCCGTTAGGCCCGACATCAGAACGTATATCTTGCCTGCATAGCTCTCCTTGCTTCCGACCCGGATTACCGGCTTTCTTGCCGAGTTCCTGTATTCGCTAATTTCTTCAAGGGCATCAACTATTTCCTGCAGTTTAGTATCCTTTTTCCCTGCGAACTTTCCGTCAAGGAATTTCTGCACGATTCCCTCGCCAATAATATCAGCAGGTGTGTGAATGCTTATATAGGGCATTTTTAGAAGCTTCGCGGCACTTTCGGTTCGTCTTGAATTTGAAACGTGCATATTATAATGAAGCTCTTCCTTTCGCTCTTCAAGCCTTTTCTGAGCTTTATTTCTCGGCACCCCAAGGGCCTCTAGTTTATGAATATGGGTGTTTAGAACTTCAAGTTTATTCGGATTCGTATTTCGAGGGTGATGTGATACTACACAGTCATACCCGAGTTCCTTTGCCAATAGGAGCTCGGCAGTATCCATGTCGACTCCCATCAAAACCCGTTTGATATTACTGCCCTCAACATCAATACCGCAATCCTCAGGCATTTTATCGAGCCCTGCCAGTTTTAGGGCACTGTCCATCATTTCCTGTGTGTTCATAAAATCCTCCGTTTTTTTGGGTCTTTTTAACCTGTGCAAAGGATTATTATATCACAGTTCTATAATTTTGATAATATAGGCCATACCCGTTTTAATTCGGAAGGGATATTTATCTTCTGGGGACAGGCATTGAGGCAGAGCCCGCACTCGGTGCAGGCTTCAGGGCCCTTATAACGCACATTGTTCCAGATTATTCCGCTTGCAAGGCGCTTCCTTACAGACTCGTCAAGGCCCCAAATCTTATGACGCAGGTACTGTGTAAATATCCACCCTATGCTTATCTTTTCGGGGCATACATGGCAGTAATTACAGTTTGTGCAGTATAGGTCATTAAGCTCTTTTAACTCGTGGCTTCTCTCGATTAGGGCCTGCCTCTCTTCGCCGGGGATACTGTCGGCATTTTCTGCATACCTGACATTCTCTTCAAGCTCTTGTAAGGTATTCATCCCTGAAAGCACCATGTCCACGCCGGGATGCCCCCATACAAAACGCAGGGCCATCTCCGTTGCGCTGCTCGCCCCTGAACCCATGCACTCAAGGAACTGCTGTCCCCCGTCACTAAGGGCCCCTCCCATCAGCGGCCCCATCACCATGGTCCCCAGCCCCTTCGACTTTGCATATGCAAAAATATCTTCGTTCCTGCGATCCACGATATTGTACTGCCCGAGCAGGGTAGAAAAGGCGCCAGTATCAATCAACTCGTGCATCTTATCAACATCGCTATGGAAGGACATTGAAAGATGACGCATCAGGCCAATGGACTTTGCCTTTTCCGCTTGGTCTATTAGCTTTAAACCTAAAACCTTATCTTGATAAGTCTTATACGACAAAGCAGGAAAATGATAAAAGTCAATGTATTCAAGTTGCATCAGATCAAGGGCGCGCCTTAGGTAGTCGATAAAGTCTTCCGGCTTTTCTATTAAGTGAAGCATTATTTTTGATGATAAATGTACTTTATCTCGTATGGAATGGAGGGCGGCCCCAACCGCCCTCTGACTGTCAAAATTACAGTAAAACCAGTGCGTGTCAAAAAAATTGATACCAAGCTCAACAGCTCTCTTCATGAGGGGAGTTGCAAGCTCATCATCTACCATCTGCTTCCCGTCTTTCTCTGTCATCGGAAGGCGCATGCACCCGAAGCCTAGGGCAGGGACCTTGATGCCCGTTTTCCCAAAATCGCGATATATCACTTTTTTGCTCCTTTTCGTTTCTTCACACATTCGGTCAAAAGATATTCAATTTGCCCGTTAAGCGAGCGGAAATCATCTTCTGCCCAAGTTTGTAGATCCTTCCAAAGGGCAGGGGAGAGCCGAAGCGGGATTTGCTTTTTAGTCTCCGGTATCGGACCCGATTTCGGCTCAGGCTTTTTATCGCTCAAAATTGATCCCCCGCTTAGTACAGTGAACCGCTATTCACCACCGGTTGGGCATCCCTGTTTCCGCAGAGCACCACAAGAAGATTACTCACCATTGCAGCCTTGCGCTCTTCGTCCAGATCTACAATATTACCTGCACTCAATTTCTTCAAGGCCATTTCAACCATGCCCACAGCTCCATCTACAATCATCTGCCTTGCATCGATAATTGCCGAAGCCTGCTGCCTCTGAAGCATGGCCGCCGCAATTTCAGGAGCATAGGCAAGATGGGTGATACGTGCTTCTTCCACATCAAGCCCTGCAATTTCAACCTTTGACTGTATTTCGTCTCTTAGCTTCATTGCAATTTCCTGACTGCTTCCGCGGAGGGTCTTCTCGTTATCATCGCCATAAGTATCGTAGGGATAAAGCCGCACAATGTTTCGCAGTGCTGAATCGCATTGAATTGAAAGGAACTCTTTATAATTATCAACGTTAAAAACTGCCTTTGTCGGGTTTATAACCTTCCACACCACAACAATACCTATGATGATGGGATTTCCTAGCTGATCATTTACCTTCTGTGTGTCGTTGTTCATCGTAATAACTTTAAGTGAAATCTTTTTGCTGGTAAAACTAGGCATTCCTGTAACCTGGACACTTGTTCCCGGCACAGTCGTTGCGCCTTTCTGCGGTGTAACGGTGGCACTGCTTGTGGAGGTGGTTCCTGCGGCAGGGTTAACCGCGGTAACAAAGGGGTTAACAAAGTAAAACCCTTCTTTCTTAATCGTTCCGTAATACTTCCCGAAAAGAGTCAGCACAAGCGCCTCGTTTGGTTTAATTATTTTTAAACCGATATACGGGAACCAGCTAAAAACCGAAATGTATACGCTTCCTGTAACGACAAGAAAAATGCCTGCTGCTGAGGCAGGGCCAAGGCGGGCAAGTAGGATTGAGCCGTAAACTATTCCTGCAATGGCGGCGAGTATCACAAGGGTCGTTAGAATTAATGCGGCCATACCGCTCCTTGTTTTTGCTTCCTTTTCCTCATAATGAATTAAATTTGATCTTTCCATGAAGATCCTCCTATATATTATTGTGATATCATTATGATATCTTTAATTCTTTTTGTCAAGCACTTGGCTCATGCGAGCCAAGCTTATATAATTAATTTTTTAAGGAAACACAATGAATGGCATCTTTGCAACAATAAAAATGTCGGCAACGGGGAAACTCCACGGCGGCATTTTAGCCTTATTCTCGAACTATCTCTTTAATATGTTCTTCCTCCTCCCCATGATATTCCTCTGGCAATCCCTTGCGGCAGGGGGTGCAGACCTTGGCGGCTTTTCTTTGAGTCAGCTCTTAACCTATACCTGCATATCCGCAATCTTTCGATCTGTCTTAAACGTGCAGTCAGGTGCAGTCTCCTGGCACTACGAGGGGCAGATCATCGACCTTTACCGCCGCCCTCAAAGCATTTTCGGCCAACTGGTCACAACCACCATTGGAGGATGGCTCCCCGAATTGCTTTTTTTCAGTCTTCCCCTGCTTCTTCTTTTGCCCCTTCTTGGCATTAATATAATTCCTGCATCTGCATTATTCTGGCCCTGTCTCTTTCTTTCGATTTCTCTTGGTTTTGCAGTAGATTTCCTTTTTTCCTGCTTCATAATTAGGATGAAAAACGCCAACTGGCTCGCCTACACTCTGCGGAATGCCGTCATCCTGCTTCTGTCGGGGGCTGTTATCCCCTTTGACCTCCTGCCCTGGGGTATGGGAGATATCTTTAACCTCCTGCCCTTCGGGAGCCTTGCCGCGGCCCCCCTCTCTGTCTTTGTCGGGATGGCAAGCCCGGGAGCGATTATTCCCCTGCAAATCTTCTGGAATATCTGCCTTTGGCCCTTAGCCTTCCTTGCCTACGCAAAGAGCCGTGAAAAGATGGTTTCGTATGGAGGGTAAAATAACGCGCAAAATGACAGAGAAAGTTACATTCAGAAGATTAATCGAACTCTATGCTCTTTCTGCCCGTATGGACCTTGACTTTCTCCTTCGCGATTCAAGAATCTCACTTATGGCAATTGCAGCAGATCTGCTTTCGAACATAGCAGCAGTCTCCGGCATCTTTCTTCTTGCATGGCGCTTTGACGGTGTCGGCGGTATGAGCCGCTGGGATGTGCTCTTCATGCTCGGTTATGTCACCTGTGTGAACGGCCTATATCAATTATTTTTCTCAAATAATAACGGCCATATAAGCCGCCGTATTGGGAGGGGCCAACTCGATCATATGTTCATTCAGCCCCTTCCCTTTTCCGTTCAGCTTGCAACAGACGGCTTTATTCCTTTCACGGGAAGCCAGAACATTCTATTCGGAATCGGAATCATCCTCTTTGCCCTAAACGGAATGGGAATGAGCATTAGCCCTTTATGGGTTTTTGGGATGATAGGATACCTGCTTATAAGTCTTTCCATTATAGTGGGCCTTTCCTATCTTTTTTCTTCTCTTGCATTCAGGAGGCAGGTGGCCTTTGAAGAAGTTGCCACCACTATTGTTGATGATATTACAGGGGTCCTCTGTAATTACCCCCTTTCGGGGATGCCCGTAGCCGTGCAGTGGACTCTAATTAGTGTTATACCTGCAGGATTACTCGGATGGTTCCCTGCAATGGCCTTGCTTGGTAAAATGCCTCTTGGCCTCTCAGTTTTTTATCCATTGCTTGTTGCAGTTATTATCTGGATTCTTGCAGCTATATTTTTAAAGAAAGGATTAATGTTTTATGTCAAACTCGGGTCAAACCGTTATACACCCGGCGGACACCGCCGTTAGTTTTAAGAATGTTACAAAGGTATTCTCTCAAAAACAGCCCCCCGCCTCCTTCGCGGACTTCCTTAAGCCGAAGCACCTGACAATAAATGCCCTTGATGATGTTTCTTTTACATTGGAGCAGGGGGAGCTTGTTGCGTATGCAGGACCAAACGGTGCAGGAAAAAGCACCACGATAAAACTGCTCGGTGGCATGCTTGCACAAACCGGGGGAGAGATCTCTGTTTTAGGAATGTCGCCCCTAAAAAACCGCATTCCCCTTATGCGTAAACTCGGAGTCCTTTTCGGTAACCGCACCGAGCTCTGGTGGGATCATCCTGTTTCATCGAGCTTTCGCTGGAAGCAAAGGGTCTGGGATATTCCAAAGAAGGACTTTGAAGAAATGCAGGCCCTCGTCCTCGATCTTCTGGACATAAGGCCCTTCTTTAAGACCTTTGCACGCGAGCTGAGCCTCGGTCAGCGCATGAGGGCCGACCTCGCCATGATGCTGCTCCACCGCCCAAGCCTCATCCTCCTTGACGAGCCCACCCTCGGCCTTGACGTTCTTGCCAAACGCCAAATGATAGGCTTTCTGAAAACCCTTAACCAAAATGAAGGTACAACCATCATTGTTACAAGTCATGACATGGACGACCTTGAAGAAATGACAAAGAGAATTTTATTAATCTCAAACGGCAAGATTGCCTTCGACGGGAGTTTCGCCTCTTTGCGTGATGAACTCGGATGCACAAGAAGGGCCATTATCACCTTTAAGGATGACAGTCGTAAGGAAATTGCATATAATGATACAGCTAAGTTATTAGAGGAGCTTTCGGGAATGCCAAATATTGCAGATATCAGTTTTTCCCAAACTTCTCTTGAAGAGGGCCTTGCAAACCTCTTTGCAAAATGGAGAAGTACTAAGTGATTTCAATGCATAAAATCAATAAAAGTTTTGGCGATAAGACTGTCTTGAGGGAGGTCAGCTTCCACGTAGCAGAACGTGAAATTTTCGGTCTTCTTGGGCCCTCAGGAGCGGGGAAAACCACCATCATCAATATACTTACCAATCAGGTAATACCTGAAGGGGGAAAGCATGAAGTTGGTGCTACTCCCATGGAAACAGGGCTAATGCTCGAAGAAGACGGCCTTTATAAACGCCTAAGCCTAACGGAAAACCTAAATCTTTTCGCAGGTATCTACGGTGTTGAAAGGGCCAAGGTGATGCAGGCCCTTAAAAGCGTAGGGCTCGAAAACGATGCAAAGCTTCAAGTTTCAAAACTCTCCAAGGGGATGAGGCAGAGACTCGCCCTTGCAAGGGCGATTTTACATTCACCAAAGGTTCTGTTTCTCGATGAGCCGACTGCTTCGCTTGACCCGACCACTGCAAAGGGCATTCATCAATTGATTGGCGGGCTTCGGGATAAGGGGACTACAATCTTCCTTACCACTCATAATATGGAAGAAGCTGTTGATTTATGCGATAAGGTTGCCCTTTTAAATCATGGAGTAATAGTCGAATACGGAAGCCCAAAGGAAATTTGTGACAGGCACGATTCTTATAAGACAGTGCCTGACCTTGGCTCAGTCTTCAGGAAAATGACAGGAGTAAAGGTACAATGAATGCAGTAAGAGCGATTTTCATAAAACAGATGAACGACTTGCCAAGGAATGTTTCCATCACCCTTCTCTTTATACTATACCCTGCAATGTCTTATATAATGGGGCAGGTAATGGGGGATGTCGTTCCCTTTGTTGCAATGTTTACCGCCATGTTTGTGGGAAGCACTCCAATGATAGCAATGTGCAATACAGTTGCAGAAGACAGAGAGTATAAGAGTATTCGCTTCCTTGTTATTGCAGGTGTTAAACCCCTTCAATATCTCTTTGGTCTTGCTATTTTTGCCATATCCATGTCACTGCTTCCCCTCTCTGTCTTTGCATATCAGAGCGGATATACCGGTGTCACTTTATTTCATTTCTTTCTTATAACCGTTTCCGGTTGCATTGTCTCTGCAATTCTTGGTGCATCAATTGGCATTATGTCAAAGAATGTGCAGCAGGCAACGGCAATTTATTCCCCCGTAATGCTTTTACTTGCCTTAATGCCGCCTATTGCCGCCGTTAATGAAAACATTGCCCGCATCGGGGAGTTTATATACTCATATCAAACATTTATTTTCATGTTTAACCCTGAAGCAGGCATAAATCGCCCCCTGCTTGTAATTTTTGCCAATCTGGCTATTCTCCTGATTTTCTTTGTGGCGGTCTATAAAAAGAAGGGCCTCCGGGGCTGACCGCAAACGTGCGTTGACAAAATAGTCTTTATAAACTTAGATATACTCAATGAAAAAAGTTAAAATTGTAGCTATAGTAGGCTCACTAAGAAAAGGTTCCTTTAACGGGCAACTTGCTGTGCAGGCAGGAAAGGTTCTTGGAGACAGGGCAGAGTTAGAAATTCTTGAATTTTCTGATGTCCCGTTTTTTAACCAGGACATCGAATACCCTGCTCCTGATGCAGTTAAGAGGGTAAGGGAGATAGTTAAATCTGCTGACGGGCTCTGGTTTTTTTCACCTGAGTATAATCACTCTTTTCCGGGAGTCTTAAAAAATCTTATCGATTGGCTTTCAAGACCTATAAACGAGAGCGAGGGACAGGTGCTTGCGGGCAAGCCGGCCGCATTGAGCGGAATAACGCCCGGGATTTCAGGGACGGGCATTGCCCAAGATCATTTGGTAACCCTTATCAGCTTCCTTAATATGAGGGTGATGAATGCCCCACGCGTTTTAATACCGAATGGGAAGCAGCAAATGGACGAAAACGGACACCTTACGCTATCGGTTAGTGCTCCGTTTCTGGAAAAGCAGGCAGAGGATTTTTTGCGTTTTATAAGTAAGGAAGGTTAGCATGGAATTATTAAGGATGATAGAAAGTATTCGCTCTCCTTTTTTGGACATTTTGATTGGTCTTATAACCCGACTTGGCGAAGAAGAGCTGATCCTTGTGGTCGTATGTGCAATATTCTGGAGCATTTCCAAACAGTTTGCCTATAAGGCAGGCATGGTATTCTTTCTTTCGAGCATTACTGTTCAAGGCGGTAAGATCGCATTTAGAATTGAACGCCCTTGGGTTATAGACCCGGGCTTCAACCCTGTTCCGTCGGCAATGGCTCGTGCAACAGGTTACTCCTTCCCATCGGGCCATACCCAGGCCGCGGCAGCTTTATTCGGCTCGCTTGGTGCTGAGTTCAAAAAAGTTTTATTAAAGGTGATTTGTTTTTCGATAGTTTTTCTTGTTGCATTTTCAAGGATGTACCTTGGATTACATACCCTCCTTGATGTTGCGACGTCAGTTGCATTTACCCTGCTAATGGTTTTTATAGTCTTTAGACTTTTTAGGGATGATATACCGGGCGAAAGACTTGTTTTAGGCAGTGCGATTTTTATTATCCTATATGCTGCAGCCTCTATAATCTATGCAGGCATTTTATTCTCAAATGGAATAATCGAAGAAGTCTATCTTATTGACTGCGGGAAATCTGCAGGAGCTGCGATAGGCTTCGCTGTCGGAATGCTAATAGAAACCAGGTTCATAAACTTTTCGATAAGCTCGCGGAGCATTCCCTTCCATATACTAAAGTTTGTTCTTGGCTTTGCAGGGGTCATGGCAATTAAGGAAGGCATGAAACTTATTGTCGGTGTCAGCCTGGCAACTGACATTATCAGGTACTTCCTTATGATACTTTGGATTTTTGCACTATACCCGCTAATCATAAAGCGGTTTTTTGAAGATTAAACCGGAGGATTGTCGTGAAAAAAGCTTTTTTAATTTTCGTTTTGATTTTTCTTACAGCGGTTCTTTGGGCCGAAACGGGTATAACCACATCTCATGAGCTTTCCATTAACGCTACAACCAACATCGATGTAATGCTCGGTTTTACTACTCGCTTCCGCTTTCCCTTCATGCAGGGAGGAAGCCCTCTTACAGAAGGTAATAATCTAACCCTCGCACTCGGAGCAGATCTAACGCCAATTAATTTTATTGGCAGGACTGAACTCATTTTTACTCCGATAGCATTCCTTGAATTAAATGCGGGCGGTAATATCGGATCGGGCTGGAATATAAATCTTTTTGATGAAGATATTTACGGGATAGGATTCAATTGGCCTCTTGTGGACGGTGGTAGAGAGCATAGGGGAGAAGCCTTTGACGGAATACACTGGAAGGGCTTTATCGGGGGTGCACTGCAGGCAGACCTTGCAGCCTTCTTCCCCGGAGCCTGGAACCATGTGATTTTTAGAACCTACCACGAAATGAGCTATAGGGCTTATTCTCGTGCCGATGCCTTTACAGAGTCTTGGTATTATTTAAGCGATGCAGGGGAGAACCGAAATAGCTTTTATTATTACGGAAACTTTATCCTCGGGTATCAAATGCCAATCTTCCTTTCGATGGTAGCCCTTGTAGCAGAAGGGGAGAGAGACCTATACCTTGACGGCACACCGACTCCTGCTACTTGGGGGCACGATAAAATTTACTGGACCTTTTCTTCAATTTTTAACTTTACTATAACAAGGCAAATTGATATTGGAATTGCTGTGCAGTTTCACACACAGCGCAATTACCTGCAATCAAACTGGGATGATCTTTTTTATACAGGGAGAATTTTGGATAGTGATAAACCTGTGCGCCTTGAGTTTCGCAGAGTTGCCGTTGTTTTTACGTATAGGTTTTAGCTTAGAACATAATGAGTACTCTAACTCTAGTCCCGCCCAAGATCGAATACGAGAATGAGATAAGAGATTTTGTGAATGAATTTATCGAACATGACTCAAAGATAAATGGTGGCGGGGGCTTATTAAAACACATAACAGACAATTTATATGAGGAGTGGGTTAAAATTAATGAGCAGGGGACAAACTATTGCATAAGCGGAAGTGATAAGCTCCCTGCAAGTACTTATTTTGCAATAAGAATTCCGGATAATAAGATAATTGGAACCATAAATATACGACATACTTTAAACGATCTGATGCTCGAAAAGGGCGGTCATATTGGATATAGCGTAAGACCATTGGAAAGAAGGAAGAGATATGCCACAGAGATTTTACGCCTTGGACTTGAAAAACTAAGGGAAATGGGAGTAGATAGAGCTCTAATCACTTGCAGCAAAGATAACCCTGCCTCAGCAGGGACTATAAAAAATAACTTAGGCACACTTGAAAACGAGATTTACCATGAAGAATCCAAGGACATTATCCAAAGATACTGGATTCAAATAAGCTTATGATAATCCTCATAACAGGGGCAAGCTGTACCGGGAAAACATTACTTGCGCAGAAGCTGCTTGAAAAATATAAGATACCCTACCTTTCAATCGATCATCTTAAAATGGGTATTTACCGAAGTGATAAGAACTGCGGCTTTACACCTGAATCGCCTGATGACTTAATCACAGAAAAGCTATGGCCCATATTAAGAGAAATTATTAAGACAAATATTGAAAATAATCAGAATTTAATTATCGAAGGCTGTTATTTACCTGTTTCTATAGAAGATATGGAAGATGAATATAGAAGCAAAATAATTATGCTATCCCTGGCGTTTTCGGAAAATTATATAAGGAAAAACCTTTCTTCTCTTATTTTTGAGAAGAGGAGCATTATCGAGAATAGAGAAAGCGGTTTTATCGAAGATATGGAAGAGTATATCAGTGAAAACCTAAGGCGCAAGGCAGACTGCAATAGGAATAATATCAAGCTTTTTGAATTTATCGAAGATTATGAGGCAGAAATGAGTGCTGTTTACGAGTGGCTGGAGGAACTTGTATACTAGTATACAAGTTAAACATAAACAATATCGTAATATTGAGATTAATGTTTAACTTAACTACAGGTTAAGTTTATTGTGAAAAAAACAACTTGTAATACATGGCAATATACTTTCGCTTCCGGTAATATTAATGAAATTTTATGAAGCATAGGAGGCTTTTATGTTGGATAATATTAACGTAGGAAGAAAAATCGCTAGTTTGCGTAATCAAAATGGGCTAACGCAGGAGGAACTCGCTGAAAAGTTAGGTATAACTGCTCAAGCAATCAGTAAATGGGAAAACGGTCATACTTTACCGGAAACCGTATTGCTTCCGCTTTTAGCACGGTTATTTGATTGCTCTATTGATTCTATATTGATGCCATACGCCGTGCAGGACACTGCATTTCAAGACTTTATTCATACCGTAGGCACTGCTTATGGTGAGTTTGCATTGCAACTTTATCATAAAATGAAGGGTAAATTTGCCTTCACAATAGAGTACAAAAATGAATACAATGTATTTGACGAAGTTTCTAGTGGTAACAGTGCAATATTCAATAACCCAAGCAAGAAGGATTTTATCATAAGAATGGATGTAGAAACTAAAACACCGGAAAACAGGAATATTTATGCTCGGATTCCTTTACAAAATTGTTCGAAGTATATGAATATAATTAATAATATGCCGGAATACATTAAAAATAATTTCAGGTGTAGTGATTGCAAGAGCTGTCAATGCAATGAATGTCCTTTTGTTATGGCTTATACATTTGAAGGTATAGATTATCGACAATGCCATTTTATAACAATTCCGCTTAATTCAGCTGAAAATATAGAACATATATTCACACTATTATGTGAGGAACATGGAGCAAGATGATAAAACTCATACAATGAACTTGATCATAAAAACATTAGTTTAAAATAACTCAAAATTAACAAGAAAAAAATAATAGAAATTACTTTCTAATGAAATTTTCGTATTTTGGGATTAAAGGTACATAATCGTAATTATCCCATAAAGTGCTTGTAATCATTAAATCAGCACTATAACGGTTACAAGCGATGGGAACATTATGTATCCTGCATTGCCGAAGTAACATTAGAATATCGGCCTCATGAGGTTGTGGACTTAAGTCATCGATTAAAAATATTGCCAGATTAATTTCATGCCTTACAACCATTGCTGCAATTTCAGCGTCGCCACCCATAGGGCCGGAATTTAAACACAATATTTCTGCATTAACTCCTTTTTCTTCAAAAGCTGATTTAATTAGTCCTCCGGTTGTTCCGGTGCAAATTAAGAAATGTTTCGATAATGTATCAGCGTTATAAAGCGTCCAGTCAACCATATCCGCTTTTCGTTGGTCGTGAGCTACTATTGCAATTCTCAGTTTTTTCTTCATCTCGTATCCCTCCTTGCAACATTATCAGAATAATGTATTTTTGTCAATAATGGATTAAAGATAATATGAAAGGAATCGTGTAATATCAAATACCGGGTCTCCAATAATCCCATGTGGGTCAATGACTTTAAATGTTTCACCATACGATAGAATATTGCGATAATGCATGTCTCCATGGAGAAGATACTTTCCGGAATAATCATTATTTAATTTACAGTAATGGGTCCTTTTTATATCATAATATTTTAAGCAGTATAAAACCATCTTCAAGTGAATATTCGTACAGCTTACATGTGTGAAACTTATTGTTATAAAAATTTAGTGTAGAAATTTCCGTTAATAATCTTTTATCTTCGGGAACACCTGCTTTTATTACCACATCACCATATATATCTGACTTACATGAGTATATCAGATTTGTTGAATGGGCGAGAAATTGATTTTTATAAACCTTAGATTTTACTTCACAGTATTTAACAATATAGAGTATCCTATTCCTTTTTTAGTTATCTTGTCAATAGGCCTCCCAATCATTATACTATATTAAAAGATTATACTTTATAAAGGAGCTATTATGTCTGTTAAATTTAGACAATACAGAAACACATCTCTCTATGGCGATGATTATAAAATTGTACGGGATTTTTTAATCGAACTTGACTCTTATGATTTTCATTTTGGTGTTTGGGATTGGATGTTTATTTGTCTTGGTGCTGAATGGGCTGATCCGGATAGCTTAGAAAAAATAGGGTTGTGGGAAGATGGCAAGAAACTTGTTGCAGTAGCTGCCTATGAAACTACACTAGGGTCAATTTATATTTTGACATTAAATGGCTATGAAAAACTAAAAGAAGAAATGCTTCTTTATGCTAAAGATAATTTAGTAAAAAATGGAGAATTACGAGTTTTAATTCTTGACAATGACCTAAAAATGCAAAGTATAGCTGCAAGAAATAATTTTTATCCCACACAAGATAAATGGTCAACCTCAATATATCAAATAGATCAAGAAAAGATTAATTATTGTCTGCCGGAGGGATTTAAAATAACCAGCTTTGAAGACGACTTTGATCTATATAAATACGGACAGGTGATGTGGAAAGGATTTAACAATGAAATAAATGGGAAAGGCCCATTTTCTTTCTATTGGGAGAAGTGTTCAAAAAAAAGATATATAAAGGCATGGGATAGGCCAAATATAGATCTCAGACTAAAAATCTTTATTGTAGCACCAAATGGAGATTTTGTATCACATTGTGGTATTTGGTATGACCAAAAGTTAAAGAATGTTTTAATTGAACCTGTGGCAACTGAACCGGCATATCGAAAAATGGGGTTAGGTAAATCGGTTGTCTTAGAAGGAATAAGACGCTGTAGTGAATTTGGTGTCATAAGAGCTATAGTCAACTCATCTCAACAATTTTATTACAACATAGGTTTTCGCCCATTTGCAACATCAACATGGTGGAAAAAAAGTGAAATAAAAACGGGGTAAAACTGCCTATAACCGGAACTTTCATGAGACTTCAATAAAAATGTCCGAAAATGTTCATTTTTGAGATAAAATTTATGGTATAAGGTATTATTGGAGTATTTACATGACACTAAAAGAAAAACTCACGATCATTGACGAATGGCTGATTTTTCGGCGCAGACTCATTGCCGACACAAAGCTTATGAATCTTGTGGATAATGGAATATACGAATATATGTTTCCTGTTGAAGGTTCCAATGGTCCTTCTGAAATCTTTAATATCCGACTTGAAAATTTAGATGACGTTGAATTGTATAAAACAATTAAAACAATTAAAGATTTGGATATTCATACAGAATGGCCAATGGCTTGCTCGGAAAGAGTAAGTATGGCTATATACGGAGAAATACTTTTCTATCCACTTAAAGAATTCGCGCTAGGAATCATGATGGCGAAAGATATGCTGTGTTATTCAAACACGACACAAGACTTAATTATTCGGCAGGTTACTACAAAAAAAGATTTTACATTATGGTGTGATATAAACCGTTTTGATTATGGGTCATTTAATGCAGATAGCCATTATCATATTGTAGAAGAAAGCAAGTTTAATTGCTTTTTGGGGCTTGTTAGTGATAAACATGTTGCTATCTCAGCAGTTGTTAACGATAATGGTGCCGCCGCCTTAGATTTTGTTCATGTATTACCGGAATATCGGGAAAGGGGGTATGCTACAGCCTTATCACAATACTCAATTAAGTGGGCTTTTGAAAATAAAGCAAAGTTTTTAGTAGGCTGGGGGCATCCAACATTTTCACCCGGTAGTTCTCGCCTGTTTAAGAAATTAAAGTTTCCCATTATTTCTTCTGAATAATTTCTCTTAAGAGTTAATAGGAGGTAGATGGTGCTTGATAACAATGGCTTCGATTTGTGGGCAGAT